>ERZ1026772.292-NODE-292-length-38447-cov-8.372682_pt1 | contig 38447 bp, 28 predicted proteins | sample MGYA00380124_ERZ1026772 | MGnify/ENA primary metagenome ERZ1026772 (study PRJEB33269, sample SAMEA4719760) | human gut metagenome | biome: human-associated habitat; feature: organic feature; material: feces | place: Cameroon | collected 2013-10 ...
CTGCCAGAGCCGCTTAGGCTTGGCTAATTTTTAACGAACTATTGTTATAAACAAACTGATTGCAATCAATGCCAGGTGCACGAAAATGTTCACGGCAGTACTTGCCGCGGGCATCATGACTTCATGCATCAATGACAGCAAGCCGTGCGATGCCGGATATCCCGACAACGTGCCGGCTTACCTGACCGTATCACTGAACGCCGGGAATGCAGGCACCAGGATTCCTGGTGACACAAAGGCCTCATTGACAGAGGCAGACATGGAGTCCGGCATTGAATCGGAATCGCTCATACATTCCTACAGGATCTGGATTTTCGCATCGAGGGAATCCGGAGACGGGGCGCAGCCGATCGGCTATGCTGAAGGGACCGGCCTTTCAGACAAGGGGAACCGCATTGTAAGCGTGAAACTCCGTACGGGAAAGATGAGCGGGGTCGACATATATGCTCTCGTCAATGCTGAAAACTGCCCGGCGCTGATGACCGGAGACGGAAGCGTGATGACGAGAGGACAACTCAAATCCGGCACGACAAGCGGATTCGGCATCGGTTCTGACATGAAACCTGCGGCCATGACGGTCCCTTCCACGGGACTTCCCATGTCGAGGATCCTGACCAATGTCCCGCTCCAGAATTATGTATCCGAGAACATTGACCTGAACAATCCGATAGAGGTCCCTCTCCTGAGGGCAGTGTCCAAGTTCCAGTTCTATATCGCCAAGACTGAGGGAGATACGGACATTGATGCACTGAGCATCCTCAACGTGGAATTAGGAAAAGTCGGGACCGGTTCCGCCGGCGTTTCCGGGAATTTCATCCCGAAGGAGGCCATGGCTTTCACCGGACCTGTGGATTATGTCAATGTGAACAACCTCGACTACCTGTACACCTCGTCCGCATTTCTGCCTGACGAAGTGCAGTATTACCCCCAGACAGTCAAATATACCGGCAGTTCAGACATCTACATAAACCCGGTCAAGGACCCGACAGTATTCCGCAGGGGCTTGGACGAGACGGCCCAGGCATATGCTGAAAGATTGAGGAATGCCGGTCTGAAATCCGTCACTTCGTATTTTTTGGAATCCGGACAGGCCCTCAGAGGGGTGATCAACTACCGGTTCGCATCGGGCATACCCACGAAGGTCACCTTCGATATCAGACCTGGAGAGTTTCTCAGAAACCACGAATATATCATATATGCCTATGTCCTGAACGGACGGGTGGAAGTGGAGACTACTCTGAAGTACCAGGTAATCGACTGGAAGAGCAAAGACGACGTAAACATTGATTTCAACTGATTATGAATTTGAGATTTTTACATATTGCAATATTGACAGCTGTCCTGCCGTGGGCCACATCGTGTACAAGGGAAAAAGCCCCCGATGTGGACGGAAATGATGCGGTAGAGGTTTCCTTGCAGGTAGAAAACCCATCTTCTGACATTTATACGATGAAGACCAAAGCGACACCGGCCGAGGAGAGGGCGCTCAAAAACATGTATGTCTATATCTTCAGCAAGAACGGAGCATTGAAAGGCTTTGCGGCGTTCAACGGCGGTCTCGACCAGTCCACGTCGGACACTGAAGGAAAATACGGCTCCATAAAAGTAAGGACCATAGCGGGAGGTTCATACATCTATGCCGTTGCAAATGTCTTTCAGGAAGGAACTTATCCGCTGAAAACCACGATGAAGGACGGTATCAACGAAGCCATAACACTTTCAGACGGCCTTCCGATAAACCTTTCGCAGGAAGCAGTCCTGGAAGGCAACGTGAACTTCACCCGCGAGCAGTTTCTGGCGCTCCCGTTCATCCGCAAGCCGGGAACGATCCAGGTCTCCAGCAGTTTCCTCATGACAGGATCAGCAAATAGGGGCAATGCTGTGTATATCGGCAAGGACGGCGCCATTTCCGGCAACGAGGATATAATCAGGCTCACCCGCGTAGTTTCCAAGGTGTGTTTCAATATCGGCATCGCAAAAGGAGTGACGGGAAAGACGTTCAAGGCGGAAAAATACAGTATTGTCAATGTCGCCTGCACCGGTTCCCTTTTCTCTTCCGATAACGCCGGAGCGGAAAAAACATTTTCAGTCGAGCCTGTTCAGAGCAACTTCAATGACATTTCAGGAATCTTCGCTCCAAATGACATGGATGCTTCCGGAAGGCAGTATTTCGAAGTGTATCTGCCTGAGAACAAGCAGAATGCGGTCAATGAAGTCTCCAAGTGGCACGACAGGGAAGCCGACGGAATGTCAGTCCCTAAGAAGTTTGTCAATGCTCCCAAGTTCGGAACATACGTGGTTATTCACGGCACTTACACCGAACAAAATTCAAGTTACACAAGGGACGCGGCAGTTACCTATACGGTTCATCTGGGCGACTGCACTGCGGATGTCAACGACTACAATGTGGAGCGCAACTCTTCCTATACGTTCAATGTTTCCATTTCCGGTGTGGACAATATCATTGTCGAGGCCAAGCAGGAGAACGATACCCAGGAACAGCCCGGCTCGGAGGGTGTCGTGATGGAATACGGCACTTCCGGCAAGACGCTTTCACTGGACAGCCATTATGAGCACATGGTCATGCGCTTCTGGCAGAATGACATCAAGATATTGAAAGAGAAGGGCTTAGGTTACATATACAAGATTTCCGACCTTGGCAGACAGTCCGATGTCATGATGGTAACGGACAAGGTTGCCGGGAACTTGCACGGGGCAGATACGGATTGGGTGGAATTTGCAATAGGAGGCACATATTCTCCGGAGCCTTCCGAGCGTGGTACCGCCGTGGCCTATCCGGGGAAGGGCAAGCCGTCTCTTTATACCATCGACTCGTTCCTCAAGCTGCTCTATGACAATGCATCTGCGGACACTTTCTGGACAGGCGGTTCAGCGTCAAACCGATATGTTGATGTCACCTGTTTCGTCGATGAGAACTATTATCCGGACAAAGTCTGGAGCGAGTATGTGAATGACGTTCCCAAGAGAACGTTCTATGTGGCCAACACTGTAAGTGAGAGCAAGGACAACAGAAGCACCTATGCTACAGTCGCTTTCGGATTCAGCCAATACAATATCCAGACATTCTATGACAGGGCGCAGGCCGGAAGCATAATCGCTTACGGCTGCGAGACCACGAATGATGAGGCCGGCAAGGGATTCACTGTAGCTCCTGTTTCCAAAGGAACTGACAGCTGGAACGGCAGGAACAATCTGCTCGAAGACATTAAAGACAATACCGCTTCGTCTTCCTACCGTATCTCTTGGGAAGATTTGGAGTCCAACAAGGGTTTTTACCGTGCCTGCATGTCCAGGAACAGAGATTTGAATGGTGACGGCGTGATAGACGACGATGAAATCCGCTGGTATGCCCCTACGGTCGATCAATATGCCGGGTTTTGGCTGGGCGAGAACGTGCTCAGTACCGACAGCCGTCTGTACAACAAGCAAACGTCAAGTCTGGGAACTAATCCAGGCCTCGAAAACGGCAACCGTATGGTATACTGGACTTCCTCAAGCAATCTATGCGATTATCTGGCGGAAGAAGGCATGTCCACAGGTAAAGACCTTACGGGGAAGTGGTCTGCGAAATATGTGAGATGCGTACGTACTCTCCAGTCACACGACGTCGGTTATGACAAGATTCCTGACGAGTATTATACTTTCGACACGCAGGACGGTTATAAGAAAATCTCATTTGATAAAATCGATGCGAGCGCGTTGAACATTTCCGGTGAACAGGGAGAACTGAACAATCATAATGAACGTCAGGATGACAACAAGCCCGCGAAAAGTTTCCTTGTAGCCTCGGAGACTCTTTCCGGCACGACAATGCAAGAAGTGATAGAAGGAAAATACACCTGCGCCCAATATTATACTTTTGATTCGAATTACAAGTGGAGAGTTCCAAACCAACGTGAGCTTGTCATGCTGTATCTGACCGGACTTGTGGATGACACAACCACTTGCCGTACGTGTTTCTCAAATTTAGCTTACCGATATGGCTGGAAATATAGCAAAAGTAAGGGTCTTTTGTATATGTTGGTTCCGAATAAACAAACCGAGAGCGCCAAAGTCCGCTGCATCAGCGTACTGCAGTAGTCCTCGCCCCGGGAACGCTGAAATGCACGCCCGGAGTAAGGAAAACGGCGCCGAGACTGACAAAAATTTGTCAAAATCGCCGACAAATGGTACTCTACAAGCTTACAGACGAAGATTTTTAATAATATTGTTTGCATATTTATGCGATAATACATAAATTGCACCCAGTTTTTCAATGTTTAACTAATAAACTGATAACATCATGAAAGAGATCGTTGAGAAAATCCAGAAAGAGTATGAGGAGTTCGCAGTAAACGCTGAGGCTCAGGTAGAAAAGGGCAACAAGGCTGCCGGCGCACGCGCCCGCAAAGCCGCTCTTGCACTCATGAAAGATTTCAAAGAGTTCAGAAAACTTTCTGTTGAAGCAGGCAAATAAAAAATTTTTGCATGTCATGCAACATTCCTGAACCATATTGCATCTATAATGCAGGTTTAGGTTTTAGTACACGTCTAGAGGTCGGACAGCAGCGATGCTTCCGGCCTCTGATATTTTATTGCCCCAGTTGTTTTTATGGCCGCCCATTGCCCCGCCACATTATATAGAATACCAGCGGAATGCCCAAGATAGCGATGGCACTGCCTACAGGAACGGGCACAGGGAACATGAGGGACAGCAAATCACCGGCAAGCCCCATTATGGCACCGGTCACAAGAGAAAGCGGAAGGACTGCGCTCATGGAAGACGTGCCGGCAAGCGCCCTCGACACATGAGGCGCCACGATACCTATGAAACCTATGGGACCGCAGAATGCCGTCACGGCCCCCGTCATCACGCAGCAGCTCAGCATTGACACTCCCCTTATCTTCCGGACATCGGCACCGGCCGCCCGGGCATAATCATCCCCGAAAAGCAGCACATCCATTCCCTTGTTGCCTGCCAGCGCCAGGACCGTACCGACGGCTAGGCACACGGACATTATCGATATCTCCAGCCAGCTGTTGCCGCTGAAACTGCCTGCGGACCAGTTCCAGAACATCCTCAACCGCGTCTCATCCACCTGATACTGCATTATGGAAGTCACCGCGCTCATGATGAATCCCAGCATCACGCCGGTAATCAGGAGAGCGGAAGCATTGTGCACCCGCATTGAGACCGCCATGATTATCAATGATATACAAACAGCTCCCAGAGCGGCTCCAGCGGCCAGGCCCAGACCTGAAGCCAGACCGCCTATACCGGCCGCACCGCATATCAGCATCACGGCAGCCGCACCGGTTCCGGCACCCGCACTTACACCGAGAATATGAGGATCGGCAAGAGGATTACGGAAAATCGCCTGCATCTGTGCTCCGGAAATCGCCAGGGCAGCACCTGCCACGACTGCGGTAACCAGACGTGGAAGCCTGAGCTGCAGCACTATAGCATCAGCATTGTCCCCGGACGGGGAAAACAAAGCCCGGAAAACATCAGCGATACCGATATTCAGCGGCCCGGCCAGGATATCCGCCACGACCAGCAGAAAAAGCACCGCCACGGAGCAGAGCCAGGTTATCGCAAGACGCTTATTCATCGTAGACGGCTTTCGAAAAAGATATGTTCCTCCACACCGGAATCACCGCCATGAGCAAGCCCACCGCCAGCACACAGACCGATGTCAGGACAATGTCTTTCCATTCCAGAATGATAGGGTATGCCCTTGTCACGAATCCGCCCGGCATACTTATGAAACCGAATTTCTGCTGGAGCAATGCGAATCCGATGCCCACGACAAGCCCGATGACGAGTCCTAGCACGGAAATCAGCCAGCCTTCCATCATGAAGATGCCACGCACCATGCCATCAGGCGCTCCCATGCTGCCGAGCGTGGCTATATCCCCCTTCTTCTCGATAATCAGCATCGACAGGCTTCCGAAGATACTGAACGAGATAATGATGATTATAAATATGAGTATCAGGAAGATAGCTGCCTTTTCATATTTCATCATCTTGTACAGTGCAGGGTTCTGCGCGAACCTGTCACGCACCACGAAATCATCCCCCAGCCTTTCCCGCAGGCCTCCGATAATCTTTTTCAGTCCCGCTTCTCCCGCCTCCGGCGCAATCCGTATCTCTATGGATGACACTTCATTGTCATAATCCAGCAACTCCCGCATTGACTCGATAGGCACTATCATCAGGCTTGCGTCGACATCGGCATTGACAGAAAATACGCCGGCGGGATAGACCTTGACCATCTCGATGGAGGCTGCGGGGTTCGCGAGCGAAATGTTGCGGTCACGGGCGGGAAAGTAAATCTCAATAGGGGCGACGAAACGCGGGCTGATGTCCATGGTGTAGGCCGTGCGCGCGCCGACGACAGCCAGCGGCACCTCGCCTCTGTGCAATGTGAATTTACCGTCGCGGATATGGTCCTTCAGCGGGGATTCCTCTTCATAGACCGCATCCACGCCCTTCGCCTTGACCACGCCGCTGCGTCCGTCATAGTTCACGAACACGTTCTCCTCCAGGACACTGCACATGTTCAGCACCTCGCTCCGGGCGTATGCCCAGTCGAATGCCTCCTGCTCCGGAACGAATACCTTGCCCTTGGCGGGAGAAACCAGAATGTCCGGCTCAATGTTCCCGAGAGAGTCCTTGACCAGACTGTCGAAACCATTGTAGACGGACATTATAATTATAAGCGCGGCTGTACCTGTCGCCATACCTGCGGCACTTATCGCGGAAATAATGTTGATGACATTATGGGATTTCTTCGCGAAAAGGTAACGTACCGCAAATCTGAGGACCAGGTTCATCTCGTCACTATTTCTTCAGCAATTCATCGATATGCTCGACATAATCAAGTGTCGAGTCCTGATAGAATACGAGTTCAGGCACAATGCGGAGCTGCTTGGCCACGAGACGGCCGAGTTCACCGCGGATTGCGCGTGCATTGTCGTCAATGATCTGCATTGCAGCTTCTGCCTTGGATGAAGGGAAGATGCTGACATACACCTTGGCCACGGAAAGGTCGGGGCTGATGCGGACTTCCGTCACGGAAACCATCGCACCTCCGAACATGGCCATGCCCTTGCTCCTGATAATCTCGGCGAGGTCCTTCTGGAGTTCTTTCGCCACCTTTAGCTGCCTCGTGCTGGCTCCTGCGTTTCCGTTATCCATAACTAGATGATTTTTATAAGGTTATAGTTCTTCTTGCCACGCTGCGCGAGGATGTATTTTCCATCCACGATATCCTTTTCGCTCACCTCATATTCCACGTCGGCGACCTTGTCCTTGTTGATGCTTACGCCGCCGCCCTGAATCATCTTGCGGCACTCGCCCTTGGACGGGAACACCTGAGTCTTCACGGCGAGAAGGTCAATGATATTGCAAGGAAGATCCGACTTCTGGATTTCGAATGTAGGTACGCCGGAGAACACAGCGAGGAATGTCCTTTCATCAAGTTTCCTCAACTCGTCGGAAGTAGCGTTTCCGAAAAGCATCTTGGATGCGGAAAGTGCATTCTCATACTCCTGCTCACCATGTACCATGATCGTAATCTCCTTGGCCAGAAGCTTCTGGAGCTTGCGCTGACCGGGATCCTGCTTGTGCTCCTCAATGGCAGCCTCGATTTCTTCTTTCGTGAGAAGGGTAAAAATCTTGATATATCTCTCGGCATCCTCGTCGGAAACATTGAGCCAGAACTGGTAGAACTCGTATGGCGATGTCCTTTCAGGGTCGAGCCAGATGTTGCCGTTCTCAGTCTTGCCGAACTTTCTGCCGTCAGCCTTCCTGATGAGAGGACAGGTCAATGCGTATGCGTCAGTCTTGCCGAGCATCCTGCGGATAAGCTCCGTACCCGTGGTGATGTTGCCCCACTGGTCGCTTCCGCCCATTTCCAGACGGCAATTCTTGTTCTCGTAGAGCCACAGGAAGTCATATCCCTGGAGAAGCTGGTAGCTGAATTCCGTGAAAGACATGCCTTCGCGTGATTCATTGGACAGTCTCATCTTCACGGAGTCCTTGGCCATCATGTAGTTCACGGTGATATGCTTGCCCACGTCGCGGATGAAGTTCAGGAAACCGTAATCCTTCATCCAGTCGTAGTTGTTCACGAGTTCGGCCTTGTTCGGCGCGTCAGACTCGAAATCCAGGAATTTGGACAGCTGCTTCTTTATGCAGGCGATGTTATGGTTCAATGTTTCCTCATCCAGAAGGTTTCTCTCCTGTGATTTTCCGGAAGGGTCGCCGATCATTCCGGTTGCGCCGCCGACAAGTGCGATCGGCTTGTGGCCGCACTCCTGGAAATGCTTCAGGATCATGATGCTGACCATGTGTCCGATATGAAGGGAATCAGCTGTCGGGTCGATTCCGACGTATGCTGCTGTAGGGCCTTCCATCAGTTTCTCCTCTGTTCCGGGCATGATATCCTGGATCATGCCTCTCCACTTAAGTTCCTCTACAAAATTTTTCATGATATCTATAATTTTTATATTCTCGTCGCAAAATGCAAATATACGGAAAGAATTGGTAATTTAATTCAAATCTATTAAATTTGCGGATTGTTTAGAACATATTAAACATACGAAATATTATGAGAAAGAACATTGTTGCCGGTAACTGGAAAATGAACACAACCGTTCCGGAAGGTGTAGAACTTGCAAAAGCAGTAGTAGAAAAATCAGCCCAGGTCCCTGAGGCTGTCGGACTTATCATCGCGACTCCATTCACCCACCTCGTTCCTGTATCACAGGTAGTGAAGGGTTCAAAGGTAGAACTCTCCGCAGAGAACTGCGCAGACAAGGAGAAAGGCGCTTACACTGGTGAGGTTTCTGCTGCAATGCTCGCTTCAGCCGGCTGCGAATATACAATCCTCGGTCATTCAGAGAGAAGACAGTACTATGGTGAGACCGACGCTACTCTCGTAGAGAAGGTTAACCTTGCACTTGCAAACAATCTCGGCGTAATCTTCTGCGTAGGCGAGAACCTTGAGCAGAGAGAGGCCGGAAAGCACTTTGAAGTCGTTACAGAGCAGATCCAGAACGTTCTCTTCGGTCTTTCAGCAGAGCAGATGGCCAAAATCATCGTAGCTTACGAGCCGGTTTGGGCTATCGGTACAGGTAAGACCGCTACAGCAGAGCAGGCACAGGAAATCCACGCATGCATCCGTAAGGTCCTCGCTGACAAATTCGGTGCAGAGGTAGCAGAGAACACCACCATCCTCTATGGCGGAAGCTGCAAGCCTTCAAATGCCAAGGAATTGTTCGCTTGTCCTGATATCGACGGTGGTCTTATCGGCGGTGCAGCTCTCAAGGCTGACGATTTCATCCAGATCGCATTGTCATTCTAATTTCCGCGCGGCATACGGCCGCAACTGACCGGAAATCCGGTCCCGGAAACAAAAAACCAATAACGGGGCAGCGAACTTAATGGTCCGCAGTCCCGTTTTTTCATTGGAATAACACACAAAACCGATATGATAAAGAAAATATTATTGACCAGCCTATGCCTCGCCGCCGTCGTTTCATGCGGCAACAGGGCACCCAAGTCAGAACTTCAGAAGAAGATCGACTCCTACGCAGTGTTCCAGATCGGCTCTCCTTACATGGAAGGCATTTCCGACAACGGAAAAGAGGTGCTCAACCTCTTCAGAAAAGCTGCCGACGAGGTCGACAACATTTTTTGGGAACAGACATTCGGCGACAAGAACGCCATCATGTCGATGCCTGACGGTCCTGCAAAGGATTTCGCATTGATCAACTACGGCCCTTGGGACCGCATGGATGACAATGCTCCGTTCATCGAAGGCTATGGCGCAAGACCTGCCGGTGCATGCTTCTATCCGGAAGACATGACCGCTGAAGAGTTCGACGCCCTCGAAAATCCTGCAAAGAACAGCCCGTACACATTGATCAGAAGAGGCGAAGACGGCAAACTGAAGGTCGTATGGTATCATGACGCATACAAGGAAAGCGTGGACAAGATCTGCGGCTACCTCGAAAGCGCTGCCACGATGACCATCAAGGAGAGCGTCCGCAACTACCTCCTCAAGAGAGCCGAGGCCCTCAGGACTGACTCATACAAGGAGTCCGACTACGCTTGGATGGACATGAAAGACAGCAAGATGGACTTGGTGATCGGCCCTATCGAGAACTACGAGGACGGAGTCTACGGAATCAAGACATCATACGAGTGCTTCATCCTCCTGAAGGACCTGAAGAAGACCGAAGAGCTCACCAAATACATCGCATTGCTTCCTGAACTCCAGAAATCCCTCCCTTGTCCGGAAGAATACAAGACTTTCGTGCCGGGAACAGAGTCTGACATGTTCGTCTACGATGCCATCTATTATGCAGGTGATGCCAATGCCGGCGGAAAGACCATCGCCATCAACCTTCCTAACGACCACGAGGTCCAGGCTGCGAAAGGCACCCGCCGTCTCCAGCTCCGCAATGTGATCAAGGCGAAGTTCGACAAGATCGTCTACCCTATCGGCCAGATTCTCTTCGAGCCTGAGCAGCAGAGATACCTCAGCGCAGATGCCTTCTTCTGGAATGTCACTTTCCATGAGGTGGCTCACGGCCTCGGCATCAAAGAAACCGTAAATGGTCTCGGAAGCGTCAAGGATGCTCTCGGCAACCAGGCTTCCACATGGGAAGAGGCGAAAGCTGACATTCTCGGTCTCTACATGGTATGCAGCCTTATCGACAAGGGCGAGATTCCTCTCATTTCCAAGGAGGCTGCCATCACCACATACATCTCCAGCCTGGTCCGCTCCGTACGTTTCGGCGCCGCTGACGCCCATGGACGTGCCAACATGATGTGCTACAACTTCTTGAAGGAGAACGGTGCATTCGAGCGCAACAAGGACGGCCTCTATCACGTGAATTTCGACAAGGTTCCTCAGGCCATCGCAGACTGGGCAAACCTCATCATCACCACACAGGCTACAGGCAACTACATGTTCGCCAAGGAATATGAGGCGAATCATGCAGTGGTTCCGGAGGCATTGTCAGCAGACATCGCCAACGTGAACCGAGGCGGCGTTCCGGTGGACATCCGCTTCGAGTTCGTCTGGTAAAAGAATTGGAATATAAGTCAAGACAGGCTGGCCCGCAAAGAGGACCAGCCTGTTTTTTTATCTCAACATCTTGACGGTCAAGCCGATACGTTTCCGGGAGTTCCATAGCCAGACGACGCCCGCGTCATTGATTTTCTTCACCTCGAAAGGCAGGCTGCTCTTGTATACCGTCATCTTGTAAGAGGCATATTTGACGGAGCAGGTAATCTTCTGCCCCACGAAATCCGGTAAGGCTGAGCAAGTCACGACATAATACTCCGACATCATGTCATTGTGCACACGGAACTGCTTGTTCTCACGGCTGAATCCGAGCTGCCATGTTTCCGGCTCATAGAGCACCTTCCTTGACCCTTCCACCTCCAGCGCCAGACAGTCCTGCTCCAGGAACGCAGCATCCGGCTCATGTTCCGGATTGCATCCGAGCACACAAGCCAATGCCGTCAGTATGAACAATTTCCGTTTCATCTCACATCCATCTTTTTCTCTATGATATCTGTTGACCCGTCAATATATGTGACGTGTGCCGAAATCACACAGCTCCTGTCCACCCGGAAATACCCGTCCTTCCCAGGAGCAATCTCCTTTCCGTCCATGAGCCATTCCACGCCGCGCGCATTGCTCAGGTTATAGACAATCAGCGGAATCATTGTCCCGGCCTTGAATGAATGGTCCGCATTACGCTCGATATCCTTGAGATATATGAACGGATAGCCGTCGTTGTACACACGTTTGGTGACGACTTTCACCGTGATTTCCTTCCCCGTTCCCGATTCCGTTTCGTACCGGATCTTCACCATATAGGCCGTGGACGGCTTGAGCCCCTCGATCCTCAACGCATATTCCCCCGCCTCGTACGGATATACATTTTCTTCAATGCCTTCCGCGTCGGCCGGTCCCCACACTACCTTCGCCGGAATCGCGGCGCCATGCGTTTCCGCCTTCCATTGGAGTATCGCCACATCCTGAAAAACCTGGCTGCGCAGTTCCAATGCTTCGGGAACCGCCGTTCCGGAATTCTTTACCACATTGAATTCCACATTATTACCGGCGATCATGATATCCTTTATAGCCAGCGGGGCCGCGGTCCCGTCCCATAGTCTGAACGCCGGCACCGACTCCGCCGAAAATTCATTGTTCTTTCCGTACGGATAGAAAACCTGGCTGGCATCCACGGCTTCCGGCAGCGCTTCCATCATATCGGCGCACTCATGGTCCGGATTGCAGTTCACCTCATTGCTCAGCCATCTTTCCGCAGCTGTCGCCACACGCTCATACTTCTTCGAATTCCCGGTTTCCGCGGAGGACTTGTCAATGTGATAGATAGCCAGCCCCTTGCCGCCGATATACATGTCCCAGCCGACCTGCGCGCGACATTCCACCAGAAAATATTCGCCCTCATTCGCCGTGTCGAAGCGCAGATACCGCCCGTTCTCATGAATAGGCTCCAGAATATAATGGCCTTCGGCCAATGTCTCCGGGTTCCCGATTCCGAGCATGTCCCGTTCAATGGCATTGAGGTTCGGCGGTGTACGGCCGTCATTGTTCCTGCAGCCGTTATCCATCAGAGACGTGGTGCCCCAGAGGTAGCCTTTCCGGATTTCGGTCGCGCGGACTTCCGTGTTGTAAAAGTCCACAAGCCCCAGCACATGACCGAATTCATGACAGAACATGCCGATGCCCGCGAAACGGAATTTGCCGCCCTTGCCCCTGTTGAGTTCCGAGCACATGGCATATCTGTTTATCTTTTTCCCATTGAGTGTCAGGCTGATACCCGCCTTTTCCAATGACCAGGAATTCGACCAGAGAGCATTATCTCCTCCCCCGTCGGCCTCGTCTTTTCCGGCGGTGAACACGAAGACATTGTCGACCGTCCCGTCGCCGTCGTCGTCATATTTGCTGAAATCCACGCCTTGTTTGGCCGCGAGACGGCATGCCTCCGCCACGGCCTCGGCAGCATTGGCATCCGCGCCGTTCACATTGCGTCCGTAATATTCGAAGGGTTTGCCCAATGTCACCAGCGGACCGATGTCGAAATTGAATTCGCATTTTCCCTGGAACTGGTCGGTGAAATATTTCCTGGCGCTGTAGTTGCCCGTATTTATCAGACGGATGAAGTTATCCCTGCTGTGGGTCATCTTCAGGTTCTTGAACTGCGCCAGGATGATGAGGCAGTTCCGCTTCACCACGGTCTCTTCCGTCCCCGTATCCGCAGAAGCCGTCATGGCAGATCCTGCCAGGCAGAATACTGTCACGACGACTGATATTATTCTCAACAATTTCATGCAGATATGTTCCTTACAATCTGCAAAGATAACTTATTTTTGCAATTTGAAAACAGAGACGAAAAATGGAAATCAAGGCAATCATTTGCGACGCGGACGATACACTATGGAGCAACGAACCGCTGTTCAGGAACGCTGAGCAGCATTGTTTCGAGATATTGAAGGAATACGGCACGCCGGAATGGCTGAACGCGGAACTTTACAGGACGGAAACCGACAACATGGAAGAACTCGGCTACGGCGCGAAGGCATTCATATTGTCAATGATAGAGACCGCGGTGCGGGTAAGCGGCGGAAAAATCAGCGCGAAGAAGATTCTCCGGCTGGAACAGACAGGAAGAGCGATACTGCGCAACCCGGCCACACCGCTGGACGGCGTGGAAGAGACATTGACAAGTCTCAGGCAGACAGGCAGATACGAATTGGCAATACTGACCAAGGGAGAGCTGCTCGACCAGAACAACAAGATAGACAGGTCGGGGCTCAGGAAACATTTCGACTATGTGGACGTCGTGAACGAAAAGACCCCGGAAGTGTATTCCGAACTGTGCGCGAGACTGGAAATCAGGCCGGAAGAAATGGTCATGGTCGGCAATTCCTTCAAATCAGACATTGACCCGGTATTGAAAATCGGCGGCAAGGGCGTATACATCCCCTCCCCGATGACCTGGCAGCACGAAATCGTGGAGGAATACGAACATCCCGGACTATATCGCGCGGACACTTTCAGAGAGCTGCCGGAAATCCTCGAAACGATACAAAATAAAACAAAATGCAAACTATAACCATCATCGACATGGACAGACAAACGATCAAAAAGTACAATTACTGGCAATGGAGGACATTGATAATCCTCATGATAGGCTACGCATTGTTCTATTTCGTGAGAAAGAACTTCAGCATCACGATGCCGGCGCTCGAAGCGGAACTCGGCATCAGCAAGGCCAAGCTCGGACTCTTCCTCACATTGAACGGCGTCATCTACGGAATCTCGCGTTTCGTGAACGGATTCCTGGCAGACCGCGTCAGCCGGAAGAGAATGATGGCGGCAGGACTTCTGCTTTCCGCCGTGGTCAACATCCTCATCGGATTGAGCCCGGAAATGAACGGCATCTTCAATTTCCTGGACGCTGAAGGCAAAGCTACCGCCGGTCTTGTAGTATTCATCGGAAGTCTTTGGCTGATAAATGGTTATACACAAGGAATGGGATACCCTCCATGCGGCAGCCTCATGGCCCACTGGATCCGCCCGTCCGAGCTCGCCACCAAGAGGGTCGCAGCATCGGCAAACGGCATTGCCGGCATCATCATCCTGGCATTGATCTGGAAAGCGCCGGCCGACGGCTACAAGAAAGCGGACAGCATCCTCGCCGAATTAAAGGCCGAGTACAATGTTGGACGATGAAAATTTCCGAAAGTCATTAAATTTACATAACTTTGTAAGTTCAAAAAGTGAAAATTTAATTATGTTGTTCCAACTCTTACAGGCAGCAGGCATTGACACCATCGCTGCAGCACAGGCGGCATCAATGCCGGTTGTTCCTCACCAGGAGGAAATACACCTTCTCGACATGGCATTCAAGGGAGGCTGGCTCATGCTTGTCCTTCTCGCATTGTCCATCGTAGCCATCTATCTTTTCGGAAAGAAATGGTGGATGATCCATCAGGCAGGACAGATTGACGCCAACTTCATGCGCGACATCCGCGACTACATCCACGAAGGCAAACTCAAATCGGCACAGTCACTCTGCGAGAAGTATGACTCCCCTGTAGCAAGACTGGTAGAGAAAGGAATTTCCAGAATCGGACGTCCGCTTTCAGACATCCAGACAGCAATCGAGAACACAGGAAACACTGAGGTGGCAAGACTTGAGAAAGGTCTGCCTATCCTGGCTACCATCGCAGGCGGTGCACCTATGATCGGATTCCTCGGAACCGTGCTCGGTATGGTGCAGGCATTCTTCAACATGTCGCAGGCGGGAAACAACATTGACATCACCCTGCTTTCCAGCGGTATCTACACTGCAATGATCACGACCGTAGGCGGTCTTGTCGTCGGCATTCTCGCATACTTCGGATACAACTACCTGACATCCAACATTTCAGACCTCGTATTCAAGATGGAGAACGCCACCATCGACTTCATGGATCTTCTCCAGGAGCCGGAAAAGGAGAACTAGGATATGGCATTCAAGAGACAAACGAAGGTATTGCATGAGACCGCGATGTCGTCAATGACCGACCTCGTGTTCCTGCTGCTTATCTTCTTCCTTATAACATCCACGCTGGTGAACCCGAACGCGCTCAAGCTGATGCTGCCGAAAAGCACCGGCCAGGTTTCAGCCAAGGCCACCGTCAGCGTATCCATAAAGGATTGGGGCAATGACGAATACACATACCATATCAATGGCAATGAGCAGCCTGTCCCGTTCGCAGAAGTGGAGGACGAACTGACAGGACTTCTCCAGACGGAGGAAGATCCTACATTCTCGATATACGCAGACCAGAGCGTGCCTGTAAAAGAGGTAGTGGCAGTAATGAACATTGCCAAGAGAAATCACTATAAAGTCATACTGGCGACACAGCCCGAGTAACGACGGATGAAGAAATATCAGGAAATACAATCAAAGACTGAGCGTTCAGGCATGGTTATCGCATTGGTGGTGACCGTGGTTTTCCACGCATCCTTGGTTGTCTTCGGAAGTTTCAACGGACTGACCTACATCTATCCCCCGCCACCGGAGCAGAGCTTCGTGATAGATTTCAGCGAGGACAATGAGAAGCAAGTCGTCAGGCAGCAGAAGAAAGGTTCCGCTCCGCAAGTGGAGGAACCGGACCGCACCAAGCCGATAAACATCGTACAGCGCTCTGAAGCCCAGGAGATCGGGAAGAAGGAGAATCTGGCACAGGAAGCGACTGTGGACGATTACGGAGATGTGGAAAAGTATGAGCCGCCTAGAGAAAAGCCGATAGACAAGAGGGCGCTTTTCCATGCCGCGAACAACAAGTCGGACAAAGACACGTTGGCACCGCAGACAGCCTCCAAGGTGACGGAAACATTGAAGGAAGGTCATGCACAGGGCAACACCAAGGCCGGAAAGACAGTAGGGACGCCAAATGCGCACGTGAAAGGCAGAAGCATCGTCGGCGTAATTGCGAGACCTGCATACCCTGTACAGAAAGAGGGTACGGTGGTGGTGACCATCTGGGTTGACAACTACGGAAACGTGACCAAGGCCCAGGCCGGCGCACCGGGAACGACGACGGAAGACGGCAGTCTGTGGAACGCTGCGAGGGAAGCGGCATTGAAGACGCATTTCAATGTAAGCGCAGACGCCCCGGCACTCCAGAAAGGCACGATAACATACATTTTCAAGCTCAAAGGGTAAGCAAGACAATAGGCGCAAGCCTAAACACATATTATTTTACAATGGCGTGAGCCATAAACAATTAAACACGCCCGAAAGGGCAAAATCCAAAATGGAAGAGAACAACAAGAGCGGTTTTACCGCAGAAGGAAGAAAGCTGAGACCGAGACGGCCTCGCATTTCCGGAAAGGTCTATTCATCATCAGAAGGACCGGCAGAAAGAAGATCCTACAATTCAGAAGAAAGACATTCGGGAGGATCAAGCTATGGAAGACGTGCCTACGGCAATTCAGAAAGCCGTGGCGGCTATGACAACGACAGAAGGTCAAGCGGAAGCTCTTACGGCAGCAGACCTTCGGGCAGAAGCTATGGCCATTCAGACAACAGAGGTGGCTATGGTCATTCTTCAGAGGGCCGCAGCTATGGCAATTCTGAAAGAAGGTATGGCAGCAACTCCTACGGCAGCAGACCGTCAGGCAGAAGCTACAACCCGGAAAACAGAGGAAGTTACGGCAACTCTTCAGAAGGACGTTCATATAACAACGGCGGTTCTTCAGAGAGGAGAAGCTACGGAAACGGCGAAGGCAGAAGCTTCGGTCCTTCAGGAAGAAGGGCTTCATTCGGAGCATCTGAAAGACCGGCAGGAAGAAGACCGTTCGGCAGCAATGAAGGCGGAAGAGGCGGCAACTTCGGACGCCCTGCCAAGAGAGGCTTCGGCGGACGTGACAACGGCGCCGGAAAGGGCTTCAAGGGCGGCAAGCCGGCAGGAAGGAACAATTCCAGACCGCAGGCAAAACCGAATCCATACAGATTCAATGAGACTGACGAGAAGAACATGAGCATGATCCTGAGCCGCAAGCCGCAGCTCGACCAGATCCAGCTCTCTGATAATGACTATGTAGAGACACCTATCAAGGAGACAATCCGCCTGAACAAGTTCATCGCGAACTCAGGTATCTGTTCACGCCGCGAGGCTGACCAGTACATCCAGGCTGGTGTCGTGACCGTAAACGGCGAAGTAGTCACCGAACTCGGTTCCAAGGTCAATGTCCTCAACGACGATATCAGATTCAACGGTGAAAGAATCCGCGGTGAAGAGAAAGTATACATCGTGATGAACAAGCCTAAGGGATTCGTTACGACTGCAAGCGACCCTCACGCTGAGAAGACAGTGATGGATCTGCTGAAAAACTGCAGCGCAAGGGTATTCCCTGTAGGACGTCTCGACAAGAACACCACCGGTGTCCTCATGTTCACCAACGACGGCGAAATAGCTGAGAGACTGACACATCCTTCATACGACAAGAAGAAGATCTACCAGGTAATCCTGGACAAGCCTCTCGCACAGGAAGACTATGACAAGATCCTGGAAGGCATCAGCCTTTCTGACGGCGACATCAAGGCAGATGAGCTCGAATACATTGACGCTGAGGACCACAGGAAACTCGGCATCGAGATTCACTCCGGAAAGAACCGCATTGTCAGAAGAATTTTCGAGTCACTCGGTTATGAGGTGAAGGCTCTTGACAGAGTTTATTTCGCAGGACTTACCAAGAAGGGTCTGAAGAAAGGTGAATGGAGATATCTTTCAGAGGGCGAGGCCAATGTACTCAAAATGGGCGCATACGTCTAGTACCTATGGATACCATACAGGAACCTAAAGAACATAGAGCTGGATTTGTCAACATCATCGGTAATCCGAATGTTGGCAAATCTACTCTTATGAATGCGCTTGTGGGCGAAAAGCTTTCCATTGTAACGGCGAAGGCACAGACCACGAGGCACAGGATCAGAGGAATCGTAAACGGAGAAAACTATCAGATCGTCTACTCCGACACCCCTGGTATCCTGAAACCGAACTACAGGCTTCAGGAAAACATGATGGATTTCGTGGAAACCGCCATCGGCGATGCCGACATAATCCTCTATGTTACTGATACTGTGGAGAAAGCGGACAAGAATGCCGAATATATAGAGAAGCTCAAGAAACTGGACTGCCCTGTTATCGTAGTATTGAACAAGATTGATATCAGCGACCAGGAAAAGGTGGTGAAGACAATGGCTGAATGGCAGGAAAGGCTTCCGCAGGCATTGGTCATCCCGGTTTCGGCGAAAGCGAGATTCAATATCGAGAGTGTGCTCAATGCCGTGATTTCCAAGCTTCCGGTGTCGCCGGCATGGTTCGACAAGGACGCATTCACCGACAAGAACCTGAGATTTTTCGCTTCGGAGATCATCAGGGAGCAGATTCTGGAGAACTACTCCGAGGAGATTCCGTATTGCTGCGAAGTGGAAATCGAATCCTTCAAGGAAGGTGAGGACAGATACGAAATCAGTGCTGTAATCTATGTCATGAGAGACTCCCAGAAGGGCATTCTCATAGGCAAGGGCGGAAGCGCATTGAAACGCACCGGAACGAAGGCACGCATTGAGATGGAAGACTTCTTCCAGAAGAAGGTATTCTTGTCAATGTACGTGAAGGTGGACGAAGGCTGGAGGGAGAACCGCAGGGAACTCCGCAAATTCGGCTACGAGGAATAAGAGAAATAACCAAACTAATAGGAAGATAACAATATGAGCGAATGGGACGACGAGCTGTCACAGGACGAGCTGGAAGGCGATGAGAACCTGAACGAGGAGCCGATTGACGAATCCTCGGCGGTGCCATCCGAGAAATACGAGAAACTTCTTGGAGAAGACAGCAAGAAATACAAGCTGTCCGGAATGTTCAAGGACTGGTTCCTGGACTATTCCTCATACGTTATTCTCCAGAGGGCCGTTCCGAATATCGTGGACGGTCTCAAACCTGTGCAGAGACGTGTGCTGCACGCCATGTACGAGCACGACACGGGCGCATACAGCAAGGTGGCCGGTATCGTCGGTGAAGCAATGCATTTCCATCCGCATGGAGACGCTTCCATACTTGGAGCTCTCGTACAGCTGGGGCAGAAGGGCTATGCCATTGACTGTCAGGGTAACTGGGGTAACATTCTCACCGGCGACCCGAATGCTGCAGGACGATATATCGAGGCCAGACTGAGCAAATTCGCCAAGGACGTGATCTTCGATCCGAAGATTACGGAGTGGATGACATCATACGACGGAAGAAACCAGGAGCCGGTGGAGCTGCCGGTGAGATTTCCTCTCCTGCTGGCTCAAGGCACAGAGGGCATCGCTGTCGGTATGGCATCCAAGATATTGCCTCACAACTTCAATGAACTTATCGACGCTTCCATAGCATACCTCCAGGGAAAAGAATTCGAGCTGCTGCCGGACTTCCCTACCGGAGGCTACGCAGACTGCTCCAAATACATGAAGGGACAGCGCGGCGGAAGCGTGAAAGTCAGGGCAAAAATCGAGAAAATAGACAAGAACACTCTGGCCATCAAGGAAATACCTTACGGCAAGACGACTCACGTTCTGGTCGATTCCATATTGAAAGCCAAGGACAAGGGCAAGATAAAAATCAAGAAGATCGAAGATATGACTACCGACACGGCAGATCTTGTCATCCATCTTCCGAATGACGTTTCCCCGGACAAGACCATAGATGCACTCTATGCCTTCACGGATTGCGAGACGAACATTGCCCCTAACGCCTGCGTCATCAAGGACAACAAACCGCAGTTCCTCAGCGTGGACGACATTCTCATCTACGACACGGAACACACCCGCGACTTGCTGAAGAAACAGCTGGAAATCAAGAAGAACGAACTTGAAGACAACTGGCACTACACCTCCCTCGAAAAAATCTTCTTCGAGAACAGGGTGTACAAGATTCTCGAAGAGGACCAGAAGACCTGGGAAGCGCAGATCAAGGACGTATTCAAGAGAATGTGCGAGTTCCAGGGTCAGCTCATCCGCAAGATAACCATGGACGACATCCTGAAGCTTGTGGAGAAACCTGTCAGGAAGATTTCCAAGTTCGACACGAAAGTCATTGACCAGAAGATACTTGACATCGAGAAAGAGCTGAATGTCGTAAAGGACAATATCGAGCATATCACGGAATACACCATAAAGTTCTTCCAGAACATCAAGGCCAAGTACGGCAAAGACTTCCCTAGGCGAACAGAAATCACTGATTTCGAGACCATTACTGCGACCAAGGTGGTCAGCAACAATGCCAAGCTCTATGCAAATCTGGAGACTGGTTTCGTAGGTATCGGACTGAAGAAGGACGAGGGCGAGTATCTCTGCGACTGCTCCGACATGTCGGAAATCATTGTCATCGGCAAGGACGGCAAATATCTCATTACCAAGGTCTCTGACAAGGCATTCTTCGCGACGAACCTGCTCTATGTGGGAATTTTCAACAGGGGCGACAGCAGGACGATTTACAATGTTATCTACCGCGACGGCAAGAGTACAGTCTACTATGCGAAGAGATTTGCCATCACCAGCGTGACAAGAGACAAGGAATACGATATCACCCAGGGCAAGCCGGGCTCGAGCATCTTATGGTTCTCCGTAAACCACAACGGCGAGGCAGAGACGGTGAAGATTTATTTCCGTGCAAGACCAAAGCTCAAGAAGCTGAACATGGAATATGACTTCTCGGAACTTGCCATCAAGGGCAAGATTTCCAGGGGCAACCTCGTCACCAAGAACGCCATCCAGAAGATTTCATTGAGGGCCAAGGGAATTTCCACCATCGGCGGCAAGTCCATCTGGTTCGACACTGATGTCCAGAGACTTAACGAGGACGGACGCGGAATGCTGCTCGGAGAGTTCAGCGGAAACGACAAGATTATAGCCGTATTCAAGAACGGAACATACTATACGACATCATACGACCTGAGCAACCGCTATCAGGGTGATTTGCTCCTCATCGAAAAATACGATGAGAACAAGGTCTATGCGGCATTGTACTATGACGGGGAGAACTTCTACATAAAGAGATTCTCGTTCCCGCCAAGCGACAATTCGCCTGCATCGTTCATCGCGGACAACAGGGGCGCATACCTTGCTGACTTCAGTGCTGACAAGCATCCGCAGTTCATGGTGACATTCACCGGAAGACAGGAGCATAGGGAGCCTGAAAAGTTTGATGCAGAGGAGTTTATCGCCAAGAAGGGTATCACGGCCAAGGGTAACAGATGCCACAGGTATGATATCCTGAAAGTAGAATTCATCGAGCCTCTCCACAAGCCGGAGGATGATGAGGAAGAGGGTGCAAAACCAGGTGAGATAATATCGTTGGGACCTGAAGATATTCCTGATGACGAGACATTCAGCCCTGAGTCAATGTACCAGCCTACCGGCGAAGGTGAAGAGACTCACGGAGACCTTGGCGAACCTGATCCAGACAGCGAGGACGCCGACGAACCGAATCTTTTCGACTTATGATAATTTCATTGACCGGGTTCATGGGGTGCGGCAAAAGCTGCATCGGCAAGATTCTCAGTAAAAAGCTGGGATTCAAATTCATTGACCTGGACACATGGATAGAAGAACACGAAGGCCGTTCAGTCCGTCGGATTTTCACCGAAAACGGGGAAGCCGGGTTCCGGCGGATTGAGACAGCGGCATTGGGCGAAGTCATTGAAGAAGAGGGAGATATGGTCCTTGCTCTGGGCGGGGGAACATTGACCTCGGCGACGGCTGCGACGATGGTTCATGAACGGACGGAGTGCGTCTATCTGAAAGCCGGCATTGACACACTCGTGTTCAACCTGACCAATTGGCCCGGAGACAGGCCGATGCTGGACGGAAATCCTGACAGCGAAACGCTGCGCCGGCGCATCGGGGAACTGATGTCACAGCGCGAATCCACATACGAGCGGACCGCACATATAATTCTGGATATTGACGGAAAAGATTACGACGCGGTATCAGATGAGATCATCGCGCTCGCGCATATCCTTGATTCTTAATTGGATAGTGGAGTTCCCACGATAATAGTTCTCGACAATGCTGTAGCAGACATCGATCGGATTGCCGTTGCGGATATGGTCGAAATAGTCCGCCATGTTGAACGCGATCGCCGATACCTGGTGATATGGCTGCGATTCCTGGATGAGTTCCAGTTTCAGATGCTGTCCTCCCGGGCCCACCTTCCTGCCGTTTCCGTCATCATAGACATTCTTGGTCAGGAAAACCGGCGAACTGTTGCCCGGTCCGAAAGGCTGGAACTGTTTCAGCACGCGGAAGAATTTCGGGGTTATCTGCGAGAAGTTGATTTCCGAGTCGACATCTATGACAGGGGTGGCCATCACACACGTAATGTGCTCACCTACATACTTTTCGATACGTCTGGTGAACTCCGGAAGATTCTCCTCGCGCATGGTGAGACCGGCAGCATAGATATGTCCGCCGTAATTTTCCAGAAGGTCGGCGCAGCTGCTGATGGCCTCATACAAGTCGAATCCACGGACGCTTCTGGCAGAGCCTGTCACGAAACCATTGGAATTGGTAAGGACGAAAGTCGGTTTATAATAAGCCTCCACGAGACGGGATGCAACGATACCCACCACGCCCTTGTTCCAGTCCGGGCCATAAACGATGACGGCATTTTCTGACGAAAGACAAGACCCGTTCTGGACCATGTCCAGTGCCTCTTTCGTGATTTCACGATCAATGCTCTTGCGCTCGTTATTGTTGTCATTGATCTTCGTGCCGATGGTCATCGCAGTCGCAGCATCTTCAGCAGTAAGCAGTTCCACCGCCAGACGACCGGACTCCATACGTCCGGCAGCATTGATTCTCGGACCGATCTTGAACACGATATCGTCGATGGAAATGTGTCCCGGCTCCAGATTCGCGAGACTGATCATCGCCTGCAGACCGATGCGCGGCTGTTCATTCAGCCGTTTCAGACCGAAATGCGCGAGCACCCTGTTCTCCCCCACCACGGTCACAAGATCCGATGCAATGCTGACGACCAGCAGGTCCAGCAACGGGAGAAGTGTCTCGAAATCAATGTTGTTGTGCATTGAATAAGCCTGCACCAGCTTGAACCCGACACCGCAGCCGGACAAATCATCGAAAGGATAGTTGCAATCCTCGCGCTTGGGATCCAGCACCGCCGCAGCAGCCGGAATTTCTTCCTCCGGAAGATGATGGTCGCATATGATCATGTCAATGCCTTTGTCAGCAGCGTAGGCTACCTTGTCAATGGCCTTGATGCCGCAATCCAGTGTGATTACGAGCTTTACGTCATTGGCCGAGGCCCAGTCGAGTCCCTTCCTGGACACGCCGTAACCCTCGTCATAGCGGTCCGGGATATAGAAATCCACCAACGGAGTCAGTTTTCTTATGAAGGAATAGACCAGTGCTACGGCAGTGGTACCGTCCACATCGTAGTCTCCATAGACCAATATCTTCTCTTTCCCGGAGATTGCTTTTTCGAGTCTGGCGACCGCCTTGTCCATATCCTTCATGAGGAAAGGGTCATGCAGCGCAGAAAGGCTTGGACGGAAAAATGAACGCGCTTCTTCGAAAGTCCTGACGCCCCTGTTTATGAGCAATGATGCCAAAACAGGGTCCACGCCCAGCTCCGCGGAGAGCTGTGCCACATTCTCCGGATCCGCCGGAGCACGCAAAGTCCATTCTCGTTCTTTAGCCATAGCATACAAAGATACCTTATTTATTTCAATTTTAGAATTAAAAGTGCTATTTTTGTAGATGCGGCCAAGATTGGCAACTGACGACGCCATGACCCGTTTTCATTGAACAAAAAGATTGACAAAAATATGGCAAATTTGGAATTGAGCGAACAGGAACTCATCAGAAGACAGTCCCTCGACAAACTCAGGGAGTTGGGAATCGAACCTTATCCGGCAGCATTGTACCCGGTGAACGCGACAGCGAAAGTCATTGAGGCTGAATATGATCCGGAGAAAGGCAATTTCCAGGACGTATGCATTGCAGGCAGAATCATGTCCAGGAGAATCATGGGAGCGGCGTCTTTCATGGAACTTCAGGATTCCACGGGAAGGATACAGGTTTATGTGAAACGTGATGAAATCTGCCCCGGTGAGGACAAGACCATGTACAACACCGTATTCAAGAAGCTTCTCGACATCGGTGACGTGGTTGGTATCAAGGGTTTCGCGTTCCACACGCAGACCGGACAGCTCACTGTGCATGCCAAGGAGCTCACACTCCTCAGCAAATCATTGAAAGTTCTTCCTATCGTGAAGGAGGCTGACGGCAAGGTGCATGACGCTTTCACCGATCCGGAACTCAGATACAGACAGAGATATGTGGATCTCATCGTGAACCCTCAGGTGAAGGACACCTTCATCAAGAGGGCGAAGATCATCGCGACAATGCGCGAGTATTTCAACAATGCAGGATGTCTGGAAGTGGAGACCCCTATTCTCCAGTCGATTCCTGGCGGTGCTACGGCAAGACCATTCATCACTCACCACAACGCATTGGATATTCCTCTGTATCTGCGTATTGCGAACGAGCTTTACTTGAAGAGACTCATAGTCGGCGGTTATGACGGCGTGTATGAATTCGCCAAGGATTTCCGTAACGAGGGTATGGACAAGACCCATAATCCGGAGTTCACATGTATGGAAATCTACGTGGCCTACAAGGACTATATCTGGATGATGGAGTTCATCGAGAACCTTCTCGAAAAGATCGCGATGAACCTTTACGGAAAGACCACAGTGATGAATGAAGGCGTGGAAATCGACTTCAAGGCTCCTTACAAGAAAATCGGTATCCTCGACGCCATCAAGGAATATGCAGGTGTGGACGTGAAGGGCATGGACGTGGACCAGCTCCGCGAGACTTGCAAGAAGCTCAATGTGGAAATCGAGCCGACAATGGGCGTGGGCAAGTTGATCGACGCCATCTTCGGTGAATATTGCGAGAAGCATTTCGTTCAGCCGACTTTCGTTACCGATTATCCGGTGGAAATGTCGCCGCTTACCAAGAGACACAGGAACGACCCTACCCTTACGGAGCGTTTCGAGCTGTTCGTATGCGGCCATGAGCTTGCCAATGCATATTCGGAGTTGAACGATCCTATCGACCAGAGGGAGCGCTTCGAGGAGCAGGCCAAGCTGAAGAGCAATGGAGATGACGAGGCAATGTTCATTGATTATGACTTCCTCCGCGCTCTCGAATACGGTATGCCTCCTACTTCCGGTCTCGGAATGGGTATCGACCGTCTTACAATGCTCATGACAGGCAACACTACCATCCAGGATGTGCTCTTCTTCCCGCAGATGCGCCCGGAGAAGATGCCGTCAAAGCAGGCTGAAGAGAAAGATTCAGAAGAGAATAACGCATAATCAGGATGAGGAGAGAGACTATCACTTCTGCTCAGAATCCTAAGATCAAGATGCTTCTCGCGCTTGGGGAAAAATCTCGTACCCGGCGCGAGAACGCTCTTTTTATAGTGGAAGGCAGACTGGAGATAAGGCATTGCATCGAAGCCGGTTACGAGGTCAAAGCACTTTTCGCGTGCACTGACATCATATCCGGTCGCGAGTTGGATGACATCGCAGGATTGTGCGGAGAACATTGCACCTTATATGAGGTATCGAGGCCGGTCTACGAGAAAATAGCATACCGGAGCGGAACGGAGGGCATCATTGCCGAAGTGGAAATCATTGAAAAGACTTTGAAAGATGTGCGGCTCCGCGAGAACCCGCTGGTGGTGGTGCTGGAGTCCGTGGAGAAGCCGGGGAATCTCGGCGCGGTGCTGCGGACGGCGGATGCGGCCGATGCTGATGCCGTGGTGGTCTGCGACCCGCTTACGGACTTGTACAACCCGAACCTCATCCGGGCCAGTCTCGGTTCCATCTTTACCAGACAGGTGGTGACCGCCACGTCGGGCGAGACTCTCAAATGGCTGAAGGACAACAATATAAAGATATACACTGCACAGCTTCAGGATTCGTCATGGTACTATGACACGGACATGAAGTGCGGCACGGCATTGGTGATGGGCACGGAGCATGACGGGCTTTCCACTTTCTGGAGAATGCATGCGGATGCCCATGTGAAGATTCCGATGCTGGGCAGCATGGATTCGCTGAACGTTTCGGTGTCGTCCGCGATTCTGATGTTCGAGGCAGTGCGCCAGCGCCACTCCTGCCGCCAGGTTTACGGTCCCGTGCGTAAAAACCAGGGAATCACGCACGAGAGGGCCGAAAAATGATCTGTGGTGCGTAAAACCCTGGAAATCACGCACGAGAAGAGAGAAAGACAATGAACAGTTTCGGACTCATAGGCGATCCGATCGCCACTTCCCTGTCGCCGGCTCTTTTCAATGCCGGGTATGAGGGGAAATATAACTATGACCTTATAGAGGGTGCCGATTTCGGGGCATCCTTCAAGGCTTTCGAGGACAGATACAAAGGTATCAATGTGACTGCACCGTTCAAGGAGCAGGCTTTTGCACGTGCGGACATCTACACCTCCTACTGCCGGAAAATCGGCGCCACCAACCTCCTGGTGAAGACGCCGGACGGCATTCTGGCAGACAATTCCGACTTTACGGGAATCATCCTCAGCATTGCAGAGGCGTATATGCCCGGGATTGTCAAGCAGTTCAGTGCCAAGTACGGCGATTCCGCGCACATCAAGGTGCACCAATATGTCAGGCAGGCATTGACAATGCTGTTCTCGCGCAAGCCGCAGGCTCTGGTCGTCGGTTGCGGAGGCGCAGGGCGCGCAGCAGCTGTTGCGGCAGCGGAGTTGGGTTTCGATACCGCGCTGATGAACAGGACGGCGGACAAGGCGCAGAAAATCGCCGATGAACTGCCTGAGTATGATTTCATCGTGGACCAGCTGACGGATTTCCGCGCGGCTTTCAAGGAGTGCGACCTGATCATCTACACGCTGCCGATGAAGCTGGACGGAATCGACCTGCTGACTGCCGAGGATTTCGAGGGGGAAGACAGGTACACGTGGCCGCGTCCGGGAAAGGTCATCCTGGAAGCCAATTACAAGACGCCGGCATTTGCCGGAGCCGTTCTGGACAATGCCCAAGTCGGTGGAGCGCAGTACGTTCCCGGCCTTAAATGGCTTCTGTATCAGGCTTTTACCGGATATTCCAGACTGACCGGAAGCATGCCTTCACTGGAGGCGATGGAGCGGGTGGTGTCACGCAGTTTGTAGTCTTCAGGCAAGTTATTTTTTCTCATATTGGTAAAAATTGCTAACTTGCAGAGTTATTGTGAAAACACATAAAACAAACATATCATGTCATTGAACAAAGTAATGCTGATCGGTAACGTGGGTAAAGATCCGGAAGTCCGTTACCTTGAGAACAATCCGTCCGCACATCCGGGCACCAATCCTAAAGTTGCACAATTCACCATGGCCACCACGGAGAGATTCCGCGACAGGAACGGGGAAACCCGCGAGAACACGGAGTGGCACAACATCGTGGCGTGGAGAGGACTTGCAGACCTTGCTGAGAAATATATCAGAAAGGGTTCGCAGATATATGTAGAAGGCCAGATAAGGACCAGGTCATGGACTGACCAGGCCGGCGCGAAACAGTACAGGACAGAGATTATCGCCAATGCCATCCAGCTTCTCGGACGCAAATCCGACAATCCGGGGGCACAGCCGGGCGCTTTTCCTCCGCCTCAGCCGCAGGGATACCAGCAGGCACAGCCATACCAGCAGCCTCAGCAGCCCGCATATCAGGCACAGACTCCGGCAGGTTTCCAGCCTGCCGCACAGCCTGCCGCTCCTGAATATCCGGCAGCAGGTGATCCTGGCGACGATCTTCCATTCTAGAAATCTTAATTGAATAAAATATGAAACTTGACGTAGTTCTTGGTCTTCAGTGGGGAGACGAGGGCAAAGGAAAAATCGTGGATGTACTTGCAGGAAGATATCCTGCCGTAGCACGATTCCAGGGCGGTCCTAATGCAGGCCACTCACTTCATTTCGATGGGCATAACTTCGTGGTAAGAAGCATTCCTTCAGGCATTTTCAGGGAGGGTTCCACGAACATTATCGGAAGCGGTGTGGTACTTGACCCTATCACATTCCGCGAGGAGTGCGGCAACATCAGCAAAATGGGCATCGATCCCAAGGCCAAACTGAACATTTCCAAGAAGGCTCACCTTATCCTGCCTACACACAGGCTTCTGGATGCGGCATACGAAGCAGCTGCCGGAAAGAGCAAGATCGGCTCCACATTGAAAGGTATCGGACCTACCTATACCGACAAGATCAGCCGTCACGGTCTCCGTGTAGGCGACATCCTGGCTCCTGATTTCAAGGCAAGATTCGAGAAACTCAAGAACAGACATCTCCAGCTTCTCAAAGACCTGAACTTCGAGTGCGATCCTGAAAAGGATGAAGCAGAGTGGATGAGCGCAATCGAATTCCTCAAGGAGTTCAATCTCATTGACTGTGAGTACTTTGTGAACAACTGGCTGGATGAGAAGCCTATGCTCGCAGAGGGCGCGCAGGGTTCGCTTCTGGATATCGACTACGGTTCATATCCTTACGTAACTTCCTCATCTACAACTATCGGCGGCGTATGTACCGGTCTTGGAGTCGCTCCTTCAAGAGTAGGCCATGTATATGGTATCTTCAAGGCATATTGCACACGCGTCGGCAGCGGTCCGTTCCCTACGGAACTGTTCGACGAGACCGGCGAGAAGATCCGTAAAATCGGCAATGAGTTCGGCGCTGTTACAGGCCGTCCGCGCAGATGCGGCTGGCTCGACCTCGTAGCATTGAAATATACGGTAATGATTGACGGCGTTACCGATCTCATCATGATGAAGTCAGACTGCCTCGATACTTTCGGGACCATCAAGGTTTGCACTTCTTATATAATTGACGGCAAGGAGACCGACCAGTTCCCGTTCGATACCGAGGCCGAAATCACCCCTGTATACACGGAGTTCAAGGGATGGAACCAGGACCTCACCGGTTGCCGCACAGAGGATGAACTTCCGGAGACTTTCAAGGAGTATATCCGTTTCATGGAGAACTACCTGAAGGTTCCTATCAAGATCATCTCCCTCGGACCAGATCGTGAAGCTACTATCGAAAGATAGGTTCAAACAATAGGTATATTTTATTTAAGCCCGGCCACAGTCGATTGTGGCCGGGCTTTTCAGAACATCAGGCGACAAAAAAAGGAGATTCGTATTTCTACGAACCTCCCGATAATTATTATGAAGGTAACCTGCTAAAGGTCATTCATTTCCTTGAGATAATCCTCCTTGCTGCTTACCACGATATCCTGGAATTCCTTCTGGCCTGTGCCGGCTGGAATGAGGTGACCGCAGATGACATTCTCTTTCAGACCTTCGAGGTCATCGACGCGGGCGCGGATTGCAGCCTCGCTGAGAACCTTGGTAGTCTCCTGGAATGATGCAGCAGAGATGAAGCTGTCAGTCTTGAGGGCTGCTCTAGTGATACCCTGGAGAACCTGGCTTGCGGTAGCAGGTCTTGCCTCGCGCACTGCCATCATCTTGAGACCCTGTCTCTCGAGTGAAGAATTCTCGTTTCTCATCTCTCTTGCAGGAATGATGTCACCAGCTCTATAGCGCTGTGAATCACCAGCTTCGAGGACGTAGAACTTGCCATAGATATCATCATTGGTATCCATGAATCTCCACTTGTCGACAAGCTCCTCAGGAAGGAACTCGGTATCACCCGGATCATTGACCTGAACCTTTCTCATCATCTGTCTTACGATGATTTCGAAGTGCTTGTCATTGATCTTCACACCCTGGAGACGGTAGACTGCCTGAACCTCATTCACAATGTATTCCTGAGCCTTGACAGGTCCGAGGACATTGAGGATGTCGGTAGGAGAGATTCCGCCGTCGGAAAGACGTGAACCGGCTCTTACGTAGTCGTTCTCCTGAACAAGAATCTGCTTGGTAAGAGGAACGAGGTAATGTTTCTCGATACCGGACTTGTTCTTGACGATGATCTCACGGTTACCTCTCTTGATCTTGCCCATGAGCACCTCACCGTTGATTTCGGAAATGCATGCAGGGCTTGATGGAGTTCTTGCCTCGAAGAGTTCGGTCACACGAGGAAGACCTCCGGTAATATCGTTGGACTTGCCGATTGCACGAGGGATCTTGATGATGATGTCACCGACCTTCACCTTCGCACCGTCGCTTACTGTAACGTGAGCGCCTACAGGCAAGTTGTACTGCTTCAGAAGCTCGCCGCCGTCACCGATAACAAGGATTGAAGGGTTCTTCGTCTTGTCCTTGGACTCGATGATGACCTTGTCCTTATTGTTGGAGAACTCGTCAGCAGACTCCTCGCGGAATGTCGCGCCGGAAATCATGTTGTCGAAGCGTGCGATACCTGAAGTTTCTACGATCGTGATAGCGTTATATGGATCCCATTCGCAGATGAGGTCGCCCTTCTTCACGCTCTCGCCATCCTTCTTGTACAATATTGAACCGTAAGGGACATCGTATGTAGAGAAGGTGATGCCTGTATTCTCATCGACGATCTTGAGTTCAGTCATACGGCTGACAACCACTTCCTCAGCCTCACCGAGGTCATTGACTCTCTGAAGAGTCCTGAGCTCTTCGAACTGGAGCTTGCCGTTGTACTTGGACTCGATGGATGAATCAGCAGCGGTGCTGGATGCAGTACCACCGACGTGGAAGGTACGGAGCGTAAGCTGTGTACCAGGCTCACCGATAGACTGTGCAGCGATAACGCCGACGACTTCACCTTTCTCGACCATCCTGCTGGTAGCAAGGTTACGTCCGTAGCACTTCGCGCAGACACCCTTACGCGACTCGCAGGTAAGCACTGAACGGATCTCGACCTGCTCGATAGGGAGAGAGTCGATAAGGTTTGCAGTAGCCTCGCGGATTTCCTCGCCTGCCTTGATGATCAATTCACCCGTGATAGGGTTGAAGATATCATGTACGGAGGTTCTACCGAGAATTCTCTCGCCGAGTGATTCTACGACTTCATCCTTATTCTTGATAGCTGTAGCGATAAGACCTCTGAGGGTACCGCAATCCTCTTCGTTGATGATGACGTCATGAGAAACGTCCACCAGACGACGGGTAAGGTAACCTGCATCGGCAGTCTTGAGGGCGGTATCGGCAAGACCCTTACGTGCACCGTGGGTAGAGATGAAGTACTCGAGCACTGTCATACCCTCCTTGAGGTTGGAAACGATAGGGTTCTCGATAATCTCGGCACCTGCAGCACCGGACTTCTGAGGTTTTGCCATCAAGCCTCGCATACCGCAAAGCTGTTTGATCTGCTGTGTGGAACCACGGGCTCCTGAATCCAACATCATGTATACAGGGTTGAATCCCTGCTGGTCTGCTGAAATCTGTTTCTCGACGATTCCCGTAAGTTTGTTGTCAATGGATGTCCACAGGTCAATAACCTTGTTGTAACGCTCGTTGTTGGTGATGAAACCCATCGAGTAGTTGTTCTTGATGTCCTCCACCTGCTTGTAGCCCTCATTGATGAGGTCGTATTTCTCAGGCGGTACGAGAACGTCGCCAAGGTTGAATGAAAGACCTGCACGGAATGCACGGTCATAACCGAGATTCTTGATATCGTCAAGGAAGTGGGCAGTTCTGGAAACGCCGGTATTCTTGATGACCTCGGTAATGATTTTTCTCAATGCTTTCTTTCCGAGTACGTCATTGACGTAAGGAACTTCCTGCGGAACGAACTGGTTCACGATGATTCGGCCTGCAGTGGTTTCCACCATCTGTGTGCCAGCCTCAGGATTGCTCTTGTCCTTAGGGAGTCTCACCTTGATCTTGGCGTGGAGTGCAATCGCACGCTCATTGAGAGCCACGATAACCTCTTCCGGACCATAGAATGACATACCCTCGCCCTTTGCACCAGGTCTGATCTTGGTAATGTAGTAAAGACCGAGGACCATATCCTGTGAAGGCACTGTGATAGGAGTTCCGTTCGCAGGGTTCAAGATGTTCTGTGAACCGAGCATGAGGAGCTGAGCCTCCATTACGGCAGCATTGCTGAGCGGAAGATGGACTGCCATCTGGTCACCGTCGAAGTCCGCATTGAATGCGGTACAAGCGAGCGGGTGCAGCTGGATAGCCTTTCCCTCTATCATTCGCGGCTGGAATGCCTGGATACCGAGTCTGTGAAGTGTAGGTGCACGGTTCAAAAGTACCGGATGACCTTTCATCACGTTCTCGAGGATATCCCAGATGACCGGATCCCTTCTGTCGACAATCTTCTTCGCAGACTTGACGGTCTTCACGATGCCGCGCTCAATCAGTTTCCTGATGATGAACGGTTTGTAAAGCTCTGCCGCCATGAACTTAGGCAGACCGCACTCGTGCATCTGGAGCTCCGGACCGACGACGATAACTGAACGTGCAGAATAGTCGACACGCTTACCGAGGAGGTTCTGACGGAAACGTCCCTGCTTACCTTTAAGGCTGTCTGACAATGATTTGAGTGCCCTGTTGGATTCACTCTTGACTGCGCTGGACTTCTTGGAGTTGTCGAAGAGTGAGTCTACCGCTTCCTGAAGCATACGCTTCTCGTTTCGGAGAATGACTTCAGGAGCCTTGATCTCGATGAGCCTCTTGAGACGGTTGTTTCTGATGATGACCCTTCTGTAGAGGTCATTGAGGTCTGACGTAGCAAACCTTCCACCATCGAGAGGAACGAGCGGACGCAGATCCGGCGGAATTACAGGAATAACCTTCATGATCATCCACTCCGGACGGTTCACGCCCTTGGACTCCTCGAACCACTTCACGACGCTGAGCCTCTTGAGCAGTTCGGCCTTTCTCTGCTGGGAATTCTCCCTTGCCATCGCCTCACGAAGTTCTTTCGCGAGAGCATCGATATCGATTTCCTTCAGAAGGTCATAAACACCTTCTGCACCCATCTTGGCAACGAACTTCTGCGGATCGTCGTCAGCAAGGTTGTCATTCTCAGGAATCCTTGCCAGAATATCGAGATATTCATCCTCTGTAAGGAGGTCGAGCTTGTGCAGCCCGCTGTCACCAGGATTGATGACAATATACTTCTCATAGTATATTACAGCCTCCAACTTCTTGGCCGGAACACCAAGAACAGCGGAAATCTTGTTAGGAGCAGACTTGAAGTACCAGATGTGGGCAACAGGAACAGTCAGGGCAATATGTCCCATCCTCTCCCTTCTTACCTTCTTCTCGGTAACTTCCACACCGCACCTGTCGCAGACGATTCCACGATAACGGATTCTCTTGTACTTGCCGCAATAGCATTCGTAGTCCTTGGTAGGACCGAAAATCTTCTCGCAGAAAAGACCGTCGCGCTCAGGCTTGTAGGTCCTGTAGTTCACCGTCTCCGGCTTCAGGACCTCTCCATGGGATCTGTCGATAATGTCCTCAGGAGATGCAAGCGAGATGCTGATTCTCTGGAAGTTGCTCCTTACCTTATTATCTTTGTTATTGAAAGTAGGCATATTATATCAATTCAAATTGATGGTAATTAATCAAGAGTCACTTTAAGTCCGAGACCTCTGAGCTCGTGCAGGAGCACATTCAGAGATTCAGGGATACCCGGTGTAGGCATCGGTTCGCCCTTGACGATAGCCTCGTAAGTCTTGGACCTTCCTGAGACATCATCGGACTTGACAGTAAGGATTTCCTGAAGTGCGTTTGCTGCGCCGAATGCTTCGAGCGCCCACACCTCCATCTCTCCGAAACGCTGTCCTCCGAACTGCGCCTTACCTCCGAGAGGCTGCTGAGTAATCAATGAGTATGGACCGATGGATCTGGCGTGCATCTTGTCGTCAACCATGTGACCGAGTTTGATCATATAGATGATACCGACCGTAGCAAACTGATCGAACCAGTCACCTGTACCACCATCTCTCAGATGTGTGCTGCCATATCTAGGAAGACCTGCCTTGTCAGTGTAGTTGCAAATCTCATCAAGGCTCGCACCGTCGAAAATAGGTGTACTGAACTTCAATCCGAGTTTCGCGCCTGCCCATCCGAGAACCGTCTCGTAAATCTGTCCGAGGTTCATACGTGAAGGCACACCGAGAGGGTTCAGGACAATGTCCACAGGAGTACCATCCTCAAGGAACGGCATATCCTCCTCCCTTACGATCTTCGCTACGATACCCTTGTTACCGTGACGTCCGGCCATCTTGTCACCGACGGTAATCTTTCTCTTCTTGGCAATGTAGACTTTTGCAAGCTGCATCACGCCGTTGGAAAGTTCGTCACCAATCTTGACCTTGTCGAGAGCTCTCTTGTTAGCTGCTGCTGCCTCTTTGTAAGCGATGCAGTAGTTGTTGATGAGATCACGGATCATTCCGTTGGTCTTTTCGTCATCCGTCCACTTGTTGGAGTTGATATTGTCGAAATCGGAGATGCTCCTGAGCATTGCGGTAGTGATTTCCTTACCTTTCGGTATAATCTCCACGCCATACAGGTCGCTGATTCCGGCGCTCTTCTTGCCGTCGGCAAGAACAACAAGTTTCTCGAAGAATTTGGCGTACAACGACTCAGCCTTCTTGTTGAAGTCTTCTTCAATGCTTTCGACACGCAACTTCAGCTCAGCCCTTGCACCCTTGCGGTTACCTTCTTTCGCAACCTTCGCATAAAGCGCTGTCTTGATGACAGTTCCGCTAAGTGAAGGATTGGCCTTGAGTGAAGCATCCTTCACGTCGCCGGCCTTGTCGCCGAAGATGGCACGGAGAAGTTTCTCCTCCGGTGAAGGGTCGCTCTCTCCCTTAGGAGTGATCTTGCCGACCATGATGTCGCCCGGCTCGATATGGGCACCGACTCTTACGATACCGTTCTCATCCAGGTTTTTGGTAGCGTCTTCGCTGACATTCGGGATATCGGAAGTAAGTTCCTCCATACCACGCTTTGTCTCACGGACTTCGGTAATGTATTCGTCAACATGGACTGATGTAAGGATATCCCAACGTACCATCTTCTCTGACAGCACGATAGCATCCTCATAGTTGTAACCCTTCCAAGGCATGAACGCTACCATGAGGTTTCTTCCGAGTGCAAGCTCGCCGTTCTGGGTAGCATAACCCTCGGTCATGACCTGACCTGCAACCACCTTGTCGCCCTTTCTTACGATAGGCTTCAGGCAGATTGTGGTGCTCTGGTTCGTCCTTCTATATATAGGAAGGTGATATACGGTGATATCCGGAGAGAATCTCACGAATTTCTCGTCATCCGTGCAGTCATACTTCACATGGATTTCATTTGCATCCACGTAAACTACCTCACCTGCCCTCTCGGCCATTACCTGTGTCCTGGAGTCGATGCAGACTCTCTCCTCAAGACCAGTACCTACGATAGGAGACTGAGGTTTGAGAAGCGGAACGGCCTGACGCATCATGTTCGCACCCATCAAAGCACGGTGGGCGTCATCATGCTCAAGGAACGGAATAAGTGACGCTGCCACGGAAGCCATCTGATTAGGAGCAACGTCCATGTAGTTTACCTCTTCTTTGGACACTACAGGGAAATCGGCCTCAAGACGGCACTGGATTCTGTCTTCCTCGATGGTTCCGTCGTCGTCCATCTTCACATTGGCAAGAGAAACGAGCTTGTCTTCCTCCTCCTCGGCGCTCATGAACTTCCAACCGGCATCGGAAAGATCTACCTTTCCGTTTTCAACCTTGCGGTAAGGAGTCTCAATGAATCCGAGGTCATCGATCTTCGCATAAACGCAAAGAGATGAGATAAGACCGATGTTAGGTCCCTCAGGAGACTCGATAGGACAAAGTCTTCCGTAATGTGTATAGTGAACGTCTCGAACCTCGAAACCTGCCCTGTCTCGTGAAAGACCGCCAGGACCCAACGCAGAAAGACGACGTTTGTGCGTCACCTCGGCAAGAGGGTTGGTCTGGTCCATGAACTGAGAAAGCTGGCTGGTACCGAAGAATGAATTGATCACTGAAGACAATGTCTTCGAATTGATCAAGTCGATAGGGATGAACTGTTCGCTGTCCCTGACGTTCATTCTTTCGCGGATTGTCCTCGCCATTCTGGACAGACCTACGCTGAACTGGTTTGCAAGCTGCTCACCTACTGTCCTTACACGTCTGTTGCTCAAATGGTCGATATCATCCACGGTAGCTTTTGAATTGATAAGCTGGATGAGATATTTGATGATCTCGATGATGTCGGTATTCGTGAGGACACGAAGTTCAGGGTCTGTCGTCAGGCTGAGCTTCTTGTTCAAACGGTAACGGCCGACAGCTCCGAGGTCATATCTCTTCTCGGAGAAGAAGAGCTTGTCAATGACATCGCGGGCGGTTGCCTCATCAGGTGGTTCTGAGTTACGCAACTGCTTGTAGATGTAATAAACTGCTTCTTTTTCCGTATTGGTCGGATCCTTCTGCAGAGTGTTGTAGATGATGGCATACTCATTGTCACTTGACTCATCCTTCTGGAGAAGGACAGTCTTGACCTCTGCATCAGTAAGTTTCTGGATAGTCTCCTCATCGATGATCTCACCTCTTTCGACAACAGGTGTAGTACGCTCGATAGGAATGACTTCTCCTGTATCTTCGTCCACGAAGTCCTCATTCCAAGTTTTCAGAACCTTGGCTGCAAGCTTTCTGCCCATATTGGCCTGAAGATTCTCAGGCGTAGCGTCAACTTCCTCCGCAAGACCGAAGATATTGATGATATCCTTGTCCGCATCGAAACCGATTGCCCTGAGCAATGTGGTTACAGGAAGCTTCTTCTTACGGTCGATGTAAGCATACATGACATTGTTGATGTCAGTTGCGAACTCGATCCATGATCCCTTGAAAGGAATGATTCTGGCAGAGTAGAGCTTGGTTCCGTTAGCGTGCAATGTCTGGTCGAAGAACACGCCCGGAGACCTGTGGAGCTGTGATACGATGATTCGCTCTGATCCATTGATCACGAAGGTACCGCCAGGTGTCATGTACGGAATGTTTCCGAGATATACATCCTGAACCTTGGTATCGAAGTCTTCGTGCTCCGGATCGCTGCAAGAAAGGCGGAGTTTTGCCTTCAGAGGAACGTTATACGTCAGACCTCTCTCAAGACACTCTTCAATCGAATACTGAGGCGGATCGATGAAATAATCGATAAACTCAAGCTTGTAGTTGTTCCTCGTATCTTCGATCGGAAATATTTCCTGGAATACTTGGTAAAGACCTTCGTTTTTTCTGTTTTCAGGGGTGGTGTCAAGCTGGAAGAAATCCTTGAATGATTTCAGCTGCACCTCAAGAAGATCCGGATAATCCAGGATTTTTGATGTGGCGAAATTTATTCGTTTATTGGTAGTCTTATTTGACATATTCTGCCTTTGAAATAGAGAAAAACTTAAATACGACAAAAAGGTTTAGAGCCTACTGACGGCTCTAAACCTGATTTCGATCCCATCTAGGGGCGAAGCGAAGTTATTTAACCTCAACTTCAGCACCAGCTTCCTCAAGAGTAGATTTGATCTGCTCTGCTTCTGCCTTAGATACTTTCTCTTTCAAAGTTGCACCTGGAGCCTTGTCAACAAGTTCCTTTGCCTCCTTAAGGCCGAGGCCGAGGAGATCCTTTACAGACTTGATAACGTTAAGTTTAGCGTCACCAGCTGACTTGAGGATAACGTCGAACTCTGTCTGCTCTGCTGCTGCAGCCTCGCCGCCAGCAACTGGAGCTGCAACTGCAACTGCTGCTGCAGCAGGCTCGATACCGTACTCTTCCTTAAGAACCTTAGCAAGTTCCTGAACGTCTTTTACAGAAAGGTTAACCAACTCTTCTGCAAGT
>ERZ1026772.294-NODE-294-length-38243-cov-5.321567_pt1 | contig 38243 bp, 40 predicted proteins | sample MGYA00380124_ERZ1026772 | MGnify/ENA primary metagenome ERZ1026772 (study PRJEB33269, sample SAMEA4719760) | human gut metagenome | biome: human-associated habitat; feature: organic feature; material: feces | place: Cameroon | collected 2013-10 ...
AGCAGAATGCTGTTATCAATTTCTGTTGCATATATTTCGTAATCTTGCAATTGAGCAATTGAATTTAGCAGGTAAATCATATCGTTTACTGTAAAATACAGTTCATCATCAGCACAGCTGTCGGCTGAACTTAAAGTGCATTTTATTACTTTTTTCATAGTATCAGTCCTTTTATATCAGAAACAAAGTTGCTTGCACCCAAGTTAGATGTATAATTTCAAGAAAAATCAGCTAACAGTTTTAGAAAGTTTTCTTATCAACTATTGACAACTTAATTTTTGTTCTTACATAGATATAAAAGGTTATAAATTATTTGTGTTTGTACTTATCTAAATCAATTAAGATGATTTTACTTTGTTCTTTGCTTTAAGCTGGTTATTTGCTCTGACAAATACTTTCCCCTGTTCTATATACAGTTGTTGCTGTTCATTTGTCATTGAACGAAATACACGCAGTAATTCTTCTTCCGCAAGGTTATTTATTTTGTTTTCGGGAATGTTCAAAAGATAATCAGCGGACACATTAAAATATAAAGCTATTCTTTTCAATGTTTCAAAGTCAGGCTCACTTATCCCCTGAACATATCCTCCAATTGTTGACGGTGCAATATTGAGGTCATTTGCAAATTGCTTTTGTGTAATGTTTTCTTCGTCTATAAGCAAGCGTAATTTTTTGCTGAAATTCATAGTAATCACCCATAATTATTTTAAAGGAAGATACGAAATAATAGTTAAAAATACTAGAAACTAGTTGACAAAACTAGAATATAGTTGTACAATCAAATCAAAGAACATTAAATTATAATAATTAGGGGGGTAATATAGTATGGCTTTTTGTACCAATTGCGGAAGCAAATTAGATGATAACTCTGCATTTTGTACCGTATGCGGAACAGCTGTTAAGAATGATGTTGTCAATCAACCGCAACAGTCGCAAGTAGTCTATGAAGAATTTGTACCGACATTAGGTATGGGCAGAAAATTTGCATTCAAAGAAAAATCTCTTATTTACAGTGATAAAGAATATGAATATGCAAAGTTAAAACCTATCACTCTGATAACTGCACCTACTTTTGCTTCAAACGGCGTAGCACAAACTACTTCGGAAGACGGAGAGTTATTGACATTAGCCTTTAGTCGCAAAGATAATGCACGCTTTAACTCAGTTCTAAGTTATGCTAATGATCAAATCAATGCAGAACACGGAAATGCTAAAAAATATAAATTTGTTTTGCAATCGCCATCGGGTTCTAAAGTTGAAGTTTACAGTGATTATCTTATAGTTTACTATATCAAAGGCGAAACAACCAAAGGCAGTGAAAGCGTTAATAAAATAAGCAAAGGCTTTGGGTTAAACGGTAACGGACTCACAGGAAAAATTACGGGCGGACTTGGTAAAGCTATAGACAGCATTGGCAGTTTAGGCACAGGCATTAACAATACATTTAAATGTGGTGCAACAGGCGACATAATTATGTTTGCCGATTTGAATGTAAATATTAGTGGCGATAATTTGATTATTAACGAATATTCAATACCCATAGGTCAGCAGAATATGAATTTAGCAAAAGAGATTATCGACTACATTGATAACACACTTAAATCAGCAAATGAAAAAACAGAAATTCCACCGATAACTTCAGAAGTATGGGAGCCGATAGTCGGAAAAATAAAAGAATTTAATTTTTACGGAAAAAGTCTTAGAATTCCCGAAAATTTAGATGTATTCAATTCTTACAGATCGAAGTTCAAGGAGATTGCTCAAAAGTGCCTTGAAAGAGCTAGGTCTGAGTATGATTTAAAAATAAATGATTTTATCTCATTTATGGAATTTTTTCCAAAAATATACGCAGACAATCTTTCGCCGATAATACAGAAAGCCGTAGATGTATTAGTTGCTAACGGAAATTGGACGGTAACTTTTGACTCGTTTTATGAACAGCATACTTCTGAATTTCATCTTGGCATAGATGATTATAATGCAATGACAGAAAGTGTAAATCTAACCGTTGCTAATAATCAAAGAAGTGTTGCAGGTGTTATGTCACATGTTCCGACTATGGTAGGCGGTGGCTTTGGTTTCAAAGGTGCGTTAAAAGGCATAGCAATGGCTACAACATTTAATGCTGTAACTCAAGGAATAAGCAATGCTGCAATTAAAAATGCACAAAATATCAGTCCGCCACAGCAAGCAGAATTATACGGACGCATTAAAGCAGACATTTTATTAAAACGTGTGTTTTTAGACTACTGGAATGTTTACATCTCTCTTGTTTGTACATTAAAAAATAGCGGAAGTGATATTTGGTGGCAGACAAGAGATGCTGACCAACAGTATAAAAATATTTTTCAAAATTTATCAAATCCGAATTTTCCACAGGATAAGGTTTTAGATACACTAATTGAGTTGATTGTTACAAATCCGTACTCACCCGAATATTATGAATTTGCGATATCAAGATTTGGACAATCAGAAGATATCACAAAAATCAAAGAATATTTTGGATTGACAGAATAAAGTAATACAGATAGGAGTAAAATTATGATTTATTGTAAAAAATGCGGAACACAGGTTCAGGAAGGCATTAAATTCTGCCCGAAATGCGGTACAGAAATTCAAAATCAGGCTGCAATAAATGATGTTGAGTCAAACAAAATTATGGCTGTAATTTCATATCTCGGAGTTCTCATTATCATTCCTTTGTTAAAGGGCGAATATAAAAATTCTCCGTTTTTAAAATTTCATCTTAATCAGGCAATACTATTCTGTATCGGTTGGGCTTTGACTATTTTGCTTAATGTAATTCCTTTTATCGGTGGACTTTTAGGCGGACTGTTTTCATTTGCTTTAGCTATTCTTGAAATAGTTTGTATTGTTTACGCAGTTAAAGGAGAAACCAAAACTTTTCCTATAATCAGTAAGTTCAAGATTATTAAATAATTCCAATTTTAAAAACAAATATTCTAAGGAGATTATTATGACAACTCTAAATTCATTACATATTGACATTGCAAAAGTACTAATGCAGTGTGCAAAAGAAAACAAAACAATTACTTACGGAGAACTGTGCAAAGAAGTAGGTTACAACAGTCCAAGAACTATGGGAGCTGTACTCGACCCTTTGACAAAACTTACATACAAAGAATACGGCGTGTTTATTTCTGTGTTGGTTGTACGAAGCGAAACTCAGAACGATAGTTTGCCTATGCCAAGCGAGGGATTTTTTGAAATGTATCATGAGTTTGCTCCGTCAAGTTCTCTATCAAATGAAGAAATTGTGCAAATCCAGAGAGAATTAACATATAAGCAGGATTGGAGCAAATTACCTGATTTAATAAGAGTCGAAATTAGCGAATAAAGACTTTGTTATAAAATTTTTAAGAGATGTTTTCTTGTGTAAAAGCATATAAGAGAAAACATCTCTTTTAGTTTATAAATATCAATTGTAAAAAACGGGTGTAATCTATACGGATTGCACCTGTTTTTGTATCTAAAATATAAAAGAAACAGTTGATTTCTTTTTGTTTATATCTTATAATATAAATTGTACAAAATAATTATAATGATGTGAGTGATTTTGTTATGATTTACGGATACGCACGATGCTCAACAAATGAAAAACTACAAGACATTAACAGACAGGTTCGAGAACTGAAACAACAAGGAGCAACCGACGCAACCATTTATTTGGAATATGAGAGCGGTACAAAGATAAACCGTACAGAGCTTAACAAGTTACTGAACACAATTAAAACAGGCGATACAATTATCGCAACAGAAGTCAGCCGAATCACAAGAAGTACAAAACAACTTTGCGAAATTATCGAATTAGCGAAAGATAAACATTTGAAATTAGTGCTTGGCAGTTTCGTGGTTGATTGCAGTAATGAGTTAGACCCTATGACAGAAGGAATGCTCAAAATGATGGGTGTGTTCAGCGAAATCGAAAGAAATATGATAAGCCAAAGAGTAAAAAGCGGAATGGAAAATGCTAAAGCCAAAGGTAAAACAATAGGCAGACCGCCAACAACCGCAGACAATATTCCAAATGTATTTTATAAACATTATCCAAAATATAAAAACGGCGAGATAAATAAAATGGAATTTTCAAGGCTGTGTAATTTATCTTACCCGACGATTTATAAGTATTTGAGTATTGTAGAGGGTTAAAATGAATGTAGTAATTTATGCGAGATATTCCTCTCATAATCAACAGGAAACAAGTATTGAGGGGCAGTTAAAAGTATGTCACGAATTTTGTGAAAGAAACAATTATACTGTTATCCACGAATACATAGACAGAGCAATTTCAGGCAGAACAGACAACAGACCTGATTTTTTGCAGATGATTCAGGATAGTGCAAACAGAAATTTTGAGTTTGTTATTGTTTATCAGTTAGACAGATTTTCACGCAACAGATATGATAGTGCCCACTATAAAAATAAACTTAAAAAGAACGGTGTACGAGTATTATCTGCCAGAGAAAATATAAACGAGGACGCTAGCGGAATACTTATGGAAAGCGTACTTGAGGGTATGGCGGAATACTATTCAGCAGAATTATCTCAAAAAGTAAAACGAGGTATGGAAATAAACGCTTCAAAATGTCTTTGCACAGGTGGTAACAGAACATTAGGCTTTTATATTGATAAAGATAAAAAATTTCAAATTGACCCAAATACCTCCCCTATCATTAAATTGATTTTTGAAATGTATGCAGATGGAAAATCTATTGTTGAAATAACAGATTATCTTAATGCACAAGGATATAAAACCATACAAAACAAACCTTTCGGCAAAAACTCTATCCGAAATATACTTGGCAACAAACGATATATCGGCACATATACTTATAAAGATACAGAAATTGAAGGCGGTATTCCTCGCATTATTTCTGATGAACTATTTAGCAAAGTTCAAGAAGTTTTAAAGAAAAATAAAAAAGCTCCTGCCAGAGCAAGAGCAAAAGAAGAATATTTATTGACTACAAAACTTTTCTGCGGTTACTGCAAAGAAATGATGACCGGTTTTTCAGGAACAGGAAAACTTGGCAAAGTATACCGCTACTATGAATGCAAAGGCACAAAGAAACATACTTGTAAAAAGAAGCGTGTAAAAAAGGAATACATTGAAGATATCGTTATTGAGATTTGTCGTGGACTTTTGACCAAAGGAAACATCAATAGAATATCAAAAGAGATTTCAAAACTATTTGAGAATAACCAAGACACCTTTAATCTAAAGCGTTTGAAAAAGCAGCTTTCCGAAAATGAAAGAAAACACAGAAATCTTATCAATGCCGTTTCTGAATGTGATATTGAAAGTCTGCGAAAAACATTTTATTCTGAAATTTTAGAACTAGAATCACAAAAAGAAAAGATTGAAGAAGAAATTCGAGAGGAAGAAAAGCTACATATTGTCTTAACAGAACCCGAAATTAAATTTTTCTTGACCTCGTTAAAAAACGGTAGTGCAGACGACATCAAATATCGCAAAGTACTAATAACAACATTTATAAATGCAATTTATTTGTATGATGATAAGATAACGCTCATATTCAATTCAGGTGATAAACCAGTAACAATAAACAACATTCTTCTGTCAGAAATCGAAGCAAATGAATCAAATAATACAGATACAGAGGGTTTGTTTATTGACAATGTTGCCCTGCCAGTGATTTTTGGCTTCGGAAAGCGATTTCCGAAGCCTTTTCTCTTTTAATTCTACCAAAAATTATACCACCTTTATGCGATGTTCAAATTTATAGCGCTGTCGAGAGCGTTTATCGTCGTCTCCTTTGCGGTCTTTCGACGGTTGATATAAATTCTCTCGGTGGTGTTTACGCTTTCGTGACCGAGCAAAACGGAGATGTCCTGAATCGGTACGCCGTTATCGTCGAGGATACTCGCCACAGAGTGACGAAATCCGTGGATCGTACAATGCGGTAAGCCGGCGTTCTCGGTCAGACGGTTTACCACACGGTTGATTGCGCTGAGATTGACATACGGCTTTCCGAGAACGGTGCGCACAATGAAGTTGTGGCTTTTGTCGTAGCCGTTGCCAAGCAGTTTGGAGTATTCTTCTTGCCGTTGCTTTTCGGCTTTCAACTCTCCGATCACAAAATCGTTTATCGGAATTTTGCGGTTACTGCTCTTTGTCTTTGGCGTTGTGATTTGCATTGTCACGTTCTTGCGGCTGCCTGTTCTGCTCTTGTTGACGTTCAGGAGCTTTTTGTCATAGTCTATATCCTCCCAAGTTAAGGCGAGCAATTCGCCCTTTCTCAGCCCTGTATAGAGGGCTAAAAGCAGAAATATGTAGATGTGGCTCTCGTGTTCCTTTGCGTAAAGCAGGAGCTTCCTGACTTGCTGTGCGTTGTACTCGGGTACGTCCTTCTTGATGCTGTGCGGAAATGACGGCATACGACTTCTTAATACCGGATTCTCATTAACGTAGCGATTCTCAAGAGCGTATTCATACGCCGACGACAACACTCCTCGGATGTTTTTGACCGTTTTGTAGCTCAGTCCGCCCTTGCCGTTTGACTTACCGTGTTGAGAGAGAAACACAAAATACTTGGTGAAAATCTCCGGCTTCATATCCTTGAACTTGTATCTCTTTGATTCAAAATAGGGCTTTAGCTTGCCGCTCACGGTCTTGTCATAGGATTCCCACGTAGAAGGTTTTATGATTCCCTTGATACCTTTCAGCCATTTGTCGAGAAAGTCGGTAAAGAGAACATCGTCGCATTCAAGGTTGATATCCTTGTAGCTCTCAATGATTTCTTTCATCTTCTCAATTGCACGGCGTTTGTTGTTACCCTTGACAGGTATCTTCGTGGCAATCATTTTCTGTTTGCCGTTGACACGAAATTTGGCATAGTAGTAATTGCCTTTTATTATTAAGCTTCCTTCCAATGTTAGCCTTCCTTTCTTAAGATTTGCGATTTGTGATTGATACAAATTCGATGACGCTCTGTTTCGGAATAACATATCTTGCTCCAACCTTGACATTCATTATCTCGTCGTCCTTCAAGAGCTTATATACCGTATTCTTACCTAAGCGCAGCATTTTCATAACCTCATCAACGGTTACTATGTCGCTGTACTCCGAAAATATCTCTTTTGATTTATCCAACGCTCTCACCTCGCTTTCCGCTTGGATTGACCGTCAGAAAATCAATTATGCTTTTCTTCGGAATAATGTACCGCTTGCCAACCCTCAGCGTAAAAATCCTGCCTGATTTCAATAAATCGTAGACAGTCACCTTGCTGATATGAAGCATATTAGCGACATCTGCTACAGATACAACGTCATCGTATTCGGTAAACATTTCTATATTCATTTTTTCGCACCTTTCGTTTGGAAGAAAAGCCCGCTGTGTATAAAGGATAACACAACGGGCTCTCATTTAACAAATGTGCAAATCAAATAATCTTATGCGGCAAGATAATCTATCACGCTTTTCTTGGATATGACATATTTTTTGCCGACTCTCAGTGTGTGGATTTTATCGGTTTTCAGCAAATTGTAAACCGTTACTCTGCCGAGATGAAGCATCTCCATAACCTCCTCGACCGTTACCACGTCGTTATATTCGGTAAACATTTCATAAACCTTTTCAGCCATAGCTTTCACCTCGCTTCCCTGTTTCTGTTTCGGACACGGCGCTGATAATCGGCTTGCGCCAGCTTCATCATTCGCCGTTGAACTTCCTGCGGACTGCATTTCGGAAAATATTTACTCAGCTCGTCATATTGAAAGCTGATTTTCTCTCGCTGATTGGGCTTGTCCTCCGAAATAATTCTTTCAATTATTTTGCTGTCAAGTCTGCCCGATTGCGAGAGCTTTTTCATTTGGATCGCCTGTGAGAGCGAGGGCGTTTTGTCCTCCAGCTCTATCGCTTCAAGCAAATCCTGCTGCTCATATTCATCGAGATATGACAGCTCTACACCTACGCTGAATGCAATACGTTCCTCGTCAACCATTTTCAAAAGCTGCAGAATAAGATTTGTTAATCGTATGTAGCGCTGGATTTGCCTTGCACTTTCGCCTGAATTCTCAGCTATCAATTCATCTGTTCTTAACTTTGTGCCAAGTTGGCACGAAGTTTTGCCTTGATGTTTCATAGCTTCCAACTTCATCTTATAGGCGAACGACTTTTCGCTCGGCAGGATATGCTCACGCTGTAGGTTAGCGTCAACCATAGCGATTACCGCTTCATCATCCGTCATTTTTCTGACAATCACGGGGATATTTTCAAGCCCGAGCTTGCGGCAGGCTTCCAAGCGGCGGTGACCTGAAATCAGTTCATAACCGCCGTCCGGCAACGGTCTGGCGAGCAAAGGCGTAATCGTTCCGACCTTGCCGATACTCTCAACAATCTTTGCCATATCCTCATTGTCAGCCACGGTGAACGGATGGTTACGGAACGGCTGTATTTCTTTGATGGGAATGCTTTGAACATTCTCTGTTGTTTGATATTTCAATAAGTGTTCTCCTTTCTCTACTTCCACTTGATCGGACTTTTCTCCGGTCGTAAAAACTCGCTCTCAATATTGCTGATAAAATACGCCCAGCGTTTAATTTCACGCTCGACGGTATCCTTGTCAACAACACCGAGTTGGTACGACCTTTCCAAAAGCTTCTGTGCTGTGTGGATCATTTCGTTTAGTGAGCTTATCGCCTGAAAGAATCTGTCATCCGGTCGCTCTCTCGGCTCATAGCCTTTGATTAACATTCGGATGACGCTTGACTGCGGTAAGCCTGTCAATGCAACCTTTCTTCTGAATTCAGTTTCTTCCTCTGGTGTAAACCAAAATTGCTTTTTGATTCTGTTGCTCATTTCTTTCTCCTTCCTGTTCGGGGTATTAGGGCGCTCCCTAGCAAGCATACTGTTTTTGCTCCGTTGGGAGTAAAAACAGTATGCTTGCTAAGACTGTGCACAGTTACCGAAGCTTGCGTGTTTGGGAGTACAAACACACTGCTTGCTAAGATTTGTCATTCATTCTTGAACTGTCAACAAATCTGTCACGCTATTCTCGTTTTTCACTGCGCCGATAACGATAGAGCTAGATGATTCTCTTTCGGTTTGTCCGTCTGAAATGTACATCAATACCGTCACTGAAATACAGGTCGATACTAAATTTGTTAAGCAACTTCGTAACAGTATTCGGCGGCGTGGCAGTATCGTTCATAGCGTTAAGCAGGTCTGTAGCCGTTCCGAGCCAGTGTGACTTATCAGCAAAAAAATATCTCAGCCTTCCAAAAAAAGGATGCTCCTCGGTCAACTTTGGATAGCCTTCACGGTCAGGCTTTTACATAGCTTCGGCTACAATCAAATCCGCTTTCAACTTAGCTTCATTATTCCTGTCCAATGACTTCCACCTTCTCGAGATAGATTTTGTTCAGACTACTTTCCGAATAAAAAAGTCGGAGCTTCGTGCCGATTGGCATATAGTAAAATCCGAGGTAAGACTGCCACCAGAAAATCGGTGTGATGATTTTCCTTCCGTCGTCGAGCGTGAGGAAAATACGGATGGATTTCTTGTGTCCCTGCGCTTTCATTTCAAGCGTTCCGGTGAATTCTCCGACCTCCTCCATCATTTGATAGTCCGAAGTGTCGATCATCATTTCTCTCATCTCAATGAGCGAAAAAACCTTTGCGTTGTCGTTCATTTGGTTCTCCTTTCTACTTCCCGAAAAGAAAGGTTTTTGCCGCCCATATAGGTAGGTGTGTTAAGATAAACTTCTTCTTTTTCGGTTAGTTATTTTTTTTTTTTTCTATTTAGTTATTTATATATGGGAGCTGTTTCTGCCGTTCACGCTGACGGCGCTTGCGTTCGGCTGCCTTCTGCCGCTTGATCCTGTCGGCGCAGTGATCGCAGTAGCGTTTGTTGCGAGCCTTGGAATAAAAGCGTGAGCCACAGCTTTGGCAGCGCTTGTAATCGTTGCCGCAGATCAGCTTTCGATACAGCTCCTTGTCGAGAGGAAGTACGGCGTCCTTGAAATGATTGCAGAAGATGTGATACTTGGAAATCAGCTGCACGCAAGTGTGCGTTTCTCCGTCGTCGAGCAACAGACAGTTGCCGTCCATACAGTTGCAGCACGCCCGCCTGACCAAGCGGCTGACCTTCCAAAATTGCCCTGCCTTAATTTCAATGAGCATTTGACCTCCTTTCCTGTCACGCTTAATAAGTACGAAAATGCGATGGAGAATATAATTACTCTCCTTCGTTCGTTTTGTCGCTCAGAGGGCGCATTATGAGCGGCTTGTAAACCTTAAAAAGCGTGGCATCAAACTGTATGTTATGTGTCACACTGCCAAAGCGTACTTTCCTGACAGGCAATCCTGCTCGACGCTGTGCCATCAGCCTTTCGGCTGCGCTCGCTCCGTAGAGGTCGTGGCGGTTTATCCTTCGCTTGGCAGCTATTCAGTTGTATGTTTTTTTCGGTGGGCATCACTTCCTTTCAAAAAGCCTTTCACTTATATGGACAAAATGAGACCTTTCGGGGGGGATTTATCAATAATTCTTTACTAAATCTGCGTTTTGCACAAAAGTGCTATTCGGTTTTTGTGCAGTACAACGAGTCGCAAATTAACCCTTCCACTTATCCCCACTGGGAGAGGGAAAAAACGAACCCTAATAAGGAAACTTTTTTATTTTTGTAGCTTTGCACAAATTCATCAGCCTGTTTTTGTACAATATTCAGATTTAAAAAATTCCCTTCACTATTACCCACTGGGGAGCGGATTTTGTTACCCCATTTTGAGAAAAAATTATTTCCTCTCACTTATACCTAATGAGAGAGGTCATTTTTGAAGTCTTTTTTGAAACTTTTTCAAAAACCCTTCACTTATTTGGAAAGGGAAGGGAAGGGGTATTTTGCAACCCCAAACTAAAATTTTATCCTCACTTGTTCATAAAAAGATGTATTCGATAAAAAATTATCCCCTCACCCTTAATGCAAAAAAGTCCTGCAAAATATACACCCTATCGAGAAAAATATTTATAAAAATATTTGCCCCTTCACCTATACCCAATGGGAGAGGTCATTTTTTAAGTCTGTTTCAAAAATTTTTGCAAAAAATAACGCCTGCTGAAAGCAGACGTAAAATCATCATATTTAAAGGTTGATAAGACAATTCAAATATGATAAAATAAAGAGATAAACTGACAAGAAGTGACACGGATGGACAATCATACTCCGGAGCAACGTCGCCGTAATATGAAAGCGGTAAAAAACAAAGGCTCCAAAATTGAAACAATGCTGCAAAAAGAATTGTGGCACAGAGGTTTACGATACAGAAAAAACGCTAAAACCGTTTACGGGAAACCCGATATAGCCTTTATCGGCAAAAAGGTTGCCGTATTCTGTGACAGCGAGTTTTTTCACGGATATGATTGGGAAAACAAAAACAAAGAGATTAAGTCCAATCGTGATTTTTGGATACCTAAAATTGAAAAGAATATGCAACGTGATCGTGAGGTAACCGAAAAGCTCACGTCCGAGGGATGGATAGTATTAAGATTTTGGGGTAATGAGATCAAAAAAGACTTGTTAGGCTGTGCCGATAAAATAGAAGCAGCTGTTAGGAGTATAAAATGAAGTGGTCATATTTTCCGAGAAACCAAAGAATAACAGATGACTTACTTAATGTTATTGATGTATTTAATCGTAACAACAATCATATTAATTCGTCTGAACACAAATTAAAAAGCGATGAAGTATTGCATTCGATAGCAAACGGACTTGAAGAAATTGGATATTCCGTTGAAAAAAGTAAGCGTGACGAAGATAAGATCAAAATGCCTGTATTATACGGCGAATGCGGTAAACCATCACTAAACTTTGAAGCAGATGCATTTAATCCAAGTAATAATATTGTTATTGAAGTTGAAGCCGGCAGAGCAGTAACAAACTATCAGTTTCTGAAAGACTTCTTTGAATCGTGTTGTATGGACGACGCCGACTATCTATGCATCGCAGTAAGATTACTGTACAGAAAGAATGACGACTACAAAAAAGTCTGCGAATTTTTTGATGCTATGTATGCCAGTAATAAGTTTTCTATTCCTTTAAAAGGAATATTGATTATCGGATATTAAATGGAGTAAGAATTATGGTTTATAAGTCAATTGATTTGTTTGCCGGCATAGGCGGAATCCGTTTAGGTTTCGACCGTGCTTTCAAGGATGAGATAGAAACCGTGTTCGTTAGCGAATGGGACGAAAAGGCACAGGAAACCTACCGGGCAAATTTTGACGATAATTTTGAAATCGCCGGAGATATTACAAAAATAGATGAAAGTCAAATCCCTGAGTTTGATATCTGTCTTGCCGGTTTCCCGTGTCAAGCGTTTAGTATGGCCGGCCGTAAGCAGGGATTTGATGATGACTATAAAGGCACTTGCAGAGGCACATTGTTTCTTGATGTGGCTCGTATCTGCGATTACCATAAGCCAAAGGTGATTTTTTGTGAGAACGTGAAGGGATTAACTATTCACGACAGAGGACGTACATATAAAATTATCAGAAAAACCTTTGAGGATTTAGGATATAAAGTATTTGACAAAATACTTAACAGCAAAGACTTCGGTGTTCCTCAAAACAGAGAGCGTATTTATCTGATTGCTTTCCGCAATGATATTGCACCGAAAACTTTTGAATTTCCGGAACCGACAGACACCACACAGGAGCTTTGGAATATTCGTGAAGAGGAACCGGTGCCGGCGAAGTATTATCTCAGCACAACGTATTTAGATACCCTTGTCGCCCACAAAAAACGTCACGAAGCAAAAGGAAACGGCTTTGGTTTTGAAATCAGAGATTGGAGCGACGTTGCAGGCGCTATTGTTTGCGGCGGTATGGGTAGGGAAAGAAATCTTGTTGTAGATAACCGGCAAAAAAATCTTGTTCCAACCACACATATCAAGGGCGAAATTAACCCTTATGGCATTCGTAAAATGACACCTCGTGAGTGGGCGAGATTACAAGGTTATCCCGATGACTTCGTTTTACCGTTGGCAGATACACATTTGTATAAGCAACTCGGTAACAGTGTAACTGTTAATGTTATCGAAGCTATTGCCGAAAAGATAAGGATGGTTTTAGATGGTAGAATCAATTAAAGGCAAAAAGCTGAATAAAGGCGAATGGGCTGAATTCTATGTAATGCTGAAGCTCTTGGGAGAAGGAAGATTATACACCGCTAACAAGCTACTCCAAAAGAACTACCAAAGCTACTTAGATGTATTAAAAGTTATTAGGCAGGAAATAGCTACGCAGGTATTGGAATACATAATTGATGAAGCAAATTCTGTTGTGGTCATAAAGGAACAGAAATCTGATAACGTATTGGAAACGATTCCTACAAAAGAGTTTGAAGAAAACGCACGATTGCTTTTCACGGGAATTAAAGATGCGAAGGGCAGTTCTGTTCCTGCGCCCGACAGCGTTTGTGATTTTGCACAAGTAATCTATGTCAGCAAGCCCAAAGCACCGGCGGTAAAAGCGTTGAAAAAACAATTCGGCGGAAAGAACGATATTTTCATTGAGGTTAGAGACGGACAGACATCTATTGTATCTGTTATGGGTTTCTCTATTAAATCTAAATTCGGTCACAATCCAACTTTGTTTAATGCAGGATCGTCTTCTCAATTTCTTTACAAATTATCAGGCTGTGATGAAGCTAAAATGAAAGATTTTAACGCTATAACCGATAAAGGCGGTCGTGGCTGGTCAAAGTGTAAAGAGTTTCTGCTTCAAAACAATATTACAATGGAATTTTCAAAAACAAAGAATCCGATTTACAACGATAATCTTTTCTTGATCAGAGAATCTATGAGCAAGATTATGGCTTGGTGTGTAAAGGATAGGCTGATAGATTCACCGAAAGATTATGAAGTAATGGAAACGGTTGAAAGAATGATTCAAGCTAATCCTCTAAAAGTGCCGAATTCTCAAATCTACTATGAAAAAGCCATAAAGGACTTTCTTATGGCGGGATTTACCGGTATGACCGCAGGAAAGCCGTGGGACGGAAAAGAACAGGTAAACGGAGGATATATTTCCGTTATGGATGATGGTGATGTTCTTTGCTACCATTCCAACGACAGAGAAGCCTTCCGTGACTATCTCTACCGCAATACGCACTTTGAGTATGTAAGTGCCGACAAATATGTTTGGAGTCGCATTGAAAAGATAGATGGCGATTATTATTTGCCGCTTAACGTCTCCGTAAGATTTAACACAAAAGTCAGATAATGAAAGTCGGCAGTTTATTCGCTGGAATCGGCGGAATTGATCTCGGATTTCAACAGGCGGGATTTGATATTCTTTGGGCAAACGAAATTGACAGAGACGCTTGTAAAACTTACAAACTGAACTTTCCCAAAACAAAACTATTTGAGGGAGATATTCGCAAGCTTGATGCTTCTAAACTTGAAAACGTCGATATTATAACAGCAGGATTCCCCTGTCAACCATTTTCTGTTTGCGGAAAGCAGAAAGGATTCGGAGACAATAGAGGTAATCTGTTCTTTGAGATAATGCGGATCGCTGACGCTATTGAGCCTAAGATAGTTTTCCTTGAGAATGTCGCAAATCTCGTTGAACACGATAAAGGGCGCACGTTCAATGTGATTCATAACGAGTTAGTATCGAGAGGATATTATCTGCGTTATTTGGTTGCCGACGCTTGTGATTACGGTATTCCTCAACATCGCACAAGGACTTATATTCTTGCATTTCGTGACGTTGAGCGATGTGAATCCTATCGTTTCCCTGAAATGGTTAAGTTGGAAAAACGAGTTTTTGATATTATTGATAAATCCGTCAAGGCAGATGACAGCTTCTATCTTCCCGAGAACAGCCCGAAACATAACAAAATGGCTAAAGCTATTACAGACGATAATCAAATCTATCGTTTTTCGGACTATGGGATACAAAAAAGTAAAGACGGTATCTGCTTTACCCTAAAAGCAAATATGGGCACTTGGTATGACCGAGTACCTATAATAAAGGATAACTACGGAATCCGTACCATTACACCTTATGAGTGTTTGGCGTTAATGGGATTTCCGGAAGAATTTAAAATTGCCAATATACCACTGAAAAGCGCATACAAACAAATCGGCAATTCCGTTTGCGTACCAATCATTAAAAAGACAGCGAAACAGATTTATAGCTTATAGAGGAGTATAGTATGAGCGATACTATTTCTATTTACAAAGGTGACAATCATAGAGAGTGTGATATAGATGAAGCAAAAAAATCATTTGCTCAGTATTTGCAAACTGAAAACCTTAATTTTTTAATCGGATGCGGTTGCTCAAGTAATGTTGAAGATGGAAAAGAATTGGCAATACCTATTATGAATGGATTATATAAATCGTTCTTTGAGGGAAATCCGGATTTTGATATTGCCGGCATTGATCCCAAAGATAGGTTTGATAATAATCTTGAATCTATGTTAGATACAATGCTCTCAATAAAAATGACTAACTATTTAGTCAAGACAGATGAGAGAATAGATGAGAAGATTAAAGCTGTACAAAAGCACATTGTAGATAAAATTATTAACGGACAAAATTGCAAAAGTGTTTTAGATTATTACAAATCGTTTTATTTGAAATTGGTTCAGCCCAGCCGTAGGCAACCAATTAACATTTTCACTACAAACTATGATTTATTTAATGAGCAAGCATTAGATTCTTTAGGGTTTTATTATAACAATGGTTTTTCAGGTTCTTGCATTCGCAAATTCAATCCAAACGTATATAATTATGTCTATGTTGAAAATATGAATTTGCATAAAGATGTGTGGGGACGTGTTTCTTCATTCTTTAATCTATATAAGATTCACGGATCTATAAATTGGGTAGTTGAAAACAATGAAGTATTCGAAAAGCCTGTCGATTCTTGTGTTGAAGAAAGGGTGTTGATTTATCCTACTCCTCAAAAAGATCGTTCAACTTTAATGACACCTTATTCAGACTTAATGAGAAATATGCAACAAGAATTAGTTAAGAATAATTCTGTATTAGTTACTTTAGGGTATAGCTTCTCAGATGACCATATAAACAGAATAATTCTTAACAGTCTTTCAAATCCTTCGTTCAAACTAATTGTTTTAGGTAGCGGTACAAATATTAAAAAACTTATCGAATTGAATGATAAACGTATTATCGTTATTAATTCTGATAACAAGATTCATTACTTTAAAAACTTTGTTAAAGAACTAATGCCTGATATTGAAGAATCCATCCAAGAAGAAATGGAGCTTACAGACGGAGTAGCAGCTATAAAAGAATTTGAGTCTTTATCGGAGGACAAATAATGAGTACCAACAGTATTGGCAGAATTATTTCTATTGATACCTATAAAATAATAGCGGAATTGTATGACAGTGTAAATAACTACATAAGTACAATTGACGGAATTAGATTTATTGGTGAAATAGGTTCATATGTTTCAATTAATGAAATCGATAGAAAAATCATAGCTGAAATTGTATCTGTTGAAGAAAAGAATCTGTTTACCAATAAAGAGCTTAGCAAACCAAACGGTACAAGATTTGTGGCTTTGAGTTTAATTGGTGAAATAACAGATGATTCATTTTGCTTTGGTGTATCAAAGCCACCCCATATTTATTCAGAGATAAGCATTATTCATCAATCAGACTTACAGGTAATGCTTGATGTAGGAGAAGCAGAGGAAGAAATAGTTGAAGGTGTCAACACAAGACTCCGCTCACTCAGAATCGGACAATCAGTTGTATTCCCTGATTATCCTGTCAATATAAACATTGATAGGTTTTTTGGGTTTCATTTCGCAGTATTTGGAAATACAGGCGCAGGTAAATCAAATACAATTGCAAGGATAATTCAAAATATATTTCTGAAAAGAGAGTATTCCGCAAAAGGAGCCAAGTTTATTATTTTTGATTCAAATGGGGAATACAACCGAGCATTTGAATCAATCAATGAATTCAACGCCGATATAAAATGCAAATGTTTTTCGTGTGACACGGAAACAGAAAACCATTTTGAAATACCAGTTTGGGCTCTTTCGGCAGATGATTGGGCAATATTGTTACACGCCTCGGAAAAAACACAAATCCCTGTATTGTATCGTGCAATGGATATTGCAAAAGTATTCTATAATCCTGATTGCAATGACGATGAAGTTAAAAACCATATCTTAGCTTCAACTGTACTCGGGATTTTGAATAGTTCCGATTCTTCACCTTCTAAAGCAGATAAAATAAGAGCTATTCTGGCTCAATTTGCAACAAACGAGTTTAAACTTACAAAAACAGTAGATAAAGTCCACAAACAATTAAATCAATTACTTGAGGTATCATATGGAGAAATGAAGCTTCAACAAGCACTAATAAATTATTGTGATCAATTTATTAGAAGCGATGTTGATAACAACTTGGGAATAAAAAAACTTGTTCCTTTTGATTTAAAACAGTTTTCAGAAGCTGTGAAATTTGCAACACTATACGAAGGAAGTATAAGTTCACAACGTATTCAAGAATACACATCGACCTTGCTTACCAGGCTTCAAGCAATAATAGAAGGATCGCAAGGAAAACTGTTTACAAAAACAGAATATACTTCGATAAATGATTACATAAAATCACTTATCGGAGATAATCAAATCCTCGATATTGATATAAGTATGTTGGATGATTCTTCGAGTGAAGTTATTGCTAAAGTATTATCAAAAATTATATTAGACTACGTTAGGAAACTTAAGCAAAAAGCAGAAATGCCAATTAATCTGATTGTTGAAGAAGCTCATCGTTTCGTGAAAAATGATGGCAACAATAATTCCTTTGGCTTTAACGTATTTGAGCGGATTGCCAAAGAAGGTAGAAAATACGGATTATTGATGGGCATTTCTTCGCAACGACCAAGTGAGTTGTCAAAAACAGTTGTGTCTCAATGCAGTAATTTTATTATTCATCGCGTTCAGAATCCTGATGATTTACAGTACATCTCCAAAATGGTACCCTACATTAATAGAGGTATTCTGGATAGGCTTACTTACCTTCAAACGGGAACCGCTCTTGTTTTCGGAACAGCAATTAACCTACCGACATTAACTCGATTCGCTATAGCTTCACCGGAAACCGATAGTAACAGCGCAAGAATATCGGAAAAATGGTTTGTGGAATAGTGTATTGATTAGAGGAAAAATATGGAACTTTCTTTTACTAAAGGTACCTTTGTATCAAATCCCGGAGAATTAAACTATAAACAAGTTCTTGAAGATTTTCAAAGAGCTAATACTATCCGAATTTTGACATACAATATTTCGGGAAACTACAAAAATGATACTTTGCTTTCAGCGTTATCAGATACAAATGCGGATATTCAGATAATTACAAACATTCCCTCTCGAATGGAATATTACTATGATTCTGAAGCAGGGCGAAGAATGCGGTTAAATGCACAGAAGAATATAAAAGCTTATATTTCAAAATTAAATCCCGATAATTATTCTGCGGGGTTCTCTGCGTTTTTCAATTTACATAATCACGCAAAAATAATAGGTACAGAAAATATTGTTTATATCGGTTCGGCGAATTTTTCAAATGAAAGTGCTAAAAGTATTGAAACTGGTGTTATTATAGAAGATAGAGTTTTTATAAGAAATCTCTATTCGGATTTTTTTGCTGAAATAGTAAAAGACTCGCTTTCATATTATGACGAAACATTTAGTGCATTTCGCCTCTTTATTTTATTTCTTTTAGAGAAGTTTCAATGCGTTTATAATGATATGCTTGTCAATCTATTTACGGACTATAACCGAACCAAATTAACATTGGCTGATACAATAAACATTACAACTGATCAGTTGCATTCACTATATTTATTATTTGAGGAATTGGAAAGAATACCTGACGCATTGGATGATACTTATGATGAAAGTAATGAAGAGTATAATACAGAGTTAGAAATAATAAAAGAACTTTCAAATAACATTGATATAGAATGGTTTAAATCAGCAATTTCATATGGCGGTGAATTATTCTCTTTAGTCGATTTTGATGAAGAAAAAGAAGCGCTTAACATTTTACAAACAAAATATATATATGATGCCAACGAAGAAAAACTGGACTTTTACGCACAAAAATCAATTGATGAAGCTAACTCTGAATTACATTCATTAAGAGACAATTTTATAGCAATTGAGGATGATTTTATTTCTGGGTTTAATACAATTCTCTCTAATCTTAATCAAATAATTGAATTTACTGAAAAATGGAAACCATTAAAAATCAATTCTGAAATAGATAATACATAAATTATTTGCTAAAATCAAAAAGCGTGTAAGCAACTATAACTCCTGCTTACACGCTCGTTTTATTTTATCTCTTGTTCGGTTTCATCAAACAGCGGGCTGTCAAAGAATTGTCGAACAGTGATTTCCAAACCGTCGCAGATTTTCTTGATGGACACCACGCCTGGATTCTGGCTCTTTTGATTGAGCATACTGTATATGGTTGACGGCGACACGCCTGAAATATTTGCAAGGGCATTGACAGCAATGTTTCTCTCACGGCACAGCTCCAAAATGCGCTGCGCAACAGCTTCTTTTGTTCTCATAGCCTTCTCCTTTGCGATTTATCGTAATTCAATTCTACAAAAATGTGCGATAAATCGTGTGGGATATATCGCAATTATAAAGATTATGTGTTATAATTTACGATATATCCCACAAAGGAGATTATTATGTTTTCAGTTTATACGGTTTGCTTTTTCGGGCATCGTCAGATAGATGATTTTAGGATAGTTGAACAAAGGATTGAACGGCTAATAGATAAGTTGCTTAATGAACACGAATATGTCGAATTTCTCGTCGGACGTGACGGCGAGTTTGACCAACTTGTTACCTCTGCAATTCGACGTTGCAGAAAGCACTTGGATACAGCCAACTGCTCTGTCACTTGGGTTATGACTTATCTGAAATCGGATTATATCAAGAACAGGAAATGCTATGATAACTACTACGATTCTGTTGAGGTCTGCGAGCAATCCGCTAATGCTCACCCGAAAGCAGCTATTCAAATCCGAAACAGAGCAATGGTTGAACGTTCAAATCTATGCGTTTTCTGTGTAACGCATAGGAGTGGCGGTGCTTATCAAACGCTTCGATACGCAGAAAGAACAGGAGAGAATATAATAAATCTTCTTGACTAATGTTATCATATATGATAACATTGACATAAAGAGAAGGTGATTGTTATGACAGACAGCAATAGCATAATCCGCAAGCGGCAGGAAATCGTTTCCAAACTGACGCAGGCACGGCTTGAAAAAGGTTTGTCACAGGCGCAACTTGCCGAGATGGTCGGTACGCAACGGTCAAATATCTGCCGCATCGAGAACGGCGGTCAGAACCTTTCTCTCGATTTATTGATTAAGATAACAGACACTCTCGGCAAGGATATCAGCGTTTTATTGAAAGAAAAGAGTGTTGAAATGAGCAATGTATATAACCTAAAACTATATGACGATATTCTTGTGACGTTCACACTTGAAGAAAAAGGCTTAGAGGGCTTAGTTGTTGACGTTCTGTCTTATGACGAAAGCAAAAATCACCTCCTGCCAATCAATATGGAGCTGACTTCAAAAGGTATTATCAAGTGGCTTTCCAACCGTGTTATCCCGAAGAACAGAACCTTTGTTGACGAGATACTAAAGACGTTCGGGCTGAGCGTGAACGACACAAAGGGCATTATCGACATCTGCTTAGGCTTGTCACTCAACGACAGCTATTGGGTAACTCCTGTTGAATTTGACGGCAAATTTGCCGATTACAATCTGTTTGAAAATCCGTTCTCGGAAGCATTATCGCTTGTTGCCTATACGGGCGTGGGTAGCGCAGAAAAGGCGTTCTCAACCTCTCCTGAATTCACAACAAATGGTATGCTCCGCAAGGCTTGGAGGCATATCGAGGATGACGGAATATATCTTTACAAAGGCGGCACAGAAGGCGCTGCCAACACCGGCAATGAGCCGTACAGCGAGTTTTACGCCTGTCAAGTAGCTAAGGCGATGGGCTTAAATTGTGTTGAATATGACCTTGAAAATTGGAAAGGTATCCTTGCTTCAAAATGTCGTCTTTTCACCGACATTGACACATCTTTTGTGCCGATCAGCAGGTTGATAAAGGACAGAACACTGAAAAACGCCCTCGATTATTACGCTTGGCTTGGCAAAGAGTTTTATGACGAGCTTTGCAGTATGCTGGTGTTCGATGCTGTGATTTACAACGAGGACAGACATTTCGGAAACTTCGGTATTTTGCGTGACAATCACACAGGAAAGATCATAAAGCCCGCTCCGATTTTCGACAACGGCTTATCGCTTTTCAACTTCGCAATGGCTGATGATTTGGAAAATCTCAGCGAATACGCAAAGACAAGAACACCTCCCTACGGCGTATCCTTCGACGAGGTTTGTAAGGCTGTTATGGGCAGCAAACAAAAATCTCAGCTCCGTAAACTGCTGAATTTCACTTTCACAAGACACCCATCCATCAACTTACCCGAAGAACGCTTGACGGCGATTGAAACGCAAATCCATACAAGGGCAAGAGAATTAATGTCGATTCCCAACTCAAAATAAATATAAAGAGCGTGTAAACAGACATCACCTGCTTACACGCTCGTTTTTCTTTTTCATTGAGAACTTTACTAACAAATAAGTGAAATTCTCAATGGAGTTGTTGATAAAAGTCCTTAATTGCATATCAACTCGGCATTTACAACTTCTCTCGCTCGTTGGGCAGCATTGTTCATCTTACGCACCCATAACATTTGATTGGTGGCTTTTAACTGTTCGGTGCAGCCTTCTTCTTTAGCAAAAGGCTGCACAAGCTCGTCGTACATCTTCTGCGCCTGTTCATCAATGTCGGCAAGGTATTCGTTCAGCCTACATTTTGTGAGAAGGTTGGTATAGAGAATCGGGCGGCTTCGTTTGATATAGCGGAGGTGTTGTTGTCCCCACAAGCCGATTGGTCGGTTATCCTGTTCGGGAAGTGTTAAATTCGGCAGCAAATAGTCGCCTTGCATTGTATATGTGATTTCCATTTTCAGGCCTCCTTAATCCTGATTTTCTTGACTTTAGCTTTAGTGAGCTTGATTATGAGTTCATCTATGATGTCGGTGTACTTACCTCGTGAAATGAGATCGTTTCTCAAATCAATCAGGCTGTTGATAACGGCTCGGCGTTTCTCTGCTGTGAGGTAAATCTGATATTTAGTTTTCATAATTGAATCTCCGATTTTATAACAAATTCAGCGGGCGTTCATCAATCAAAAATTCTACCATTTTTCTACCAAAATCATTTATCAAACAGATTTAGGCGTTGTTACTGATTCCCATTAATTTTATGACAATCCGCAGTTTAAGGACATTTAAGCAGAAAAGTGATTATATAAAAATATTCAAATGTGCTCCTGTTCCGCTTCAAGTCCTTCTGCCCCTGCCATTTTAAACCAGTCTTTGTTAAGGCTGGTTTTTGTTCTTTTCCACAATCCACAAGGCAAAAATAATCGGGATTGAACAGATGCAGAGTATTCTTGACCACATTATGGTCAAGCTCGTAATCACCAGGGTTATTTATGGTCAACAGCCACTTCCTCGACTGAGGATTTGAACTGCCAATTTAAAGACCTCCGGAATGGTAATTCATTTTCACACCATTCCGGAGGTTTACACGATATTTAAAAAGGGTTCGAATACTTTTCGTTTTTTCTAAGTGAAATTATCTGGAAGTCACAGATACAGGTTCAAGATAAAAAAGCTCACTGCTTGCGTCATAATGATCAACAATTGCCTTAATGTGAACATTTGAACCCTCGCTTACCGTATCCATATCTGTATTCAGGTTATAATAGCCAACATCCTCAAATTTAAACTGTGGACCAATTTGGCTGTTCGGGTTATAATCACCTGCACTTAACAAGTAATCAAATCTTGTGTCATACGAACCATGCTTGCTGCAAAATACAATATTACCGTCAAATTCAATAGTTCTGCCTTCATATTTTTTGGCGAATTTCTCAATGCTTTCATCAGCAGGATCCTTTTTTTGGAGAATATTTGCAAGATCCTTACAGTTCTTTTTTGTAAGAACTGTACTTTTGTTATCACTTGAGGCCTTTGAGCTTTCGGATTTACTCTCTTCTTTCGTCGTTTCTTCAACATCAGAATCATCATTATCACTGATTGATTTATTATCGGAATCATCAGATGAGTCAAGCTTTGCCTTGATTTTTGTGCTTGTACATGAAATTGTTATGTCAAAAGTATCGTTTCCTTTAACTTCAATTTTTATACTGCCTTTAACATCGCAATCTTCATCACTTTCAAATTCAATCTTATGATTTCCGGACGCAAATTGCAATAGCAAGTTGAAACAAATTTTTTAAATATCATAATCATTGTAAAATAAAAATCTCATTTTGAAAGAATAAAATACATAACTACTCCACCACATCCTGCAAGGCTTTTTCGATATATTTGTAATTTGGATAACATTCGGCATAGTCATCAGAACGGAAATCATGATACTGCAAACCCATTGCTTTGATACTTATGTCTGTAATTATGCCGTTTTCTTTGAATGTAATGTCAACACGATAGGTTTCGTATTTTTCATTGTCATACTCAACAAAAATCGACTGCAAGCCTACTGAGTCATCAGAATGGTTTTTTAATTTTTTGCCGACAAATTTCTTTTTAAGTCTGATTAAATCACCGGGGTCGTCAATATAGATTTCCTCAACCTCAACATCTTCCAAAAGTTCCTCACACTCTGCCTGATAATCCTCCAAAGCCTGTTCGTACTCGTCCTCATCTTCAAATTCATCGGGATACGGCTTGTCAAAATCAGGTTCGACAATCTCATCCGTATTTAGCGAATTTTCGGCTAACTCGTACAATTCATCGGCAAAATCGCAATCCGCCAACGGAATATTGTTCTCAACTGCCTCGTTTATTTTTGCATACAAATCATCCGAAACCTCGAACTCAACAATCTCATACCAACATCTTTCAGAACTGTTGATACGCACATATGCTTTCTGCTTTGCCATGATAAAATCCTCCTGCATTTTTAAATCTATAAGTCTTTCAACCTGTTACCAACATTATACCAAAGGTCACTGTCCATTATCTACCCTTTGCTTGCAAAAACAGCCCTGCAAATGGGTACAGGGCTGTAAATTTAAAGATTTATTCATTGCTTATCAGATTTAATCGTCTGTAGCTTTGAAATTTATTTTATTTTCGGTCGCAAAGGTGTGTGCATAGGAATCTGTCGGGGCGTGGATTGTTATGTCTTTTGAGTCTTTGAAGGCAGATTTTCCTATGTAGGACACATTTTTGGTCAGGTAGATATCCTCAAGGGAGTAGGATTCTTTGAACGCATTATCGGCAATGAATCTTACTGTGTCGGGAACGACTGTTTCCTTTGCACCGCCGTAATTTATTGCATCATCTGCAATTGAAATCACATCCAAGCCGTCAATATGTGCAGGAATTTCAAGCTTTTCCTCTGACGACATTGTGTTATAGTTAGTTATTACGCACACGGGCTTGCCGTCATCATAGATAACATCATAATTATAATATTCGCCGTAATACGCACCGTTTCTGATTTTTGAATAATCGGTATTTTTAGCCTCCGGATTTTCAGGCTCGGTCGTATAGTTTTTATAATTGATTTTATTTTCAACCGCAAATTTTTCAGCATAAGAACCCTTTTCGGCATATATCGTAAGGTTGTCAATGCCGTCAAAAGCGGTTTTTGCAATCTTATTTACTGAGGGCGCAATATAAATTTCCGTTATATTTTTTGAATCCTTAAATGCGTCATCCTTGATTTCACAAATGCCGTTGGGGATAACAACTTTTTTCAGACAATCAAAGCCGCTGAAAGCCTCATTTTCGATAGCGGTTATTTTTGTATTTTCATCGTATGAAGTAGGAATATACGCATCGTCCAAGCCGTAATATCCGCCCTGAAACAAGCCGACAGTGGCATAAAAATTTCCGTTTTCATCGTCTTGAAACTGAATTAAAAACTGACCGTCGGCAGAAGCCTTTAGACTATATTTTTCATCAACAGCCATTTGTTCAAATCTGTTATTTACGATTGTTGCTCTGGCAAGGAAAGACAAGCCGAGCAAAGCGGCAACCGAGATGCAAAGAACAACGAAAAATTTATGAGTAAACAGTTTACTTTTCATGCAGCTCACCTTCTGTCATTTCCAAAACAACATCACAAATTTCTTCCAAATCCTCTTTGTGATGAGTTGTGATAACTACGAGCGCACCTCTTTCTTTTTCTTCTTTAAGAAGCTTGTAAATAAGCTGTACACCGTCATTATCAAGTGCATTTGTCGGTTCATCAAGCAGGATGATTTTCTGCTTTTCAAACACAGCCTGAGCAATATTCAGCCTCTGTTTCATACCAAGCGAAAACTTTTTCACCTTTAAATCAGACTTTAATCCAACACGCTCAAGCGCTGTTTTAATATCTTCATCGGTGGCGGTTTTCTTGATTTTGCCTAGGATTTTCAGATTATCGAAAGCATTGTACTGGGGCAACAGGTTCATATTTTCAATCACGATGCCTATGCTCGGAGGGAACGACATATCCTTGTGCAAAACCTTTCCGTCAATCACAACAGAGCCACTGTCGGGAACAAGCAAGCCTGCAATTGCTCTCAAAAGCATAGTTTTGCCCGAACCGTTGTGTCCGTAAATTCCGTAGATTTTGCCGTACTCAAAATTGTAACTTACATTATTTAAAATCGGTCTTGATTTGATACTTTTACAATAATTTTTTATTTCTACCATAATATCACCTCAAAAAATATCGGTTTTCTTAAATCTCAAATTCAGAATAAAAATGCACAAAGCATTTAACGCAACTATGAATAACAGGTATCCGTAGTAAATGCTCTCGCCCGACACAGCACCGTTCTGCATTCCGAACATCAAACTCGGGAAGAGAATCATTTTCCAAATCGGTGCGTCAACGAAATTCTGAACCAAATAGTACGCAATAAAGCAATAGGTGAAAATTCCTATGTTCACAATGTGTGCAGGAATACTGATTTCAAGCAAAGACTGAATAACTATCAGCGAAAAAATTGTCAGAAAGTACATAATCAAAGATTTAAGAGTTCCGCTTTCAACGGGAGTCATACTTTCTCTTGCAACAAAAAAGATTATGAACTGGAACAAAACAATGCAAATCAATGCTATAAAATTGTTAAGACAACGCTTTAAAATCAGCACTGTTTTTGAATAATTGCGTACAATCAACATCTTGCCGTAGCCTTGTTTAAGGTTCTCAATTGAGCCGCTTGTAAAGAAGAGAATAAAACATACGGGTAGCAAAAGCGGCAGAAATTTTGTAATTTCAAGACCGTAATCGCTTGGAGCTAAACCAATCATAAAGGCATTTTGAAAATCTCCCTGAAATACACAACTGAACAATTGAGCAAAGCACGCAACAATCAGTATTATCGACAAAACAAGCTTACTTTTTAACATTACTCAAAACATCCTTTTTCTGATACAAAAAGTAGGAAGAGAAGATAAGCATAAACATCATAAGCAATGCTCTTAATATAATGCCCCACATATCCGACAGAACCATTTCGCCGTTCATAAGTCTTGACACCACTATGGCATCTCTGAACGGAAGCCATACCCTGCTTATCATAAAAGCTACATCTGCAAAAAACTCTGTAAAAATCAGAGCTATGGTGATAATTGGAGCAACTTTCGGAGAAATGATTATTCCGAATGAGAGCATAACGAGTCCTGCTCTGAAATAAAATAAAAACAAAGTCAAAAGTTCAAGTGCCGAATATTGCAGAAAATTCGATTCTAAAATCAGGTTAATGTCAAAGCAGATAAGTGCCGCAACTACGCTGACTGCTTCTATCAAAAATGAAAACAGAAAAGCAAATACCGCACAATCAGCAATTCTTCCTGTCACAAATGAGGCTCTCGATTTCAGTCTTACAATGTAACTTACATTCTCATCGGTAAATATGTAAAACAAAAACAGAACAAACACTACTATGAAAATGCAAGCAACATTACCTGATGCATTAAAATCTCCGTTGCCTGCAACTCTGTAAAAAACACCTTTTGGGCTTAACTTCTCAGCATAATCCGAATTAAAATAATTATAAAATCGCAAATATGTGTATGTGCAAAGCAGAGTAAAAAACACTGCACAAAGCGGAAGTACGATTGCATATTTTCTTAATTTACACCTGATCATACTTAGTCACCTTAAAGAACGAAAACAGAACAGCAACTATATTTATTGCTACTACAAAAATAATTGTAAAAGTATAATGTGATAAAGGATACACAGTAAACGGGGTTAATGCTCCTATGATAGACGGTTTGATGGCAGTCGATATATACCATAATATGAAAGCTAACGGATAAAGGATAAATCTGTTAGGAAATGCCATTGCAAGTGCCGTTGCACCGCTTCCCACAATACCGCCAATGAATGAAAAAACAAGAATATAAAGTATGTTATAAAACATCGGATTGCTGTAAGACTGAAGTAGATTGGGTTCAGATTTCAGCATTTCCACATCATCAGGAATATATGTACCTCCCGCAAAAACAATATGCACCATAAGAAGATTGAGTAATAGAGGAATTATAAGCACAAAAAATGAAACAGTAAAACTTTTAAGCATATTTAATGCAAAATACTTATTCTTACCTCTTTTGGTGACAAGAATATTTTTGTACCCTATTCTGTAATCTTCAATGCAATCATCCGCAACAATAATTGCCAAGAACAACGGTAAATACCCTGTCAACACGCCATGAAGTCCTGCCGTCATAAAAGACCCCAAGAAAGTAGCCAATGCCGGAAAAGGAACAGTCGCTCCTTTGCTCACATCTATAAGAGCCTTCAATACATCTAAAATCGGAGCTACAAAAATAAAAAGTATAACTCCTAATTTAAGCTTGTTATTAAATATTCGGGTAATATAATATGACATAATTTTCACCTCAATTTTTATTAAACATATATTTTGATTCGAACAATTACAATGAATATGCCGATTTCTTAATTTATTTGCTATTTGTTTTAATCAACCAATTTCTTTTATATTCAAATTATACAAATGCAAAGTGACTGTAAAATGACTATAGTCTTTTTACAAAATAAAACAGGAAAACAAAGTGACAAATACGCATTTTGTTTTCCTGCTTAAATTATTTTATATTTCATTGTATCATTAAAAACTTCCGCACATCAGAGCATTTTCCAGTTTTCCGCATCAAACACACCTTTGGTGGTTATTCTCAAGCTTGGAATAACGGGCAGGCTTAGAAACGAGAGAGTCATAAACGGATCAATGCTTTTGTCCGCACCGAGTTCATATGCAGATGACTTTGCATTTTCAAGCTTTTCGTTTACGGTTGTCAGCGGTTCATCGGACATCAAGCCTGCAATCGGAAGTTCGAGCAAAGCCTTGATTTTGCCGTTTTCAACAACTGCGATACCGCCCTTGCTGTCCCTGATTGCGTTCACGGCAACGGCAATGTCATCATCATTACAGCCGACTGTGATAATGTTGTGCGAATCGTGGGCAACCGAGGTTGCTACTGCGCCCGATTTCAGCGAATAACCTTTAACATAGCCGACACCGATATGATTTGTGCCTTTGTGACGCTCAATGCAGGCAATTTTCAGAATATCGTTTTCCACATCAATTTTATCGGCTGTGCCGAGATTGCGTGTGAGCAATTCGCCGCCGACAAGACCGATAAGTCCGAGTTTTCCCTCAACCTTGAAACTGCTCGGAAATACGCTGTCAAGATGAAAAGTGTCAAAGCATTTTTCGGCAAGCTTTTCATCAACTGTGGGAGCAGAAAAGTCCTTAACTTCGCCGTCAAAAACAAGCTTGCCACGCTTGAAAACAGTTTCAACATTGAAATCTTCAAGATTATCGACAACAACAATATCGGCAAGATAACCCGAAGCAATCGCACCTTTGTTATTGAGCAAAAAGTATCTTGCGGCATGGTGGGTTGCTGTTTTGAGGGCAACAATCGGATCTGCACCGTTTTTAAGCGCCTGTTTTACAATGTAGTCAATATGACCGCCGTAGAGCAAATCGCTTGGATGCTTATCATCTGTTGCAAACATACACCTTGAGTAATACTGCTGAGTCAAAAGCGGCATAAGCGCCTTGAGATTATGAGCGGCAGTACCCTCTCTAATCATAATAAACTGACCTTTTCTCAGCTTTTCAAGGGCATTTTCAAAGGTGGAACACTCGTGGTCGGAATAGACACCTGCGGCAATGTATGCGTTGAGGTCATTGCCCGAAAGCTCAGGAGCGTGACCGTCAATCTTCTTGTGATGAGCCTGCGAGGTGACAATTTTTGAAAGCACATTTTTATCGCCGTTGATAACACCGACATAGTTCATCATCTCTGCAAGTCCGAGAACCTTTTTATGCTCAAAATACGAGTCGATATCCTTGTAACCAAGCTCTGCACCGCTCTCGTCAATTTCTGTGGCAGGCACACATGACGGCATCATAAAATGAACATCAATCGGCAAATTCTGCGATGCCTGAATCATATATTCAACTCCGTCAATGCCCATTACATTTGCGATTTCGTGAGGGTCGGTTATGACTGTGGTTGTACCGTGGGCAACAACTGCCTTTGCAAATTCAGCAGGAGTCACCATTGAACTTTCAAGGTGAATATGTGCGTCGATAAAGCCGGGGAGAACGAGTTTTCCGCTGACATCAATCTCTGTTTTGCCGTCATATTTTCCGACTCCCGCAATCAGTCCGTTTGCAACGGCTATATCACCGCACAAAAATTCATTTGAGAACACATTAAGATACTTTGCGTTTTTCAAAACAAGGTCTGCCTTTTCCCTGCCTGCCGCAACCGCAATTATTCTCTGTTTTACTTTAAGTCTTCTTTCAATTTTCTGTTCGTATGTTTCCTGCATAAAAGCACCGCCCTTCTTATATATATTTACAAGATTATAACACTTTGCAAAAACCATTTCCATAAGTATTTTTCACGAATATTCTTCGCAATTTTTTGCTAAATTGCATAAGATATGTGCATATTTTCATCTGTCAGGCAATAATAATTTTAACAATTTATTGTGCTAATGTATTGAAATGTACAAACTGCGGTGATATAATTTATTTATAAGTATTGTTTTCGGAGGGATAAATTATGTCACACACATACAGCGAATTTTTACCGAGTTACAGCGTTGGGGTTGATTGCTACAAGTCAATTCCCGAAATCGTGAAACCTTACGGCAAAAAAGCGGTTGTAGTCGGCGGTAAAACCGCTATGGAAAAGTCAAAAGAAGCCTTGCTTGAAGGGATTAGAGGCTCTGACATTGAAATCATTGATTTTGTATGGTACGGTGGCGACTCCAACTATGAAAATGTTGAAAAAGTAAAGAACAATCCGTCTGTACAAAAGGCTGATATGGTATTCGGTGTCGGAGGCGGTCGAGCTGTTGACACGGCAAAAACCTATTGTGCTTTATATGACAAGCCGCTGTTCGCATTCCCGACAATTGCGTCAAACTGTGCGTCTTGCACTTCGCTTTCGGTAATGTACAATCCCGACGGCACTTTCAAGGAATATTCATACCACAAAGCACCCGCAATCCACACATTTATCAATACCAAAATCATTGCAGAATCTCCCGAAAAGCTCATGTGGGCAGGAATCGGTGACGCACTTTCAAAGGAATATGAGGTAGTATTTGCGTGTCGTGGGAAGAATATGATTCACACCCCATTGCTTGGCAAGGCAATTGCCTCCGCAAGTACCGAACCGCTCATAAGCTTTGGCAAAAAAGCTCTTGAGGACTGCAAAAACAATGTTCCGACAGAGGCAATTGAACAGGTTGCGCTTGACATTATCATCACTGCGGGACTTGTTTCAAACTTTACAGTTCACGAGAACAATCCGAATCCCGAGGAGGATTATTACTACAATTCATCGCTCGCACATTGTGTTTATTACGGTGCGTCACTCTTTCCGCAATGTGAACGGCAACATCTGCACGGTGAAATCGTATCGTTCGGCGTGCTTTGTCTGCTGACCTATGACGAACAACTTGAAGAAAGACAGAGAATTTTTGAATTCAACCACAGCATAGGTCTTCCCTGTACTCTCGGTGAAATTGCACTCACAACCGAAGATGTACCTGCAATTGCCCACAAAGCAGCAAGCGTTGTTGAATGGAAATATGTTCCCGATAATCCAACCGAAGAAGCGTTCATAAAAGCAATTATTGCAACCGATAAAGCCGGCAAGGAATTTTTGGCACAAAAGTAATTTCTGACTTTGAATGAATGTTCAAGACAATTAGACTTTCATTAGCCTTGTAATCGCTGAAATCTGTGTTATACTTATCTTGTAACCAAATTATTTGATAGGGTGATGAGATGGTAATAAGAGAGGCTCAGGACAGAGATTTTGTTCAGCTTGCGGAAATGAGATGGACTCACGCTGTTGAGGACGACAATGCTTACGGTGAACACAACACCGACGGTGTGACTAAATCGGTTTTTCAAGAGGATTTCATTGCGTTTTTATACACAAACAAAGGATATAAAATCTTTGTTGCCGAGGACGAGAACGCAAAAATCCTGTCGGCAATGTTTGTGTACCTTATTCCGACAATTCCCACACCAAACACAAAGAGTGAATTTATTGCGTATTTAACGAAGGTATTCACACTTGAAGAATATCGTGGCAAGGGTATCGGCACTCAGGTACTTGATTATGTAAAAAGCTACCTTTCGTCTATTAAATGTGAACTTGTCTTTGCATGGCCAAGCGAAAATTCGGAGGAATGGTACAAATCACACGGCTTTTCCGACACCAACGAAATTTTCGAGTGTCGATTATAACTTTAACCAAATTGCAGTTGTTATAAGCAAAAATCGGGTAGCAGACTTACTGAATGTAAGTTTCTGCTACCCGACTGTTATTTTATGCTAATTTTGGAAAATTGCAGAAAAAACGGCACTCCGAAAATTATCGGAGTGCCGTAATTATTTTGTTTAATTACAGATTCAGGAATAAACCGAGTCGGAATTATTTAGCGTAAGCTGAATCTCCGCCGATCTGACCGTCGATACCTGTAAAGCCGCTTGCGCAGCATACATAAACTCTCATGTTAGCCTTAGCAAGTTCCGGAACTGTAAGTGTACCGTTTGTAACATACTTAACATCACCTGTAACAGCGTCAACATACTTGCCGTCAGGAATGTTTTTGAATGTTGCACCTGAAGAAATTGTAACGAGTGCAAGGCTGTCTGTGTTATCGTCTGTATAACGGCGAACATAAGACATATCTCCACCTGTTACATATGTGTTTGATGCTGTGTACTGACCCTTCTGGAGAGCCGGAATAGCACGGCGGATTGCGTTAATCTTTGAAAGGTGCTTACTGAGCGGGCTTGCAAGAGTGTCAGCAACTGTGCCTGATGCTGTGTACTCACTGAAGTCTGTAGCATTTACAGAACCTTCAAGATAGTCACCGAAGTATGCACGGCCTGAGTTTTCAAGAGAAATAAGTGTACCCTTATCAATAAGCTCACCCTTCTTGAACTCTACCTCTGAACCATAGTATACGCAAGGAATACCACGGAATGTGAACATAAGATCCATATTCTCTGCCCATGTCTGTGTACCGCCTGTGAAACGAGTTGTTTCATCCGGCTGTTCAGGAGCATAGTCGTGTGAATCTACATACATCACGCTGTATGTTGCATCATTGTAATACTGGTCGTTGTTAACAGCGAAGTTATAAGCGTTCTTAGCATTACCGAACATTCTGTGCATCTGGAAGTCAATTGCATCCATGCCTGATGCCATAGAACGGTCAGAACCGTGATATGTGATACCGTCAAGGAAAGCGTTGTCGCTCTTTGGCTGTGTAGAATCCATATCACCGTTGTAATTATCTTCTTCAAGATAATGCTGAAGAACGAGGTTCATATTGTCGTTGACATCTGAAGCTGATGTGCCCCAGTTCCAGCTGTCTGCCCACTTAGAGTTAGACTCTTTCCATGTGTAGTAAGGAGTTGACTCCTCGGCATGGCCACGATACCAAACTGATGTGTATCTTGTGCAGATTTCGCCGAACATATAGAAGTTAGGCTTGCCTGCTGCCTTAGCAGCGTCCATAAGCTGGTCATTGAACATAATGTTGAGAGAAACTCTCGGGATATGACGAACTGTATCAACACGGAAACCGTCAACGCCCATATCCATATACTTTGAATATGAATCTACAACATATTCTGCAACTGCAGGGTTCTCTGTGTTAAGGTCAACGCAGTCGCCTGCAATCTGGCTGAACTTTGTTGTCCAGTCATCATAGTTAGGACTCTGGAAATAGCCTGTATGATAGTAGTTGTTCGGGTTGTAAGTATCACTCTGTGAAATCTTATTCATAGAGAAGTCCTGAGCTGCAGGCTGAGGACCGGTTGAGTTACCGTTGTCGCCTGAGTAAGTAACATTCTTCATAAGGTTAAGTCTCTGCTGATACTGAACACCCGGCTTCTGAGCCCAGTATTCTTCAGGTGACTTAAGACCGTATGTATCGAGAAGATACTGTGTAGGAATCATTGATTCCTCAAGGTTGCCGAGGTTTTTTGTTGTATCCTTTGTGAAAAGATCACAGAAGTAAGATTCACCAAAGTTACCTGTGTGCTGAAGAACTACGTCCTGAATAATCTTCATGCCCTTCTGGTGAGCATCGTGAATAAGATCTTCATATGTGTAGTCTGAGCTTTCGTAACGAGCATCTACTGTTGAAAGATCCATAGCATGGTAGCCGTGGTAGTCATAGCCTGATGCGTTTGTAACAACAGGTGTTACCCAGATTGCGCTGAAACCGAGAGCCTTGATGTAGTCGAGCTTTTCGCCAAGACCCTTGAAGTCACCACGCCATGCAGGGTCATCGTCACCGTTGCCGGCTGTGCCGTCATCCCAACAATGAACATCGTTGCCTGTATCGCCGTCATAGAAACGAGTTGTCATAACAAAGTAGATTGTTTCTTCACGCATATCAACGCTGCCAACCGGATCCGGCTCGTCAGGGTTGTATTTTGACCACTTACCGTTCTCGAAGTACCAGTCTGAGCTTGCTGCTGACTCAAGCTTTTTCTCTGATGAGTACTGCTTGCCATCAGCGTCTGTGATAATTGCGTTTACTTTTGTAACATCAGCTACATGGTAGTTGTACCATTTATCGCCCTTTGTCATCTTCTCACCGGGGTAAGACTTTGACATAGCGCTGTTTGTAGGAAGCGAGTTCCACAAATATACATATGGCTGTGTGTCATCATTCATTCTTACATGAATTGTAATGCCTGTATCTGTTGTATCCGCAGACACAGCGTCAGAGTCGGAACTCTGAGCTGCATTTACAGAAATTACGCCTACGGTTACAACCATCATTACAGCAAGAACAAGTGCACACAGCTTCTTGATTCTTGTCATAAGTATATCTCCAATCTTTTTTACTTATTTGGCTTATTTCATATTTACAACAATTGTCTGGATAATTGTTGCATCTTTGATGCTGATTACACCGTCACCGTCAAGGTCACAAATCGCAAGATCAAGCTGATCGAGTGAAGGTACACCAGGAATGTTAACAAGTGACTTCTGAAGATATGTTGAGTCAAGAACAGTTACAGCACCGTCACCGTCAACATCACCACGGAGTCTTTCGGGAGCAGTTGTCGGCTGAACTGCAGTAGTTGGCTGAACCGGTGAAGTAGTCGGCTGTGGCTTAGTTGTAGGCTGAGGAGCAGTTGTTGGCTGCGGAACAGTTGTTGGCTGAGGAGCTGTTGTAGGAACAACAACTGTTGTAGGCTCAGTAACATCGTCTGCAGCTGTGTAAGCATAAGTCTTGTTTACTGTGCTGTTGTCAGAACCCTGTACATAAACATTAACCTTGTATTCGCCCTTCATTGTAGGAACGAATGTGTAAATGTTGTTGAGTGTGTAGTAAGGTGTGTTCTGAGCACCGTTAGGATCAGTTACAACATACTTGTAGAAAAGAAGATTAGTACCTGTCTTACCGCCGCCTGCCTTAACTGTTACAGTAGCAGTTGAGTTAACCTTGATAAGGTTAAGGTTTGCAGGAGTAACACTCTTGATGATTGGCTTAACAAGTGCTGAGTCGTCCTTAACTTCAAGAGTCATTGTACGGTTGTTTGTGTTGCCGTCTGTGTCCTTAAAGTCAAATGTAATTGTGTATTCACCTGCAACTGTAGGAGTCCATGTTACTGATTTTGCTGAAGAGAAGTCGGAAAGTGTTGATGTTCCGCCCTGTGCGTTAGTAACAGAGAACTTGTAGCTTACTGCTGCGCCATCTTTGTTAACGGCTGTTGCAGAAAGCTGTACATCTGTACCTGTGTAGATGTTTGATGCAGGATCAGCAGTGAATTCCTTAACCTGGAGAGGGCTTGTATCATAAACAGACCATTGATTAGTCTTGTTGTTGTATATATAGCCGTCCTTTGCAGTAAGGTCACCTGTCTGTGACTGGCCACTGTTGCTGAAGATGCATTTTGCAAATGACTTTGATGCGGTGCACTGATATACATTGCCGCCGATGTTTGTCATCTTTACGCCCGGCCATGAGCCGTTGCTGTCAGAATTGCTGTTCCACATATAAGCAACTGGTGTTGCCCAACCTGCCTCGTTGTTGAGGTAAACAGTTGTGCCTTCACCGCTGGGAGTTGTTGCTGTTGTTGCAGTTGTAGCAGTTGTTGCTGTTGTTGCGCTTGTAGGTGTCTGAACAGTTGGACCCTGTGAAGGAGCACCTGCATAATCCGACCATGTACCCTTTGAAAGGTCATAGATTTTGCCGTGACCCGGGTATGCAAGGTCTTTTGTCTGATTTGAGCCGTCGTTGAAGATTACCTTTGCATAATCCTTGTCAAGAGTGTAGGAATATACACCGTCTTCAACCTTTGTCATTGCCTTGCCCGGCCAAGATGCGTTGTCGCCGAGGCCGTCAGTCCACATATAGCAGTTAACTTTTGACCAGCCGTTGTTTACTCTTACATAAACAGTATCGCCTGTTGCAGCAGAAGCACTGACTACACCAACGAATACGGTTGAAACCGCCAGCATAAGGCAAAGCACAAGGCACATGATTTTGTGTTGTCTTTTTACCATTTTGATTTCCTCCAGAATTATTTTTTTGTTGCACGTGTGAAGCTACTCAACACTACTCCACAATTACTCTTTAATTCTACATTATTGACTCGCTAATAATTTTCCTTTAAAGAATAATAAAATTTCTTGCGTCACAAAATATTCACATTCAAATTGTGCATAATAGACAATGAAACAATAATTAGCAAAAAAACAGGATAATAAAAGCAAATAGTCAGATGTTTGGTTAGCAACATCTGACTTTATTTGCAGTTTCATGTCAAAAATTTTTCATTTGATTACTTCTTTTTGATTTTGTCCCAGTAGGCTTTGAATGCCTGTTCGTTCTTGTTTTTGCCGTACTCATAGTACTTTTTATCCTTTAACGCATCGGGCAAATATTGTTGCTCAACATAATGGTTCGGAAAATCGTGGGGATACAGATAGAACTGCCCCTTGTTCGGGTTATCATCTCCGTCACAGTGCTTATTCTGCAGTTGTCTGGGTACAGGACCCGAATTGCCCGTGCGAATATCTGCCAAAGCTCTGTTTATGCCCATATATGCCGAGTTAGATTTTGGGGCATTGCATACCATCACCACTGCATCTGCAAGAGGAATCCTCGCCTCGGGAAGTCCTACAGCCTGAGCCATATCAACGCACGACTTTACAATCGGCAAAAGCTGGGGATACGCAAGTCCTACATCTTCACACGCACACACCATTAGTCTGCGACAAGCACTCGGCAAATCGCCTGCCTCAAGCAGTCTTGCAAGGTAGTGGAGTGCCGCATTGGGGTCGCTGCCACGCATACTCTTCTGATAAGCCGAAATAATATCGTAATGCTCATCGCCCTCACGGTCATATCTTACCGCACTTTTCTGAACAAGCTGTTCAACCGTTTCGAGTTTTACAGTCTTTTTGCCGTCAACCTCATCAGTTGCAATAACGGAAAGCTCAACGGCATTCATAGCCTTGCGAACATCTCCGCCACAGCCTGTTGCAATCTTTTTTGCACACTCTTCGGGCATTTCAATCTTGATACCGTTCTCTTCGGCAAGAAAATCGCTTGCACGGTAAACCGCCCTTTCAACTTCATCAGGAGTAACCGACTTAAACTCAAAGACAGTCGAGCGGCTCAGAATTGCGTTATATACATAAAAGTACGGATTTTCGGTTGTTGAAGCAATCAGAGTTATGCTTCCGTTTTCAATGTACTCAAGCAGGGTTTGCTGTTGTTTTTTGTTAAAATATTGAATCTCGTCAAGATAGAGAAGAATACCGTTTACGCCCGAAAATGTGTTGAGCTGTGCGACAATTTCTTTTATATCGGCAGTTGACGCAGTTGTGCCGTTCAGCTTTTTGAGAGTACGGTTTGTCTTTTTGGCTATATATGTTGCAAGTGTGGTCTTGCCCACACCCGAGGGTCCGTAAAAAATAAGATTCGGAATATCTCCGCTGTCAATAATTTTTCGCAATGGCTTTTCGGGTGCAATAAGATGCTTTTGCCCCACTATATCATCAAGAGTTTTCGGACGGATTCTGTCCGCAAGCGGTTTGTTCATAATATCACCCCGTGCCGTTGGTTTTGTTGTAAAAATAATTATATATCTTATAGTACATTTGTTCGGGTGATTTGTCAAGCAAAAGTTACAGCTCGTAGGGGCGCTCATCGGGCGCCCGCCCTGATGAATGATTTTGTTTATATAATATGTTTTGATGTAATGAAAATTGTGTACAGCATTTATTCGTTTTGGTTCTGCAACCAAAACGATTGGCGAACACGGTTCGCCGCTACAATATAACAATAACATTGTGCCATTTATAAAATCTGATTTAATATAAAATTTGCACCGTTACTTACGGGCGACCGATATCCTCCCGTCTGAAATATAGTCGCAATGCGTTGTACATAAATGTACTGCCTTTTGCTCGTTATTTCAGACAGCGCTTTGCTCCCTTTTTCCGCCAC
>ERZ1026772.297-NODE-297-length-38079-cov-13.333342_pt1 | contig 38079 bp, 53 predicted proteins | sample MGYA00380124_ERZ1026772 | MGnify/ENA primary metagenome ERZ1026772 (study PRJEB33269, sample SAMEA4719760) | human gut metagenome | biome: human-associated habitat; feature: organic feature; material: feces | place: Cameroon | collected 2013-10 ...
CTATCTGGGCGCAGCTTCGGCCACCGGCAATCAGGGTGCAGCTTCGGCCACCGGCTATCTGGGCGCAGCTTCGGCCACCGGCAATCAGGGTGCAGCTTCGGCCACCGGCTATCTGGGCGCAGCTTCGGCCACCGGCAATCAGGGTGCAGCTTCGGCCACCGGCAAAGCCGGTGTAGCCCTTGCAGCTGGTTCCGCGTGCAAAGCAATGGGCGCACTTGGCTGCGCGATCTGCTGCGTCGAACGCGGCGGATGGGATGGAGATACATATCCGATCATTGCTGTCAAGGCGGCGATCGTCGACGGCGAGAAGATCAAGGCCGACACCTGGTACCGGCTGCGAAATGGCGAATTTGTGGAGGTAGAGTAATGGGCATTCCTGTTTTGATTCTTGGCGAGAGCGGAAGCGGGAAATCGACTTCCTTGCGGAATTTTACTGAGAAGGAAATCGGCATTTTTAATGTTGCATCCAAGCCGCTGCCGTTCCGCCGAAGACTGTCGGTCATCAATGGCGCTGGATATCAGGGGATCGTCAATGCGCTGCAGTTTGGAGAGTTCAAGTCTTATGCCATTGACGATAGCCAGTATCTGTTGGCGTTTGAGTTCTTCGACAGAGCAAAGGAGACCGGGTACACCAAATTTACCGATATCGCTCTGAATTTTAAGAATCTGATCCAATTTGTCATCACGCAGACCCCGCCGGACTGCATTGTCTACTTCTTGCATCATACAGAAACTATGCAGGACGGTTCGCTGAAGGCAAAAACGATTGGAAAGATGCTGGATGAAAAGCTAACCGTGGAAGGGCTGTTTTCCGTCGTGCTTCTTTGCCGGTCGAAAAAGGACAAGCATTACTTCGTCACGCAGTCCGAAGGATATTCCACGGCAAAAAGCCCGATGGATATGTTCCCGAGCGAGATCGACAATGACCTGAAACTGGTAGATGATACGATTCGTGAATACTGGGGTCTGAACCAGAAAAACAACAAGGAGGAAAAATAATGAGAAAAGTTAATTGGAACGATGTGCAGGACGCGCCCGAATTTGACAACCCGATTCCCGGTGCCTATATCGCGGGGATCTGCAACATCCAGGATAACGAAGAAAAAGAGTGCCTGAAGATCGAGTGGGATTTTGCAGACGGCGAATACAAAGGGAACAACCGCGACACGTTTGACCGCGCCGGTTTTTGGCCGATCACACTTTACCGATCCTACAAGCCGAGTGCACTTCCGTATTTCAAGGCGTTCAAGACTGCGGTCGAAGAATCGAACCCCGGGTATCGCTTCGACGAAGGGAACCTGTCGGGGCTGATCGGGAAGCGCTTTGGTGTGATCCTCGGGGAGGAGGAGTACAAAAAGAATGACGGCAGCGTTGGGACCCGGCTGTATGTCAGCGCGACTAAGTCACTCAGAGCGATCCGGGACGGCGATTTTAAGATCCCGGCAAAGAAGACGCTCGAGCAAAAGGCGGCCGGTTCCGGTGGTTCGACAGCTGCAGCAACACAGTCCTTCAACAGTTTCTCTCCGCTCAGCGATAACACGCCGCTTCCGTGGGAATGAGTTTGAGCTATGCCGAACAGGATCATAAAAGAGAGCATTCGGACGAGCAAGAGCGTAAACGCGCTGAATGATTTCGAGTTTCGGGTTTGGCTGTATTTGATTACATACGTGGACGATTACGGGCGCGGGAGCGCAGACCCGGAGCTTCTCAAAGGGTTTGTGTTCCCCCGCCGCAAGGCGGTAACAGAGCAACAGATCAAACGGGCATTAGATAATTTGGCGATCACTGGCATGATTAACCTCTACGACGTAGGCGGGGAATCGTTCTTTTGCTTTCCAAATTGGTCGAAGCATCAAAGAATTCAGACGAAGAAGTCAAAATTCCCAGAACCGGCTGACACTGCTTTGCAGAAACCCACGGTGAATCACCGTGAGTCACCGCCTGAATCCGAATCCGAATCCGAATCCGAATCCGAATCCAAATCCGAAGGAGGGTGCGCGGAGCCGCAAGCGGCGTCCACGCCACCGGCAATCTCTCTTCCGCTGAATGACGGAACGGAATATTCCGTTTCCGTGGAGCAATGCCAAGAATGGGCGGGCTTGTACCCTGCTGTCGACGTGATACAGCAGCTGCGGAACATGAAGGGCTGGCTGAGCGCAAACCCGACCAGACGGAAAACAAAGCGTGGGATCAACGCGTTTATTGTCCGCTGGCTGTCGGACGAGCAGAACAAAGGCAGGTCGCAGCCTGCGCAATATGGCCGCGCCGCAAAGCCTGGCTATGGTGAAAAGAAATGGAATCAAGGGGTCCAAGCCCACGGAGGCGAGCTGACTGACATGCAGCAGGCGGCGATAGACCAGATGCTTGCGGAAAACAAGGAGGATGAGACATGAAAATGCTGGGAAAACTGGCAAGATCACTGGCAACGCGCTATGTCTGCCAGAGCTGCGAGAAGGAAAAAGAACGAAGGGCCGTGGCCCATAATGCCACGAAATGCCTGGAGCGCAACACTCTTTTGGCCGAGAGCAATCAGGCTGCGTCCATCGAGATCCACCGCCTCGAAAAGGCGCTGGCGAAAGCAGAGCTGGAACGCGACGTTGCACGGGAAATGCTGATAGAGAGAAGCACGCCGGACCCCCGGCCGGGGACGCTGGTATGACAACGCTGCTGAACTATCCGGGGGCAAAGTGGGGCATGGCAAAGCAGATCGTGGACATGATGCCGCCGCACAGGTCGTACCTCGAACCGTTCTTTGGGTCTGGCGCGGTGCTTTTTAACAAAAAGCCATCGGCGATAGAGACGGTCAACGATCTGGATGACGATATCTGCAATTTTTTCCGTGTACTGCAGCAGGAACCAGAAAGACTCGCAGAAGCGATCAGCATGACGCCATACGCGCGGACGGTATTTAACGATGCGCATGCAAACCGCGGGACGGACGATTTTGACAAGGCTGTGCGCTTTGCTATTCGCTCCAAGATGGGGCACGGGTTCAAAACTTACCAAAAGACAGGTTTTAAGGTCGACGTTTTTGCGCGCGAGCGAAGCTACTGCGTGGATTGTTGGAACCGGATGCCGACCGACCTGCTCGAGGCAGCGAATCGCCTGAAGTACGTGCAGATCGAAAACAAACCAGCGCTTGAGCTTATCAAACGATTTAACCACGATAATGTGCTGATATATGCGGATCCGCCGTACATGATGGAAACACGCAGCGGAAAACAGTACCGCTGCGAAATGACAGACAGAGACCACGAGGAGCTGCTGGACGCGCTGGTACACCACAAGGGCTTTGTGATCCTATCCGGATACCGGAGCGAGCTGTACCACGACATCCTCGGAAGCGAGGACTGGTATGCGACGGAGATCAAGGCGTACAACCAAAACGCAGACCAGCGCACGGAGGTATTGTGGACGAACTTCCAGCCGCCGGGCGAGCAACTGAGTTTATTCGGGAGGGAAAAACATGCGATTTGTCTGTGACTGCTGCAGCGATCTGACCAACATCGAGGCCGATCGGATGGAGATCCAGGGCGACAAGCTGATGGTCTACAGCCGCGGGCGACTGGTCTACGTGGCGGATCTCGGCCAGATCATGCTGGAAAAGCTGACGCCGGGGAGGGAGGACGGCAATGGACTTAGAACAAACTGCGATTGAACGGCTGAAAATGGCCTCGGATATGAGCCTGCGCCTGTACAAGCAGCCGCTGGTGATTACATACTCCGGCGGCAAGGACTCTGACGTGCTGCTGCATCTGGCTGGGAGATCGGGCATCCCGTATGAGGTGCTGCATTCGCTGACCACGGCGGACGCGCCGGTAGTCTTCGAAGGAGAAGCAAATGTACAGGCTTTGATTGACTCCATGCGCAAGCGGTTATGCCGTCAGGCAGACCCGGAGACGCGCGCGTATGCCGAGGATTTCAAAGCGGCGCTGCATGAGATTCAGCCGGAGATCTCGGACGTGCTGGTGCCAAACTGCATTTACCGGTGCGGATGCCCGGAGATGCAGACATGCGGTTTGTATGAGAGCTGGTCCAGACTTCGACCGGAAGTCATGAGTACCTACATCCAACACCGATACGACATCTACAACAGTATGTTTTGGAAAGCGAGGGAAAAACGTGGGAACGATTCTGGCGATTGACCCGGGGAATATCGAATCCGGCTATGTAATCGTAGAGCACGACGGCGAAGAAATTCGCCGCGTGCTGGACGCTGGGAAGATCGACAACCGCAAAATGCTACAGCTACTGGAGCAGAAACTTCGATGGGACTGCAAACAAGTTGTGATCGAAATGATCGCCGGTATGGGCATGACAGTCGGGCAGGAAGTGTTCGACACCTGTGTCTGGATCGGCCGGTTCTGGCAAATCGTGCTGTGGGAAACAGGCTATGAGCCGACGCGGATCTTCCGCCGGGAAGAAAAGCTGGATCTGTGCGGATCGCTATCTGCCAAAGATGCCAACATCCGTCAAGCCCTCGTCGACCGCTACGCGCCCGGCCAGCCGAACTTCGGCAAGGGAACGAAAAAGGATCCCGGTTTCTTCTACGGTTTCTCAGCGGACATGTGGGCGGCTATGGCTGTTGCGATCACATATTTTGACAAGTACATCAAGGGGGTAAAGCTGTAAATGGCAAACATCACAGCGGCCTGCCCGGTTTGCGGGAAGGTATTCACCCGGCCCTGCAAACCGCGCCCGGATGGGCGGTATCTATGCAGTCGGGCGTGTGCCGGGGCATGGCGGAAGCTGCATCCTATCTGCACGGGCAAGCGGCGCGATCGCGCATGGGATGAGGTACGGATCCAGATCACGGCGATCATCCCGGTCTATCCTGATATGCGCCCGCGCCGGGGTGCGGTGTACGATGCAGAAAAGTACAAAGACAGCAGCAACGCGCCCGGTTATGTCGTGCGCGTCGGCGACAAGCGGGTATGTGTGAGGGTGGACGAATGCAGGGAGATTTGAAAATCAGCCCGTATTCCGCGCCGTGTAAGGATTGCCCGGAAAAGGGCTGCGGGACGAAACATGCAACATGCGAGGCGTACATAGCGTTCCGCAAGGCTGCGGATGCGTACAACAAAAGCAAGGCAGAGCGCACAGAGCGCGTGATGGAAACAAGCGGCAAGTCCGCCAGAGCGCGGAAATACGATCGGGCAAAACGCGAAGGGAGGGTACACTATTGATGGAACAGATCAAGGGCGCGAAGTACGACGAGGGCAAGCCTCGCCCGTCGCTCGTGCCGGTGGCGGCTATCGAGGCGATCATGCAGGTGCGGGAGTTTGGCAAGGCAAAATACGCTGACGCGGAGGACTGGCGCAAGGTACCGCGTGAGAAGTGGCTGGACGCCCTTCTGCGCCACGTATTGCATATCTGGGATAATCCGCTGGCGATCGACGATGAGAGCGGCTTACCGGCGCTGTGGCATGTTATAACTAACGGCTCGTTCCTGTGTGAGGTGTACAAAGAGGACTTGCAAGCGGCGATCATGCAGAAAGCTGTTGACGACGACCTGAAAGAGTGGTCGGATGGGCCGAAATTGTGCTGCACGGAAGTGTATTGTGATAGCTTTTCTACGAAATGCGAAAACCACTGCATAAGGCACTTGAACGTCAAGGATTGCAAAGGAGTTACGTCAAATGGGTAATTATTACGATTGCAAGAAATGTCTGCACGAAAAGATCTGCGATCTGTGGAGCAAACATGAGTGTCAAGATGCATCCAGTTTCCAACTTGACGGCTGCGACTACTACCAGGATAAAAGCCGCTATATCTGTTTAGATGATGTCACCGGGGCGGGGCCGGGCCCGAGAGGACCAGAAGGGGGATCTGGGAAGCAGGAGGGCACATTCGAGTTTAAGCTGCCCAAATTGCCAGATAAAGAAGACTGCATAATGTGCCCCATAGTGTTAAACGCGGTAGCAGACGATAAATCGCCATTGGCGATGTGGGTTGCGATGCTGGCACGATCGGTCGCGAGAATATGGGGATATGTGTGGAAATGGGAAAAGGAGGCGGAGCAATGCGAGGACGCGAGCGGACGCGGCAACGCCTGAGGACGGAGCTGCACCGACGCAATATCAGAATCAATCAACTGCCGGAGTACATACCGTACTCCGGCAAGACGTGTTACAAATACCTGTCAGGCAAAGGCGAGATATCCAAAGAGTTTGTGGACGCTGTGCAGATCCTGCTTGATAGATGGGACAATAAGCGAAGCGCCCGGCCTTGAGTGGCTGGGCGCTTTTGTTTATTCTCCGCGCATGATGGCTTTGATGGCCTTTGTGGGGCTGTCGTAGCCGTTTACCATGTATTTATCGATCAGGTCGATCAGATCTGAGTCGGTGTCGTAGCGCAACATTATGGTATATCGCTTGTAGGCGCGGTCGTGGTACTTCTTGAAAGATTCATTGCTTGTCCGACTCCGTTTCTTTTGCTCCATAATACACCTCTGGGAAGCGCTCTTTCATAATGGTGCGCATAAATGAAAACAGCCGCTTGAAATCCTCGTTGTTTTTGTAACGCGTTGGAATCTTACTGTCTTCTCCAAAGCGCGGGAAAGCTGCGGTGCTTCCATTGTGAACGTACATATGGCACTTATGGCAAAGGCACACGCCGTTGTGAATGTCGTAGCTGCTTTCGTCTGGGCAGAGATGGTACGGAATGATGTGATGGCTTTCCAGCTTCCGAGTGGAACCGCAGCATTCACATTGCCAGCCTGCGTTCTCTTTTAATGCCTTTGCCCAACGAGCCCAGTTTACGAAGTATCTTACGTTGTCAGCTTCCATTATTACATACCTCCCGACACGAAGCAAGAGTTATTTTCACCTGTGGTATATTATAAATAGGTTGAACCTATACGTCAAGGGGAGAAAACGAACGTTTTCTTTACCCCATGTCAATAGCTTTATTTACCCATTTTCAAACGGCCTCAAACCATTGCGCCGCAAGGCTTCGGGCCTGTTTCGCCTGTGGTCAAATTCTTTACCATGATCCAATTTCGCTGTTATGCTTGCGCTAGCAGCGCAGCGCTGCAAGCGAGCTTGCAAGCGTGCGCAGGCGACGCGCAAGCGCAATTTTAACGCTCTTGGAGGTGGCACCGTGGCGAAGGGCGAGCGGGGAAAGCGGATCAATATTGAGCAGAAAGCCGCCGTCATTGCCGAGTATGCCAACAGCGGAACGATCACAGATGCTGCAAAAGCAGGCGGCGTATCTTGGGAAACGGCGCGGAAGCTCATTAACAACAATATGGATGTCGCTGAAGCGGTAAAAAAGACCGCCGAGGAGCGCATGAAAGAGTTCGCAGACAGCCGCCTGGACAAGGTACAGTCTGCTATTGATATTGTATTGGACGATCTTCCAGAGAAGCTGCAAAAGAGCAATGCGCTCCAATCTGCAACGGTTCTTGGCATTCTGATGGACAAATTCGGAGGCCAAAAGGACTTCAACGGCAATGCTGTACAGGTCAATGTAACATTTGGAAATAAGGCCGGAGACATGGACGCTTTCAAGTGAACGCCACCAAATACTCATTTTGTGGCGTTCGTTTTCAGGTAGAAGTTCGGAAAACATACTGAATTTACGAGACGTCAGAACTATATACAGATATACATGCATACGACGTATATTATGCAGTGCATAAGCAGGGCAGAAGCATGCATAAAGCTATGTGCTGCGCGCCTGGGCTGCGCGTGTGTACATCAGTAAGCCCAGGCTGCAGGCCATTAAGGCCCCGCGCTGCGCGTGTGTACAGCCGTGTGCACGCACCCCTCCACCAAATCAAGAGAGGCATAGGGGAGGGTGGCGGAAAAACACCCGGGTGGTTTCATACTAGTATATATATAATATCCCATCCACGTGTGCATCCCATCCCAAAGCGGGTACCTACAAAACTGACGGCACCCTTCCGAAACATGCCTCTGAAAAATTTCAAAAACCAGACAAAAAGACCGTGCTGTGTTGGTCTTGCCTGTCTTCGGCAGGCAGGTGAATCCTCCTTGTTTCATCTTTCTTCCCTTCATCTTGTTCTGTCGGGTGCCAGGAACACCCGGCAGGCAAGACGAGCACAGCACAGAGGTACTGCATGGGCAAGCAATCGTACAAGCGAACAGCGCCGGGCGAGACGGTAAAGATCGACCTCGGGAAGCCGAACAGCGAACCGCAGCGGCAGTTCTTTGCCTCGACGGTGAAGTACACCTGCTACGGCGGTGCGCGAGGCGGCGGCAAGAGCTGGTGCACGCAAAGAAAGCCGGTCGGCGCTTGTCTGTACTATCCGGGATTGAAGATCCTGATCCTCAGGCGCAGATATGAGGATCTGGAGAACAGCGTCATCGATCCGATTGTCAAGCTGGTCCCGGAGACCGTCGCCGTGTACAACGTGCAGAAGCACCTTCTGTCGTTCAAAAACGGCTCGACCATCAAATTCGGCAACATGGACGGCTTCGGATCCGCTGTCGCCGGTAAGTATCAGGGTCAGGAATACGACTGGATCTTCATCGAAGAGGCGACGCAGTTCACCGAGCAGGAGTTCCGCGGGATCGCGGCCTGCTGCCGAGGCGCGACGCCGTTTCCAAAGCGGATGTACCTGACGTGCAACCCGGGCGGCATCGGGCACCAGTGGGTGAAGCGCCTGTTTGTCAAGCGCGACTTCCTACCGAACGAGAACCCGGACGACTATCTGTTCATCAAAGCGACGGTCGAGGATAACGTCGACCTGCTGGAAGGATCCCCCGACTATGTCAATGCACTGGATCTGCTGCCGGAGGACGTGCGCAGGGCGCACCGATACGGCGACTGGGACGCGCTGTCCGGCGGCTTTTTCCCGGAGTTCCGGCGCGGGGTGCATACCTTCCCGGAGGATTTCCCGATCGACCCGCGCTGGGCGAAATACCGGGCGTTCGACTACGGCCTCGATATGTTCGCCTGCCTGTGGATCGCGGTCGACTTTTCCGGGCGCTGCTATGTGTACAGGCAGTACAACGAATCCAAGCTCATTGTCTCCGAGGCGGCGAGTGCGGCGATCTCGCTGACGCCCGCGCGGGAGCGCATCGAATATACTATTGCCCCGCCGGATATGTGGTCGACGCAGAAGGACACCGGCAAGACGATGGCGCAGATCTTCAGCGAATGCGGGCTGCCGGTTTTGAAAGCGGCGAACAACCGCGTACAGGGCTTTATGTCCGTCAAGGAAATGCTGAAGCCGCTGCCGGACGGGAAACCGGGGCTGATGATCTGCGAGAGCTGTAAGAGCCTGATCGACGATATTCAGGCCATCCAGCACGACGAGAAGAACCCGAACGACTGCGCCAAACAGCCGCACGAGCTGACACACGACGTCGACGCCCTGCGATACTTCTGCGTCATGCGGACACTCAAACCGGAGAAGCCGGTCGAGGTGGACGACTACGAGGAAGACCAGCTGGACGATTACGACGAATACATGACGGGAGGCGCGCCAAGCGCTTCTTATATCGGCTATTAACCTACTTCCATACAAGAATACACGGGAGATATGTTTATGAACACGACGACTGCCGCATGGGTGTTTGCCCGCGCGATCCATCTGATGGACGAGCAGAACGAGACGACCGGCGAGACCTCCACTACGGACACCGCCGAGTACAAGCTTCGGACGCTGTCCATCCTCAACATCCTGCGGCACGAGCTGTTCCCGTATTCCGACACCTACGAGGCGCAGGACGACGGCACGCGCGACATCTGCAGGGAGATCACGAACTTCACAGACGTCATCGATCTGGACGACGTGCTTGCGCAGGGCATCATGCCCTACGGCCTCGCGGCACACCTGTTGCTGGGAGAAAACGACTCGATGGCTGCATTCTTCAACGCCAAGTATTCCGAGCTGATCCAGACGCTGGCCGCGAAGAAGGCTTCGAAGTGGGAGGACATCACGCCGTACTACGGCGGACTGTGCTGCTGATTATGTAAACAAACGGCCTACCATAGCCAAATACAGGAGGACATTGCATGAACGAGAACGAAACCGAAGTTGTTGTGGATGACGACAACTACGACGTGGATCTGAGCGAATACGAAACTCTGACGGAAGACGACGGCGACGGCAACCAGACCGAGCCGACCGAAACGGAAGAAGCTACGCAGGAGCAGGAATCTACGCAGGGCGAGGACGAGCAGGAACACGAGGACGCGGCCGCTGACGAGCAGCCCGGCACCGAGGAACCGATGTTCGACCTCAAGTACAACAAGGAGACCAAGCAGTACACCAGGCAGCAGGTCACAGAGCTTGCCCAGAAGGGGCTGAACTATGACCACGTTACGGAGCAGCGCGACCGTCTGCGGCAGGAGAACGCAGACCTCACGAAGTTCCGTGATGAAAATTCTGCCATTCTCGACACGCTGCGCGCGGCGGCGGAAGCATCCGGAAAGAGCGTTCCGGAGTATCTGACTTCCATTCGCACGAACCTTCTCGTCGCGCAGGGGATCAGCCCGGAGACGGCGCGGGAGCGCATTTTGCGCGAGGACGCCGAGCAGCGGCTCCATTCGCAGCAGAAGGCCGAGGAAGCTGCGGCCAGCAGCAAGCGCGACACCGAGCAGCGGCAGAAGGACGATATTGCCCGGTTCCAGAAGAAGTACAAGGATGTCGACCCAAAGTCCATCCCGCAGGAAGTGTGGGACGCGGTGCGCGGCGGCGAGCTTCTGACGGACGCCTACGGCGACTATCAGCGCCGGGAGCTGGAACGGCAGCTCAGGGAGGCCAACGAGAAACTGGCGATCCGGGCCAAAAACGAAAGCAACAAACAAAAATCGCTGGGAAGCCTGCAGTCTACGAAGCAGGAGACCGGCAAAGACCCGTTCCTGGAGGGCTTCCTTAGCGACGACTAATAGGAGGTCTATATGGCAGGAGTTATCAATCTTGCAGACAAGTATTCCAGTCAGGTACTGGAAAGATTTTTTCAGGACAGCTACACGCAGGGTTCGTTCAGCAAGAAGTTTGACGGCGAATTTATCGGTGTAAAGTCCGTCCGATTCCACGAGGTAGGCACGGTGCCGCTCGTTGACTACAACCGCAGAGGCAACGGCAACAGATACGGCACGCCGAAGGATCTGACCGATGTGGAATACGAACTCCCGATGGAGAAGGATCGTGCGTTCTCCTTCGTCATTGACAAGGGCGATATGAAGGAGCAGATGGGCATCAAGAGGGCTGGCGAGTGCCTAAACCGTGAGATGCGCGAGGAAGTTACGCCCGAGATCGACAATTACCGTATGGACAGGTGGGCGGAAAAGGCCGGTCTGCACGTTGCTCTTTCGGCGGAACCGTCCAAGACTACGATTGTCGAGAACATGCTTGACGCGAACGTCGCGCTGGACGAGCACAACGTTCCTGCAGAGGGCCGCACGTTCTACATCAATCCGAAGTACTACAAGTTCATCAAGCTTGCTTCCGAGTGGAACAACATTGAGCCGCTGGCGGCGAAAGCACTCGGCAAGGGCATTGTCGGCGAATTTGACGGTGTCCCCGTCAAGAAGATCGCAAGAATGCCCGCTAACGTGTATTTCATGCTGGTGTTCAAAAACGCTGCGATTTCCCCCGTGAAGCTGCATGAGTACAAAATTCACACAGACCCGCAGGGCTACAGCGGCGCGCTTGTGGAAGGCCGTTTCCTGTACGACGCATTCGTTATGCCGACGATGGCAAACGGCATCTATGTTGCCTGCGCGGCTGGCAAGGTCTGCACGAAGCCGACGATTGCGGTTTCCAGCCACACCGTCACGCTGACGGCTGGCACTGACGAGACGATCAAGTACACGCTTGACGGTTCTGACCCGCGTTTCTCCAAGACCGCAGTTGAGTACAGTTCGACTTCCAAGCCGACTTCTGCGGCTGGCGATACGATCCGCGCAGCGGCTTTCAAGTCCGGCATGTTCTGGTCTGATATGGCCGAAGCGGTCGACGCGTAAGCAAAACATAGGGCGTACAGCAATGTACGCCCTATTCCTTTTGAAGGAGCAAACACTATGGCGACAATTTCCACCAAAGATGACAGCAAAGTCTTTACCATCAAGAAATTTCTCGGGCTGAACGAGTCCAACGACGGCGATACGCAGCTGAAATTGGGCGAGGCGTCGGTCCTCAAGAACTTCGAGATCACAAACGAATATCATCTGCGCGTCAGGCCGGGTTATAACACCCTGCACGCCTTTACCGGCGCAGTCCGCGGCATGTGGCATGGCTACGTTGCCGGGTGCGAAGTGACGGTCTGTGCGGCTGACGGCGCAGTTTGGAATATGACGGAAGACGGGGCGGAGAATATCGGCGATATCCTTGACGCCCCGACAACGTTTTTCGGCTTCGGCGATAAACTCTACATCCTGAACGGCTCCGAATATCTGGTCTGGGACGGCATCGGCTACGTCGAGACCGTCGGCGGCTATGTGCCCGTCATCGTGACGGCGTCTGCGCCGGGCGGCGGCGGGACGACGCTGGAGCCGGTGAACATGCTGACCGGCAAGCGCCGCGTGCGGTTCTCCGCCGACGGCACGGCGAAGGTCTACCAGCTGCCGGAGAAGAACGTCACGAGCATTGATTTTGTGTTCGTGGAGAAAGCCGAGGTGACGACGGGCTTCACGGTCGACAAAGCAGCCGGGACCGTCACTTTCACCGAGGCCCCGGCGCAGGGCAGCAACAACGTCGAGGTCTTCTACAACGTGGCGAACACGCTGCGCGCGAAGATCGAGAAGATGCGCTTCAGCGAATTTTTCAACGGCGCATCGGATACGCGCGTGTTCCTGTACGGCGACGGCAGCAACAAGGCGTACTACTGCGGCGTGACAGAGACGGGCGAGGCCAGCGCCGAGTATTTCCCGGATCTGTACGAGGTGCAGATCGGCACGGCCAACACCCCCATCACCGCCATGTCCCGGCACTACTCGAAGCTGCTGGTCTTCAAGCCGGAGGCGGTCTATGCCACCAGCTATTCGGCTATCACGTTGGAAGACGGCAGCACGACGGCGGGGTTTTATACCGTGCCCATCCACCGGGAGATCGGCAACGAAGCACCCGGACAGGTGCAGCTCGTCAACAACTATCCGCGTTCGATCTGCGCGGGCAACGTGTTTGAATGGCGGCTGGCGACGACGCTGTACGCCGACGAGCGCAACGCGAAAAACATCTCCGCCCGCGTGCAGCAGACCATGAACAGCGCGGACGTGTCGAAGATCTTCGCCTTCGACAACAATATGACGCACGAATACTTCCTGTTTCTGAACGACGCGGAGGGGACCGTGCTGGTCAACAACTACGAGACGAACGTCTGGTACATGTTCACCGGCCTCCCGGCGACCTGCGCGTGCGCGGACGGAATGGCAATGTATCTGGGCTTCTCCGACGGGCGGCTGGTCGATTTTGACCATATGCACACGTCGGACGACGGCGTGGCGATCGAGTCCCGGTACGAGTCCGGGAACATGTCGTTCAACGCCGACTACAAGCGCAAGACAAGTTCCATCATCTGGGTCTCGATGAAGCCTGCGACGAATGCGCGGATCCTGATCTCTGCCCGGTCGGACAAAAAGAGCGACTACGCGGAGAAGGAAGTGGCCTCGAGCCTGTCCGGCTTCGATCACGTGAATTTCATTCACTGGTCTTTCCTGACGAACCGCGCGCCGCAGATCGAGCGGATCAAGCTGAAGGTGAAGAAGTTCGTCTACTACAAGATCGTCATTACAAGCGGCTCGACCTTCGGCGACGTGACCGTGCTCGGTATCGACCAGAAGGTCCGCTACACCGGAAATGTGAAATAGGAGGGTGCTATGGAAACGATTCTTGGACTGATTTTGCAGCTGCTGATTTTGGGCTGCCAGATCGCGGTCTGTATTCTCGGCTATGTGCTCGTCACGCGCGGCACGGCCCCGCAGAAGGAGCGGGAGCCGGAAGCGACGGAGTCCGCGCTTGGGGCGACGGACTCGGCGCTGGCCGAGGAAGAACGCCGGATGCAGGAGCAGATGAAGCGCATGATGGACGGCATGAACAATATTCTGGGCTATGACGGCCATCCGCAGGGTGACAGAGAATGAAAGAGAAAATGACGCCGGACAAGGCGTACCGCAGATATGACCGCGGCGTACAGGTCAACACGCAGCTGAATTTGTACGACACGGTCCAGAAAAACGAAAATTTCTTTATCGGCAAGCAGTGGGAGGGCGTGGAGTCGAACGGCCTGCCGACGCCGGTCTTTAACTTCCTCAAGCGCGTCGCGCTGTTCCAGATCGCGACGATCTCGAGCGACAACCTCTCCATGCAGGCTTCGCCGCTGGGCTCTACCAGCATGTATTCGCTCGGGGACCTTGAGAAGGTGGCGGACGTCATGAACAAGCAGTTCGCCGCCATCTTCGAGCGCAACAAGATCGTCACGCTGACGCGCCAGTTCATGCGCAACGCAGCGGTCGACGGCGACGGCGCGACCTACACCTATTTTGACCCGGACATCGAGACCGGGCAGGAGGCAAAGGGCGATATCGTCACCGAGATCATCGAGAACACGCGCGTGATCTTCGGCAACCCGAACGACCGGCGCGTGCAGACGCAGCCCTATATCATCATCCCCCGCCGCCTCATGGTGGACGAGGTCAAGCGCCTTGCCAAGCGCAACGGCGTGAAGAAAGACGATATCGACCGCATCCGCCCGGATACGGAAGACTACAACAACCAGATGGACACCCTGCAGGATAAGCTCTGCACCCTCATTGTCTACCTCTGGAAGGACGACGAGACCGGCACCATCCACAGCTACCAGTGCACAAAGGACGTCGAGATCGAGAAGGAGAAGGACACGGAGCTGAAGCTTTACCCGATCACCTGGATGCCCTGGGACTACGTGCAGGACTGCTACCACGGGCAGGCGCTCATTGCGGAGCTGATCCCGAACCAGATCTTCGTCAACAAGCTGTTCGCCATGTCGATGCTGTCCCTCATGACCACGGCGTTCCCGAAGATCGTCTACGACAAGACGCGCGTGCCGCGCTGGGACAGCCGCGTCGGCGCGGCCATCGGCATCAACGGCGGCGACGTCAACAACGTGGCGAAAATTTTAGACCCGGCGACGATCTCGCCGCAGGTCTCGCAGTTCATCGACTCCGCCATCAACTACACGCAGAACTTCATGGGCGCGTCTGACGCGGCCCTCGGCGATACCCGGCCGGACAACACGTCCGCCATCGTGGCCCTGCAGCGCGCGTCCAACGCGCCTTTGGAGCTGGTGAAGCTCAACATGTACGAATCCATCGAAGACCTCGGCCGCATCTACCTCGACCATATGCGCGTGTACTACGGCACGCGGTATGTGCAGGTGAAGATGCTGACGAAGGACCAGCTCAATTCGCAGCCGCTCGGCATGACGCTGCCGGAGCAGGATTTCAATACGCCCTTCGACTTCGATATCCTCAACCGCATCCCGCTTTCTCTGAAGCTCGACGTCGGCGCTTCGGCCTACTGGTCGGAGATCACGACGGTGCAGACGCTCGACAATCTGCTCATGCAGGGCAAGATCGAGCTGGTCGACTACCTCGAGCGTATCCCGGAGGGCTATGTCTCCAAGCGGCAGGAGCTGATCGACAAGCTGAAAGGCAATCAGGCCATGTCGCAGATGAATCAGGGCGCGACGACCGGCAATCTCGTGCCCGAGACGCCGCAGGCTGGGCAGATCCCGGTCAACGGCGGCAGCGGCTACGGCGAGCTGCAAAGGGCGCTCAACGAAACGGGGGTGGCATAAATGAGCATTCCAACACTCGACACCGATCTCAGCATCATCCAGAAGCTGGACGACTATCCGAACGACATCGGCGGGCTTTCCGCCGCACAGCTGAAAGCGAAGTTTGACGAGGGCGTGCTTGCCCTGCAGACGTATATCAATACCGTTCTCATCCCGGCACTGATCGCTTCGAACGTTTCGTTCTCGCCGACGGCAGCAGTCAATGCCGAGACCGTTCAGGCCGCGATTGAAAACGTGCAGGCGCAGCTTGTAGGCATTTCCGCCGGTACCATCCCGAACAACACCGTCGGCATGGAGAAGCTGACCAAGACCGTGCAGAACGCCATTGCCTCCGGTGGCGGCGCGGCTGCGGCGGTCACGGAGCTTTCTGAGACCGTCGCGCAGAACGTGGCGGCGACGAACGAGAACGCCACGGCCATTGCCGCCATCAACGCCGCGAACGTGAACCGCGACGCCGAGATCGCCAAGATCGGCGGCAAAGCCGAAAAATCGAAGGGCGCGACGTTCGTTCTGACGGCGGCGGGCTGGACGGAGGGCAAGCAGGCTGTCGCCATCAACATCGGCAGCGGGCGCAACGATGCCGTTGGCCTCGACACGTCGGCGACGCTGGCGCAGTGGCAGGAGGCGGCGAAGTGCGGCGTCAAGGTCTACAGCGCGAACGAGGAGGGCATTACCTTCTCCTGCGAGACCGTGCCGACGCTCGACCTGCCGTGCGCGTATATCTTGATGTAAGGAGGGCGAACCATGCTCGATTTATTCCCGAAGCTGATCAGCCCGGACGAGACGGCCATCAACACCAAGCTCGGCCGCACCACCGCCGTCACCGAGGACGACACGAACTACACCTCGTACATGGCGCGCGGCCAATCCCTGAATTCCGCCGAGACCACACCAACGAAGAACGGCCAGATCGCCTGGCAGTACGAATAAGGAGGGACAGCACATGGCACATATGGCACGGGCGGCGGGGACGGACTACGCCGTCGCAGGCGGCAAGACCCTCATCGACGGCACGGCGTACAGCGTCGTCGCGACGCGAGAGGTGGAGAAGACGGTTGTTGTCAGTGGGGAAATCGCAAAGGGAGCTTTTATAACCGAGCTGATTATCACGGACGAACGTCTTGATTACAGCAAGTATAAGGTGAAGCAGTTTCAATTTACGTCCGGATATGGAAATGGCTCATATGGCGTGTCAACGGGCATGGTTTTATTCATGTCGTATATTGAAACGCTCCAACTCGTTTTGGGATATGCAACCGGTGGATCATGCAAGATATACACGTCGAAGGATAACTCCGCAGTAAAGGACTGCTTCGATTTCTCAACGAATGGTCAGGCAAAGTTTAAAATTGCAAACAGTTATTGGGGCTTCGATAACTTCTACAATGGAGGAATGTACACCATCGTCTTGGAGGCAAAAACATGAGTCACAAAACCCTGATCTCCGGCACATCCTACGCCATCAGCGGCGGCACTGACCTCGTAAATGGTACAAGTTACCAAATCGAGGGGGGGGTCGAACGCTGATCGATGGGACGGCGTATGAGATAGGATTTTCGAGAACGGTTACGATCACGATCACTGGCGATGGTGGAGGCGGTCGCGAATTAACTTCTGTAACCATTGACGGCGTTAAATACATAAGAACAGATACGGTGGAAGCCCTTACTGGAACTGAAATCGTATGCTATGCGGCAAATGGCGGCTGGCAATACGGAGCAATCTATCTGAATGGTACGGTTGTTGCGCGTGGCAGCAGCGCCGGAGGCGCAAGCTACACATATACCGTAAAGTCGGACATGGAGATTAAAATACAAACAGATATGAATTTCACCGGGAGCATTTATCTCACAACGAAGTAACGATTCACACCACCGAAGAATAGGAGGTTAGACAATGATCTACTTCAAGACAAATAACACCGAATATCCGGCGTCGATCGCCGGGAAAGTCACCGACCGGGACTGGAACGGACGCGAGAGCAAGGCCGTCACGCTGACCATGACCCACGCTGCCGCCGTGCAGCTGTTTGTGGATGGGCTGAGCTGGTCCATCGTCCAACGCGATACCGTCCCCGTCTACGACACCGACGGCAACCCCACCGGCGCGACAGAAGAGCAGGTGCAGGAATGGGACAACGCCGACTACGCCGTCGCCGGCCCCATCACCGACAACCGCGACGGCACCATCACGGCGAAGATGGGCAAAAAAACAGCCAGCGACGTGCTGGCGGAACTGGAGGCTACCTATGACGGAAACTAAGCTTACGCAGATCAAATCCGCGATCAAGGACGGCAAGCTCGTGCAGGCCGCAGGCGGCATCACCTCGACTATCACGCAGTCGGACAAGCTGGGCTTCGACTGGAAGAACTTCTTCGTCAACGACATCCCCGTACGGCGGGAGTACATTGAGCAGGCCGTGAAAGCCGGCACGGCGGACAACCCCATCGTGTGGAAGGCCGGCATGTCGCTGATCCAGAATGCTTATTACACCAACAACGGCGAGACCAAGGTCTGGATGGGCGAGGCGGGCGCGACGGCCGATTGGTCGAGCAACGATTTTGTCGCGATCTGAGTTTGTGAGGTGAGCACATGCCGACAACCGAAGAGCTGCTGAAGCAAGTCTATAAGCAGCAGACGCAGAGCCAGCAGGGGCAGAACGGCAATATCGCCGCAAACCCGCCCGCCAGCACCGAGGCCCCCGCCGCCGGAGCCGGTACGGAAAACACGCCGCAGGCCCCGGCCAACGGCGAATCCACCGCCCCAGCAGTTGACGCCACCGGCACGGGCGGCACCGGCCTGACGGGCGAGGCCAGCGGTAAATCCCTCTGGGACCGATACCGCGAGTCCCTGAGCAGTCTGGGCGACTACAAGACCCCGACGGCAAACAGTCAGGAAGAACTCATCCGGAAGATGTACGAATCCAATTTGGCTTCGAACAAATCCCAGCTCGAGAGCGACTACAACCAGAATCTTTCTGATCTCGGCGCGGAGGAAAGCAAGCTCGGCCAGATCTACTACGAGCAGCAGCGGCAGGCACAGGCGGAGTCCGACCGCAACCGGCAGGCGTTCCAGGAGTACGCGAACGCGCGGGGGCTGAACTCCGGCACGGGCGGGCAGGCGGAGCTTGCGCAGAGCAATCAGCTGTCGGCGAACCTCAACGCCCTTCGCCAGTCTGAGGCGGAGAAGCGCGCGGAGGTCGAGCGGCAAAGGCAGCTGCTCGGCCAGCAGTATCAGCAGGCCATCCAGAAAGCGCAGGCCGACAACGACCTGAATCTGGCGAAGGCCCTGTACGAGGAAGCCGTGCGCGTCGACGAGTCTATCAACTCCGCCGCGCAGGCCGACGCCGACCGGGCGCTGCAGATCTTCAACATGCTCAACAATACCGCCCTCTCCGCTGCGGGCGCGTATGCCTCCAAATCCGGCGACATGTCCCTCTACGAAAAGCTCCTCGCCGGTGACAGCACCTCGGAGCTCGAAGACCTCTACAACAAAGCCCAGCAGATCGTATCCTCCGGCGGCTACTACTCCGGCGGCGGTGGCGGGGGCAGCAGCTCCGGCAGCTATAAGAAAGCTACGAGCGACGAGATCGAGTGGGCGCAGTATTACATCGATATCATCCGCGCCGCTGGCAGCATCGACAACGTCAAGAATTATCTCGACACGAATTATAAGAAATATGGCATTCCCTACCAGAGCGTCAGTAAGACGACCACGAGCATGGCGGACCGTGCAAAGGGATATTCGACGAACGAATATCAGATCGGCTCTGAGAAGGGCAGGGATATCGCAAACAGCCTCGGCGTTGGCAATACGTACCGGGCTTCGGACAATTCTGTGTGGCGCAAATCCTCGAACGGCAATATCTACGTCACAAAGGATGGCGTGACCATGAAAGCAAACATCGTATAACGGAGGCACGTGCCAATGGCAGATTATTATATCAATTCCGACTACGGCAAACAGCTTGCGGGCAGCCTGAAAGCGGGCGATATGGCGGAAGCCTCCGACGGCTCGACGTGGCGGAAGGAAGCCGACGGCAGCGTCACAGTATGGAAGAACGGCCAGACCATGACCGGCAGGGTGGGCGTGTCCGCGCCCGCCGTGTCGGAAGCGCCGTCGTTCAGCGCCTCCCCGACGGTCGAGACGCCGACGCTCGATGCCGCGACCGGCAGCAGCTCGCAGCAGACCACCGCCGCAGATTATACCGGCAGCGCGCAGGAGAAGCGAGACCAGGAGCAGGCGCAGACCATCCTTGCCTCTGAAAAGGCAAAGGCCGCGACCGAGAAGGTCACGGCCGGTCTCGACCAGTCTTCCAACGACGAGCTTTTGAATCAGGCCATCCAGCAGGCGTCCACCCCGGAGTACAAGATCAGCTCCGCGCAGGGTGTGCTGCTCGCTGATGAGCTTCGCATGGCGGGCGATATGGCGGAAGCCTCCGACGGCTCCACATGGCGGCGCGAGGCCGACGGCAGTATCTCCGTCCGCAAAGGTGACAGGACCTACAAGGCCAATATCGACCGCGCGGCAGCGAAGCAGGACCCGCAGTGGGCCATCCTGACCGCCCCGGCCCCCGCCGCGGCGGAGACCGGCAGCGGGAAGAAATCTTCCGGGAAATCCTCTTCCGGCAGCGCTTCTTCCGGCGGCTCCGGTACATACACATTCCCGGCTGCTTCCACAGGCACGCAGAAGACGCCGACGACCACGGCCACCGGCACCGACCGCGCGTCCCTGCGCAAGCAGGCCGCGACGGCACAGAAGGAAATGGGCGACCTCGCCCGCCAGATCTCCGTCGCGAAGATCCGCGGCAAGGACACGTCCGCCCTGCAGGCAAAGTACAACGAGGCGAAAGCCCGGTATGACGCGGCAAACACGCAGATCCAAGCCCCGCAGCAGCTTTCGACCTCCGGTGCGCGGCAGGAGCAGTTCAGCCAGCGGCAGACGCTGATGGAGCTTGCGACGCAGCAGGCGGCGGAGCGGAAGGACGCGTGGCAGAGCCTCCCGACCGTGCGGGACTCGGAGCGTTTTTCCAATATCGACAATGTGACCACTGGCCGGATGCGCGGTGCAGAACAGCAGCAGATCGCCGGAGCCGTGGAGGAGCTGCAGAAAAACGCATGGCGGAGCCTGCCCACAGTCCGGGACTCTGAACGATTCAGCGTCCCGTCGCAGACCGACGCCCTCGTGCAGCAGGCGATCGCGCAGGCCCCGAGAACACTTTCCGGCAAGCCGTATCTCCCGGAGAACGACGGCGGTTTCTCGCACAGCAGCGGAAGCACGGAGCGACAAAACGTTCTTGAACGAATCGGGAACGCAGCGCTCGGCGGTCTGATCCAAAGTGGCGGCACGTCGATGGACGCCGCCGGCGCTATGTATCAGGCCGGGCAGGGCGGGCGGAACACGACCTATAACGAAAGCCGCGCGTGGTTTCAGGATCAGCTCGATTCGGAGCTGCGCACACTGAATTCCATGCTGCTGGAAAACCGGGATAACCCCGGAACTTATACGCAGGCGGAGATCAAGAACCAACGCCGGATCGTCGCCGAAGCACAGGCCAGAGTCAACGCGTTCGCGTTGACGCAGGACGCGCAGGAGCAGTCCGGAGAACTGGCGCGCGACCTTGCCGCCGATGTGTCAAACGCCGGTGCCAGCCGTGTAGCGCAGTCAAAGCGCGGGGCCAGTAAGCTTGGCAGTATGGCGCTTGACGCGCTGGCGTCCGCAGCACAGAGCGGCGCGGACATGGCAACGAATGCGCTGTTGGGAACGTCCGGCAGTATGCTGCCGTTTGCGTTCCGTGCGTTCGGCGGCGGCACGCAGCAGGCGCGGAATGACGGTGCGATGCTCGGCCAGCAGCTGGCCTACGGCGGCACGATGGCGGCAAAGGAAGTCTTCACAGAGAAGATGTTCAATATCGCCGGTCTGCAAAGCAAGGCCTACGGCAAGGGCTCGTTCGATGATTATGTCGAAAAGGCCGTTGCCGGGGCAGTCGATAAGCTGGCAAGCACCGACGTAGGCAAACGTCTGCTCGGCGGCGCGGCGCAGTTTATGACCAGCGCTGCGGGCGAAGGTCTGGAAGAACTGATCGGCGACTGGATGGAGTGGCAGCTACCGCGAATTTACGGCAAGGACCCGGATTCCGCGAAGGACGTAGCGGTCAACTCTCTTTATGATTTCCTCGTTGGCGCGATTTCCGGCGTTATGGGCAACCTGACCACGCCGGGGCAGTTCACGAACTACGATGTCAATGAGCATCTTGGTGGAAGTCAGGGCCAGCAGATAAACAGGCAGCTGACACAAGATGAACTGCTCGACGCAGCCATGCAGGCAGCGAACCGCGGTGAGACGCTTACAGGCCCGGTACAGGCCGCGAACCAGACCACCCAGCAAACGATGCAGGGCACGGCGGAACGGGGCACAGAGGGCGTTATAACAAGAGGAGAAGCAAATAAAAATTCCGCCGCACCAGAACAAACAACAGTGTCGCCGATAAACGGGCCTGTAAGGTCTGATGCAGCGGAAGCCGGCATCATCAATATAAATGATGGTAGTGAGAAAATCAAGAGCGACTTCAAAAAACTGATTGAAAAGAACAACGGGAGTCTTTCGGTTAATCAGTTGGCTAACTATGGAAGCTCGCTTGGTAAAGCCGATACTCAGTTGCTCATATCCTTTTTGGACGATATCGATAGCGGGAAGACGCCATATAAGTACGATTCGGTAGGAGGCATCCATGAAGTTGACCCCAATTCCCACATTGACAATCGAGACATGTCAATGAGAATGAAGCGCGGGCAACATTCGTTCCAGTATGATAATCCAGAAATCCATGAGTACATGAAACAGGCAGCAGAAATGCTGCTTGATGAAATCCAGAATTCAACGCGTGGTGAAAGGTTTGCAACTCAGGTAGAGTATGGAGACAACGGCGGATATCACCACTGGACTGGCACAAAGCGATATACAACAGAGGGAATTGCATATCTGAAGGATAACTTTGGCATTTCATGGGATAATCTCGCGAGGGCAGCCGAGAACATCATCAAAGATGAAGGCGCGGAGAATTATGCAGACGCAAACCGCGTTGAAATGTTACTCGACGATATGCTGACGCATGGGTACCGTTCACTCAGTAACCAAAATGAATTTCATAGTTATTCCATTCCGCCAAACGAGGCATATATTGCTGCAAAATCAGCTATTCCGGGTGCGTCAAAGCAATACAAACAGGGATCTGCTATGGATCTTCTTTTTGAAGAAATGGACAACGCCGAAAGCGCAAGGAAAACGCCGGAGTCTGTAGCACAGTTTTCCAATCCTGTCAACCAGAATGTTTCGGCAACGGATTCTACGGGCGCGGCTCCGGCCGGGTTTGACCCACTGAGCCATGCCAGCAACCAGTACGGCGCGATCCCACCCGGCGAGAAGGCTTCCCGCGTCGTCGATATCCCGGCCAGCATGGACGGGGAGACGAAGGTGCGACGCTTCACCCGGACGGCGGCGGAAGCGCAGGTCACGACGGACGAGATGGTGAACCGGATCGAGAATCTTGTTGCAGACGGGAAGCTCGATTATGAGGTCTACGGCAACAAACAGGCACTGCAGGACGGTAAAGATCTGATCGAAAAGCAGTACACCAGAGGCAAGACCATCGAGCAGATCCGCAGCGATTTCATCCGTGACGCAAATAACGGCAAGGGCGGCGCGAAGTTCGTTTCTCAGGGCACGATGCTTTATGCCGACGCCATTGCGGCGGGAGACTATCAGACGGCTTCTGATATCCTCGTTGCGCTGGCGGCGGTCGAGACGAACGCGGGCCAGACCGTACAGGCGGCACGGCTGCTGAAATCCATGTCTCCGGATGGCAGAGTCTTTACCGTGCAGCAGATGGTCTCCAATCTGGAAGCGCAGATCAACCAGCGGAGGTCCGCAAACAAGCAGATCGAGATCAATGTTCCGGATGCGCTGCTGAACGCGTATCAGAACGCCACAACGGAAACGGCGCAGCAGACCGCACTGGATAATATCTATCAGAATATCGCAGAGCAGGTCCCGACGACGCTGCGCGAGGGCCTGCAGCAGTGGCGGTATTTCTCCATGCTGGCGAACCCGTCCACCCATGCGAAAAACATCATGGGCAACGTGTCCGGCGCAGCTGCGAAGATCGGCAAAGACAATCTCGGGGCTCTGCTGGAAACCATTTTCATTGGCGACAAGCCAGGGCAGCGGACAAAGGGGTTCTTAAATATTACCAGCGAAGCAGACCGAAATCTTTTGAACATGGCGTGGGCCGACTATGACACGGCGTCTGAACTCTTCGAAGACAGCGTTGGGAAGTACAGTCAGGCTTCCGGCGAGATCAACGACAGGCGGCGGTATTGGAAGATCAACGACCCGCAGAGCGCCGTGACAAAGGGAATCGACAAGGCGCTCGGCGCTGCCGAGAAGGTAGCCGATTTCAACACAAAGGCTCTGGAAGTAGAAGATATCTGGTTCTCCAAGCCTATGTACGCGACGGCGCTTGCCAGCTACATGAAAGCAAACCACATGACGGAGATCACAGATGCGGCCAGAACCTATGCCATGTCGGAAGCCAAGCGTGGCACTTTTAACGACCTGAACGCCGTTTCAAAATGGGCGTCGCAGATCGGAAATGACAGCAAGCTCGGCCGGTTCCTCGCGGGTACGATCTACCCGTTCAAGAAGGTCCCGGCGAACGTCATGGTCCGGACGGTCGAATACAGCCCGCTTGGATTTGCGAAGGGCGTGTATGACCTCGTCCAGATGAGCAAGGGAAATACCGACTATACGGCAGCGAAGGCTATCGATGATTTTGCCGCTGGTACGACAGGTACGGCATTGCTCGGGATTGGCGTAGCGCTTGCAAAGCAAGGACTTCTCCGGGCGACCGGCATCGGCGACGACAAAGAGAAGGAGCAGCAGAAAAACGCGTTCGGCGCGAAGGACTTCTCTTTGATCGCCGGAGACACCTACATTCCAATCGACAGTTTTACGCTGAACGGCACTGCGCTCCTGACTGGCGCGCAGATCTGGGAGGCTGTGCAGAACGCGAAGAATGGTGACGAGCCGGTTTCTCTGGAAGACATTCTGGATGCACTGAGCAAGATCACGGACCCAGTCTTTGAACAGTCCATGTTGACCGGTCTTGACAGCGTGATCAGCACGATTAAAAATTCCGGGAACGATGTGGGATATGGCGAAATGTTTGCAAAGCTCGGTATCCAGATCGTCGGCAACTATATCGGGCAGTATGTCCCTACAATCCTCGGCCGTATCGCGTCCAGCACGGACAAAAACCAGCGCAGCACGTACATTGAGCCGGACGGCGCATGGGATCCCATCCAGTCCGCGATTCAGGGCGTGCAGAAGAAAGTCCCAGGCTGGCGGCAGCAGATGGCGATCACCTACGGCAACTGGGGCGTCCCGGTCGAAGGCAACGGCGCTGGCAACACGGCAAGCGCCGTTGGCAAGGCTGTCACACCGATCTATCCTTCGCAGAAGAAGACGGACCCGGTGGAAGAAGAAATCGCGCGGCTGCATGATGCGGATTCCGCGTATGCCAACTTCTACAAGCGTCCTTCGAAAACGATCTCGGTCGACGGCAAGGACGTCAAGCTGACGTCAGAGCAGTATGGAAACTACGTCGTTGCACGAGGGCAGACGGATTATAACCTCAGGAGCGCAATGCTGGAAAACGACCTGTATAAGTCACTTCCGGACCAGATCAAATCCAAAGCAATGGAAATGTCGCAGGCATATGCTACCGAAATTGGCAGAGAGGCGGCAGGCGTTGGATATCAGTCGAAGGAGAAATGGGTCAACGATCTGGCTGGGAGATCGCAGAATGAAGTTTTAAATGCTGTGCTCCTGCGGGCGGTCGAGTCTTCCGGGTATATTTCCCCCGAGACGCAAGCGCAGCTGACTAAAGTTGAACAGCAGTTCGGCGGCGCTGACTATGTCGGCCTGTCCGATGAGCTTTTCAACTCTGCGAAGGAAAAGGCGAATACCTACTTCTCGGCGGTCGAGGCTGCCAAGTACGGCGGCGAGCTGAACGAGACGCAGAAGGAGCTTGCGGACAAGGACAGCAAGGAGCTGGCACGGTACTTCATGGACGAAGCGATCAATGACAAGTTTAAGAATTCCAAGGGCGAAACGAAGTTCGACAAGGTCCTGAATGCGTATGAGGATAAGGAACTGAACGAAGCCGTCGCGATGGCGGTACTTTCTGACGATGCGGTTCAGGCGTACAACCGTTACGGCAAGAGCGCGGGCGTTACGCCGGAAATGATGCTGATGGCGTCGAATGCCAAAGCAAGCATCAAGGAGGAGACCGACGAGGACGGCAAGGTCACGAACAGCGCGAAGGACCAGTTCAATGCGTGGCTGGATAAACAGTGGCAATCTGGCACGATGAAGCGCTGGACGGATGACCAGAAAGATGCTGTCCGGATGGCGTTCTACAAAGACGCTTCCACAACGTATTCCTATCTTTCTGACCAGCTCCACAAAGGCAACATCAACACGGCGGCGGCGAAGAGTGAGCTTTCCACGACGTATCAGTCCGGGTGGACCCACAACGTCAAGGATACCGGCACTAAGATGGTCGATTATGTGGATGCCATTGTAGAGTATGAAGACCGGCCAAGCAGCGAGGAACTTGACGATGCAGGGTATAGCTATGTATGGCAGTGGTTCTGTGACTATCTCAATACTACGGACCTGACCAGAGAACAGAAGTATGCTATGGCGATCAGCATCAAGAAGAACGACTATGGTGAAGGAACCATGAAAAAAATCTGGAACAGGCTCAGATAAGGGGGTATCTATGGTACAGAAGATCAAAAACGTCCTGTATATCACGATGCGCGGCGTAGACTTGACACAGTGCACAAATCTGAGTTTCAAAATTGTGCAGGGTGACAGCTTTTCCAAGACCTACACGCCGACGGTCGCCAGCGCTTCCCGGTTCACGGTCGAGGTCCCGAAAGCCGACGCGGACAGCCTGACTGTCCGCCCGGCCCGCTGCCAGCTGACGTTCACCGACGAGGCGGGCAATTCCCGGGCAACGGAGATCGCCGTTGTTGACGTGGAAGAACTGCTGTAGGAGGTGGGCGCATGTCTGATGCAGTATTTGAACAGCGGCTGAATATGGCCGTGGAGCCGGACACGGAGACGCTTGTTGTCCGCGACGCCATCAAAGGTGACAAGGGCGACAAAGGCGATAAGGGAGATAAGGGGGACAAAGGCGACAAAGGCGACGTCGGCGACACTGGTCCGACCGGCGCGACCGGTCCTACTGGCCCGCAGGGCGCGACCGGGGAGAAAGGCGACAAGGGCGATAAGGGGGACAAAGGCGACAAAGGCGACGTCGGCGACACTGGTCCGACCGGCGCGACCGGTCCTACTGGCCCGCAGGGCGCGACCGGGGAGAAAGGCGACAAGGGCGATAAGGGAGACAAAGGCGATAAAGGCGAGACCGGCGACAAGGGCAGCACCGGCGCGCAGGGGCCGCAGGGCGAACCCGGTTCCAGCGTCACGGGCATCACGCTTGTTGGGACCGTCGACGACACGACGACCTATCAGGTCTCGATGTCGGACGGGCAGTCGTTCTTGTTCTCGGTGAAAGCCGTCCCCGGCCCTGCCGGTGCGGCCGGTTCTCCCGGCACGCCGGGCACGAACGGAACGACCTTTACGCCGTCCGTCTCCGAAGACGGCACGCTCAGCTGGTCGAACGCAGACGGCAAGGAAAATCCGGCGAGCGTCAATATCAAAGGCCCGCAGGGCAGCCCCGGAGAAAAGGGCAACAAGGGCGATACCGGCCCGCAGGGGCAGACTGGCCCGCAGGGTGAGCAGGGGCCACAGGGAGAGACCGGTCCTACTGGCCCGCAGGGCCCCACTGGCCCACAGGGCCCGACCGGCCCGAACGCTGTCTCTACCACCACGACGAGCGACATCACCGGCCTGCTCAAGGGCAACGGTGGGAAGGTGGCGCAGGCCGTGGCGAACACCGACTATATCAGCCCGGCCAATATGAAGACCTTCCTGAACCGGCAGACGGCGGTCAACGCTGCCGACACCAATTACACAACGTTGATGGCACGCGGCATGTCTCTGAATTCCGCTGAGACTACCCCCGCCGTGAACGGGGCCATTGCATGGCAATACGAATAAAGGAGAACCGTATGTACATCAACTGGGAGACCATCATCACTGTTGGAAAGATCATCGGCGCACTCGGCGTCATTATCAGCTCGGTCGTCGCGCTGTATAAGACCGTCGAGAGCATCAAGCTGCAGAAACAGGACATCCGCAGCATCAAGGAAGAACAGACGCTGCTTTGTTACGGGCTGAAAGGCGCGCTGCAGGGGCTGATCGAGCAGGGCTGCAACGGCCCGTGCAAGGACGCCCTCGACAAGCTGGAAAAGCACCTGAACAAAGAAGCACACGATCAACATTAACACCGCCGCAAGGCGTAAATTTGAAAGGAGCACATACTATGAACGCAAAATGGTGGAAAGCCGCGGGCATCCGCGCACTGAAAACGGTATGCCAGACGGCAGTCGCAACTATCGGCACGAGCGCGATCCTCTCTGAGGTCAACTGGATCGCCGTCGCCTCGGCCTCGGCGCTGGCGGGCATCCTGTCTTTGCTGACGAGCGTCGCGGGCCTGCCGGAGGTGAAAGAGGACGCATGAAGAAACTGTTCATCTCGCAGCCCATGCGTGGGAAGACCGACGAGGAAATCTTGCGCGTTCGTGCAGAGGCAATTGCAGCAGCAGAAAGAATGCTCGGCGAAGATGTTGAGACTATCGACAGTTTTTTCGGCACGTCGAACATGAGCCACGCGCTGGAACACCTGGGCGAAAGCATCAAACTGCTTGCAAAGGCGGACATTGTATTCTTTGTCCGCGGATGGGACAAAGCGCGTGGGTGTAAAATCGAACACACATGCGCTGTAGAGTATGGCATCCCTGTAGTGGAGGCGACAACGGTATGACCATCGACAGCTCCATCCGGGCGAAGTGGCACGGCGGAAAGCGTAAGCTCTCCGCCATCACCGCCATTGTCATGCACTACACGGCCAACACCGGCCAGATAGCGACGGCCAAAGGAAACGCCCGCTATTTTGAGGGAGGCAGCGAGGGCCGCAAGGCCTCGGCCCATTACGTCGTGGACGAGGGTGAGACGGCTTATGAGTGCGTGCCGCTGGATACCGTGGCCTGGTCTGTCGGAGACGGGAACAAAGGTCCATATGGCAAGCTCGTCAACAACTACAACTCGGTCTCGATCGAGATGGTCAGCCACACCGACGCGGCGGGCCGGTATTACATCCCCATCGAGACGCAGCGGCACGCGGCGGAGCTGTACGCGCAGCTCAAAAAGCAGCTGCCGAACGTCAAATACGTCGTGCGCCACTACGACGTCAGTCTGAAAAAATGCCCTGCGCCGATGATCGACGAAACTGCGTGGGCAAAATTCAAAACGCTTTTAGAGGAGGCGTGCGAAGTGAGATACGAAAGACTGCGGGACGTTGACAACAAGACGTACCGCGCAACGCTGGACAAACTGGTAGAAAAGGGGCTGCTCAAGGGCAAGGGCGGCGAGGGTGAAGATCTGCTACTCGACCTTGCCGAGGACAACGTCCGCATGCTGGTCATTCTCGACCGCACGGGTGTATTCGGGGATTAAGGTATGCAGCGCGGTCTTCCGACGAAGCCGCGCAGCGAGTGGGAGCACCTGATATCCGAATGGATCCTGAATGCCCAATACCGGGAGATCATGCGCCAGAACATCTGTGACGGCGCGACGGCGGAACAGCTGGCCGAACGGTACGGCTTTTCCGTGAACGGCATGAAGGGCATCATCAAACGTTGTACAACGATCTTATTAGAGGCAGGCGCGGAGTGATCCGCGCTTGCCTCTTTTTGTGCTTTATATGGCCGAGGGCTTGGTTTTTTGTGAGCGTGTTTTCCATCAGAATGACGGTAGGAGCTGGCCAGCTTACTACATCTTCGGAGGTATCTTTATGGAATACGCAAGCAATGGCAAGGGCAATCTTGGTGTGACGCTTGGCGCAATCGGCACCGGTCTTGGCGTGCTGAACGGCGGCCTCGGCGGCATTCTCGGCGGATTCGGCGCGAATCCTGCTGCAGCTGCGGCTATGGCTGCGGGTAACAGTGACAACCACTATGTCAGCCGGTATGAGGCTGGTCAGTCCGCACGGATCGCAGAGCTGGAGACAGAAGTGAAGCTGCGCGACGCGAACGCTTACACCGACAAGAAAATGCTCGAGCTGTACCAGTACACGGACGGCAGAATGCGCTCGATCGAAGAGCAGCTTTGCCAGCAGCGCGTTATCAACGCGCAGACCACGGCGAACCTGTCCTGCATGCAGAACGAGATCGCTGCGCTCTCTGGCATGACCAAGACGGTGATCCCCATTGCCAACATCTGCCCGGAACCGATGCAGCGGTATAACAGCTGGACGGCTCCGACCGGCACAGCGACGGCCAGCGAGGGCTAAATGCAAGGGGCGGCATAAGCCGCCCCATCTTCAAACGGAGGTATCTGTATGACAGTGACAATAGATCAGGCATTAAATGGCTTGGAGCGATTCGCGAATAGCGAGCTCATTCCACGGCTACCGGAAGGTATTGGCGTGGCTGCGGCTATACTTATGCGGATGGCAAAGGACGGCGGGAAAGAGCGGCTGCTTGCAATGAAAGACAATTTCTTCGTGCAGCTGACTGGGGCACTCGACGAGGAAGGAAACGTCGACATCGATCGTTTATACAAATACGCTCGGGATGAGATCGACGGAAAAAAGATTAAGCTGTTTTCGATCAAGGACAAAGATATGCGGTTTGACGTAACAGACGTAGATAAGCTTTACAGATATATTCAGGAGGCGTGACATGAAGCAGTATATCGAAGAGCTGAAAAAGCAATTACAGGAGGTCATGGAGCGCCCGGCGTCGCTGGGGCGCGCGGAAGAAGTTACGGTATATGCAGATGCTATCTGCGCGCTGCATAAGCTGGGTGGTGACCATTTTCGTGAGTCCACGAAAATGATGGAATTTACCGAGGAAGACGCAAAAGCGTGGACGGCCCGCATGGAGAACACGGACGATACAACCGGCCAGCATTGGCCGATGGAGCAAACCACAGCAGTCATGCGGTCGCGCGGCCTGCACTATGATCCTGCTGTCTGGTACGCGGCTATGAATATGATCTACAGCGACTACTTCAAGACCGCAAAGAAGCACGGGGTCAATACCGTGGAATTTTTCGCGGATATGACCGATGCGTTCCTAGACGACAAGGACGCCGGGACTCCGGAGGAGAAGATCAGCGCGTATTACCATTGTGTGGTTTTGCCATAAAATTTGCCACAGGAATAAAATGCTTAGTATTTTCAACGGGTTTATCGTTTGATTCGATATTTCAAATCTCTCCTTCCGCGCCAGCAAGAAAACCCTGCAATTTCATGGATTGCAGGGTTTTTCTTTGCACATCAAGGACTTCGGGCGTTTCTACCGTTACATTTTTCTGTTATGCGTATCATTATTTTGATACGCATAACAGAATTTTGATACGCGTTTTTGCCACGATTTTTGCCACAGAATCAAGAAGCTAGGCAAAGAAGTTTTTGATCTGCTGAACAGAATCGGAGATATCCGCCTGCGCAATGTGTGTATATATTTTCCGCATGGTTCCATAGTCAGACCAGCCGCCAAGCTGCATTGTGACCTTTTCAGATATTCCTAATTTATAGGCGAGGGAGCAGAAAGAATGCCTTAGTCCGTGTGTCCCGACCTCCGGAAGGCCCGCGTTCCTGCATATTTTATTTGCAGAGGCTCGAATACTATTTGGGTTTGCGATCACGACAAATTCACTGGTTCTTTCTGCGTCAGAAAGCAGCTGCAATAGTCTTGGTATCATGATCGGGATCGTCCGCCGGGAAGAACGGTTTTTGTTCGTTGGCTTGTTTACAAGCTTGTTATTTTCGTCAAACAAGGTTGCCCCACGAACCGTTATGGACTGCTTTTTCAAATCAACGTTTTCCCAACGTAGGCCTAGAATCTCGGATACGCGCAAAGAGTGCAGAGCAAGCAGAAATGCGATTTCGTATTTGCTTCCTTCTGCCTCTTTGAGGAATACCGGAATTTCATCCGCAGACAGAAATGCATGCTCGTCGGACTGAACAGCGGGAAGCGATACGTCATAAGATACGCCGTATCGCTTGAGAGCCGGACGGATCAATGCCCAAGTTTCACGTATGGTCTTTGGACTGCATTTCTCGGAGTTTATCTCCTGCTGAATTGCTGCAGCAGACAGCTTTGACAGCGGAGTGTCCATAATGCCTTGAAGATAACAACGCTGCTTGATCCTGTGCCCACGCACAGAAGCTGTGGATAGCACCCCGCTTTTCAGGGTCAGATACTCGTCAATTGCTTTTCGTATTGTGATTTCCGGCCTTTCGTTTTCTTCGGCAAGAAGCCCTATTTTGTACTCCAAAGCGGCCTGCTCCGCTTCCCGTTTTGTAGGAGCTGTGAAAGACTTCTTTTGCCCGTTTACCATCACCCGGCAGCGGTAGGAGCCGGACGGCAGTCTTTCAGCTTCGGGGACTTTGACTTTCTTCATGTTGGTTCTCCTTGCGGATGATACGGAGGATGGTGACACCGGCAGCAACGACGGAGGCGACGATCAGGCCGATGAAGGCCCAGGCGTCGCCGGACAGTCTGCCGCCGCGGATGATACCGGCGTCGGTGATCTGGGAGTCGATCATGAGATAGACAATGAGCGACAGCGCCAGAATGATGCAGAAGAAGACAAGCACATAGCAGATCGTGTGCGTGGATCTGATCTGTGCTTTCTGCGCCTCGTTGGTTGTGACGAGCTTGGCATTTTCGAGTTCGAGCTGGTGGTTGCGTTCCTGCAGCTCGCTTGGGCTGTCGGCAGGTTTCTCCAGCCCGCAGAGAGCATCAAGCGATAGCCCAAGCGTATCAGCGATTGCAGCTTCGTTGTACAACAGCGGGTTTGCCTGCACACCAGAGTTGACGCGGCTTACATTTGAGTATGGGACGCCGGACTTATCCGAAAGCGCACTGATCGTCATTCCGACTTCGTTTCTTCTTCGCTTGACTTTTTCTGAATAGGCTTCAAAAAACGGTGCAAGCTTCTCCATTGATGTCAAAATAAACGCCTCCAACAGCATAATTCCAAAAATAGGTTAAAATCCGCAAATTTGAATGCACGTTTTCCTAATTCCGAGCAGCAATTTGCAATCTGGGGTGTAGACTTTTCCAAATATTATCTGCTACGCTGGAAACGTACTCAAGCGGTGCTCCCACTCGCTGCGAGGGAAGCCCCGCCGCTTTTCCAGCGGGCGGCGGGGCGGATTTACGGGTTACAGTTCTTGCAGGGGACGTAACCCATGTTGATGACGCTGTCGCGTGTGCCGGTATAATACCACTTGTTCTTCTCGGCCATCTTCCCGACGCTCTTGCACCAGCTGTAATGGAATTTGCCGGTATTGGTGTTGATTACATAGTTGCAGTTCGCCGGGGGTGTTGTGGTGCTGGTGGTTTGATTTGATGATGCGGTGTTTCCAGAGCCCTGCGGCTTCTGCGGAGTCTGAGAGGAAGAAGAACTATTTGCAGAGCTTTGAGAAACTGATACATCTACAGTAACGGTCGCTGTATTACCTGCTGCATCAGATATTTTTAAGTCTGCACTCCCCGCAATCTCCTTGCTGGCGATTATAACCATACGGTGGTTTGCGGGATGATCATCAAGCCTGTTTACGCTGCTTACAGTAACGATTGATTCATTGCTGCTTTTGCATGTGACCGTGGAATTCTGCACCGACTGGCCTACATATACATCGAAATAAATCAAACAATTCGCATCATCGATATAAAGATTGCCTTTGTCATTGAAGTAATTTGGATATGCATATACAGAAATGTCCCGTGCTTTTACAGCTCCTGTTTTGCGAAGGTCTGGAAGAATAACTCTTGAAAGAATGGCACTAGCTTCTGCTCGAGTGATTCTCTCATCTTCATTAAAAGTGCCGGAGGAATCAGAACCAGTAAGAATGCCAGCATTAAACAGCTGATAGATTTCCTCAGCATATGTGGTGTAAATTGTGACGCCAGGAATCAGGCCAAACCCAATATGGTTGATGTCTTTATAAGCGTCCTTCGGCAGCGCGTGAGTTATCAAATAAGCGAAGATTTCCTTCGAAATAATGCCGGTATAGAAGTCCGCAGTCGGAGCATCCGTAAAAGAAAGTATGTCATTTTTTGCAGCATAATCTACATAGACTTGGAACCACGGGGAAGATTGTTCGAATTCTCCTGTTCCACCATAGTAGATGTTGTGCAACCGGCACGCAATTGCAAGCCCTTCCGCAAGCGTCATTTCTCCTTTTGGCTTGAATAAACCTGCATCCGTGCCAGCCATCAAGCCATACTCACAGACGGTTTTTACGCTTTCTTCGTACCATGACAAAATCGGCACATCCGAAAACCCGGTATATTCTGTCTGCTTCTTGAAATTCGATAGGCCGGGGCTTGCTGCGCATACTGGCGCGGCCAACGCCAGCAGAAGAACAACTGCGAGGAATAGGCTGATAATCCGTTTCTGCTTCATTGTATCACTTCTCCTGTCTGTAAAAATTGTATAAAAAATTCTTTCGTAGAAATTGAGCGACAGATTTTGTGAAAACTTCCGTATTGAAGAAAACGAACATATGTTCTAAAATATAAACAAGCCAAGAGGAAAGGAGCCAGCCGCATGACACGTGAGGAAGCGCAGAAGTACATATCCAAGCTGACCTACGAGGAAAAGAAGAAGCTTAACGATTTGCTAACAGCCCTTGCACAAAGGCGTCAACCTTCTGCATCTCCTCAGGCGTCAAAGAAGTAAGCTTCGAAACAAGTTCATCGTCCAAAGCTCTCTCGTCCGCAGGGACGAGGGGGCTTTTTTCGTCCCCGAACAGGAGGTATTGCGAGTCAACCCCGAAATAGTCTGCAATTTTCTGCAAGACAGCCGGGCGAGGCGTCGAGCCGTTTTTCCATAGGACAACATTTGAAGAAGAACAGCCTAGTTTTTGCGCAACCGGAGTCGGCTTCTCGCCGTTTCGCTCACACAGCATTTTGAAATTGTCATAAAACATAAATAGAGCCTCCGTATTTTGTGCAATACACCAAAAGTAATATATTATTACTTTTGAACTTGAAAACTAATAAAATATGAGTTATTATATACCTGTCAGGAAGAGAGGGGGTGCAAGATCAGCTGTGAAGGAAGAACGGAGAAACGAGTTTGGCGAGGAAATCGACTACACCCGCGAAATGCTCGAGTATAACGCCAAACAGAAAGCTTACGAACGCTATAAGAGACGTCAGTACTGTTATCTTTTTCTGAAAATCCCGGTGTTCTTTCTGCTCGGCGTACTGCTGAGCTACCTTCTCAGATCCTTGTAGTTCTGCACGCCTTTCTGCAAGGACCCGCGCACCTGCCTGCGAGATCATGTAATAGCCGTCGCGGATATCTGCCCGCGGCTGGACAAGACCGGACTGGTCGAGATAGCGCAGGACTTCCCGCTCTGCCTCAGTCAGGTCGTCGTACATGAGTCCAGATTCAAGGCGCTGCAGGATCGCGTATTGGTCGGAGGTGTATGTCATAAGAAATTTCTCACTTTACAGAAAGGAGGTTGGAGCATGGCGAAGGTGACGAAAAAAGAACTCCAGAGCGCGTTCGATACGATTCTTAGATTCGTGGGTGAGCGGAAGGCGCTGAACCCGGCAGAAATCATGGAGATGTCGGTTGTTATGAAAGCACTCTTGATTCTTGCTGAGAATGAGCCAGACGAGCAGGCATAAACAGCGCCGGGGCAAGGGTGTATATGGTTTCCAGTCAAGACCATCTTAGCACCTGCGCCCGCGGTCTGTCAATAGAAACCTCATGAGCATGAGTTTTAAAGGAGGGAAAAATCATAAAAAATGAGGCAATGGTGTTCCCGCTCTGGTACTACCGGAAGATGGCCGGGCTTACGCACAAGGCCATCGGCGAGCGCTGCGGCGTCAGCATGTCGGCGGTATCGCTGTGGGAATCCGGGAAGACCGTGCCGCGGAAACGGCATTGGCCCGTGCTCGAAGAGATGCTGAACATCTCGGAGAAGCAGCTTTTGGACAGCATTGAGGAAGGGAGGAAACGATATGCCAGCGGTAAAGATGGGGCGGGATAACACGTCCCGGAACCTGTCCCGGCTGATCTACGGGCGGGTCAAGGAGCGCGACGTGAAGCTGGACGATCTGCTGAAACCGGCGGGCGTCAGCAGCAAGACGACGCTCCTGAAGTGGATGAAGGATCCGCAGGATTACCAGATGAAGGGCGTGAAGGAGATCTGCAAGCGCCTCGGCATTTCGCGCGAAGAATTCTTCGCAGCATTTGATTATTAGGAGGTCCGATATGAAAAACGCACTTGCGGCCGTGGAGACGACCGAGGAACGTAGACAGCGCATCAATGAGGAATTGGAGCAGCAGCGGGCAATGGTCCGGATGGTCAAGCGGCTGTGCCTGTGGACCGGCGGGGCGGCGGCTGTGCTGGCCGTGCTGGCCTGTGGGGCGGAGATGACCAACGAGGCCGTCGTGACCGGCGCGATCGCGCTGGGGACAACGCTGTTTGGGCTGCTGTGATGGATATCAAGGAAAAGGCGCTGCTGATGACACCGTGCGAGGTCTGCGAGATGCTGGAATTCAAGCGCAGCAAATGCGTAGAAAACTCCTATAGGCACTGCGGCACTTATGCCGAGATCGTCTGTTCACAGTGGGACGAGACCTGCAGGCTCCTCCGGGAGCGCACGGGCAAAAAGAAATGACCCCTGCCGCGCTGCAACGCGACAGAGGCCGAAGGGAAACTGATATCGCCCTTATTATAGGGCAGAAAGGAAACTATGTCAAGTTTAACGGATTCCCGCGTCCGGCACGGCGCAAAGGCCTGTGTAGACGCAGTTCGGGCCGACTACCCGAAGTTTAATAAATGTTTGCTTTCGCAGTGCGAGGCGCCGGAGAAGTACGGCGTTCAGCTCGTGCCGGAGGCTGCGGCCGCTATCAAGGCGCTGGACGCGCCGAAGAACCGCGTTGAGCGCAGGAAGAAGACGAACCGGTATTATTTCCGGCTGACGGACGCCCAGGCGAAGATCCTCGAGCGGCTGCTGAAAAAGAACGGCTATGCCACGGTGCAGAGCTTTTGCGAGGAGCTGATCCGGAGGGAGGCAGTATGCAATGGCATTACCGCTTGATAACCTCTACCTCGGGATCCGGGAGAAGGAACCGGCGGTCATCGGGAAATGCGCGCACTGCCAGGAGGAAGTCCGCGAGGGCGAGGAGGCTTTCGTGTGCGATACGGTCCTTGTACACGCGGAATGCATGCTGGAATACGTCTCCGATACCTACAGCGTAGACGAGATCGCGAACGCGCTGCTGTTTGAGAGGGTACGCCATGAAGGATGAAATTTACATCCCGTTTGAATGCCGGGTGTCGGTCTTCTTCCCGGCCGGGCATGTCGAATGCAGTCTATGTCCGCTGCTGGAAACATACGGCCGCAGACAGTGCAGACGGACGGGGGAGTATCTGACGAGCGGGCAGCTCCGCGGGATGTACTGCCCGCTGGAGATCCCGGGAGAACTGATCACAGACACGGCCACGGGAGCCGTGATCGAAAATAAGGAGGATAAGGATGAAGGTTTATAAAGGCACGGATATGGATATGAAGTGCCGCGGGATGCAGTACAAATTGGGCGAAACTGCTGTTTTTGACGGCGAATTGAAACTTTGCAATGCGGGGCTCCATGCGTGTATGCAGCCAATCGATGTACTCGGCCATTACGCACCGAGCGAAAGTCGGTATTTTGAGGCGGAGGCAGAGGGCGTATCCGACGAACGTGAACTTGACGATAGTAAGATCGTCGCTAAAAAGATGACGCTGAAAGCAGAGATCGGCATCTCGGGGCTCGTAAAAGCGCAAGTGGAATACATCAAAAAACAAATCGGCTTTGACGGTGCGATCAAACGCGCTGATGCTGAAAATCAAAACCACGCCACCGGCGATCTGGGCGCAGCTTCGGCCACCGGCAATCTGGGCGCAGCCTTGGCCACCGGCAATCTGGGCGCAGCTTCGGCCACCGGCAATCTGGGCGCAGCTTCGGCCACCGGCAATCGGGGCGCAGCCTTGGCCACCGGCAATCGGGGCGCAGCTTCGGCCACCGGCGATCTGGGCGCAGCTTCGGCCACCGGC
>ERZ1026772.301-NODE-301-length-37701-cov-5.487037_pt1 | contig 37701 bp, 35 predicted proteins | sample MGYA00380124_ERZ1026772 | MGnify/ENA primary metagenome ERZ1026772 (study PRJEB33269, sample SAMEA4719760) | human gut metagenome | biome: human-associated habitat; feature: organic feature; material: feces | place: Cameroon | collected 2013-10 ...
CTTATGTTTCAAGGGTTCCCGGCATTTTTGTTTGCCTCAACTGTCAAAGATGGGATTATACATCATTTTTCCTCTCCGTGGTACTGAATCTTCCAGTATAATGAAAAGAAAACATCGTGTTCGCACGAAGCGGGAAAGCTGCTTCCGAGACTTATCAACAGGAGAAAAGATATGAAAGCACCCGAAGAGAAAGAGGAAAAACGCATGGAGCGCATTGCCCGAAGTGAGAAGAAGCACCGCGCACTGGCTGACTGGTTGGAGCTCGTCACCGAGGTCATGGAAATTGCAGTGGCGGTCATTGTTCTTGTCGGCTTTTTCATCAGCATCATTCCGATTCTGAAGGAAATGCCGAGTCTTTTGGACAATACCAACGCCTATTCCTTCCATGTCTTTCTGGAGCATGCATTTAACCTTGTCATTGGCATCGAGTTTGTCCGCATGCTGATCAAACACACTCCGGGAAGTGCTCTTGGCGTTCTCCTGTTTGCCATTGCCCGTCACATGGTACTGGACAGCGGAAGCGGTCTGGAGCTTCTCATGAGCGTTGCCGCGATCGCCGGTATTTTTGTCATCCGCAAATATCTTTATGTACACTCCTTCGAATCCAAGGAAGACACCACAACCTTCGACTGGATTCGCGGAGAAGACTCTGCTGGGAATCACGGCGAGGATGAATCGAACTGACTGCAATTTCCGCTCACTCCACCTTCGGATTCAGACGGATTCGAATCATCTGTCCATCCAGCACATACTGTGCAAAATTGGTTTCATCACCATTCCGTATGAACTCGCACATCCATTCCCCATTTTCAAAATGGCCTTCCTCCACGGACAAGAAATTCAGCTGAGAAAACTGACGCGAAGACAGCTGCCGGTAGCTGTCTTCACTTTCCGGAGACGGCCTTCGGATAAACTCGGCCATGGCTCCCGCACCGCACAGATAGAATTCCTCTGGAGCAGTCTGAACCAGAATCGCTCTCCCTCTGGTACTGATCTTTTTCTTTCCGCTCTCCGTCCAGACGTTGCAGGTATAGCCATACCTGCTCGGATTGCAGTTGGTATATTTCATGTTGATATGATAATCAGGAAGTTTTAAGTACCGATATGTCTCAAATTCCTCCTGTGCAAAGGCATAAATATGCTCCGTCCCATGATACCGGATCAGAAGCGGTGCCATTTTGGCAAGAATCCGCATGGACAATGCTATATCCGCTGAGTCCGGATTCAGTTCCTCATCCTCATTCAATGCACTTTCTGCACCAAAGCAGGCAACGCCTTCCGCACCATACTTTCCTGCTGCCAGGATCAGATTCATCGCATTGGCTTCTCCACGAATCGGCGATTCCGGAATCTCCACGTTCTTTAATTCCGTCGGCACCAATGCCTGATAATCCTGTTCCGCCTCTTCGGAATAATCTCGATCAGTATTGGCATATCCCATTTCATTCTCAATCTGAACCGCAAGAACCGTCTTTTCCGCTTCGTCATATTCCTTAAGGAAACGCATCAGCTCGCCAAAAGCCCTGCAGTCTTTTTCCAAAGTTGCTTTGCAATGTGGTGACAGAGACGCCACCGGCGCTCCGTCCGGCCCCTTTGCAATGTGGTAAATCCCCGGATGAAGTTTTACATATTCCGGGACATAGTTCGGATGACCATTTTTACTCATTCCGAACCAGAGAAGAATCAGATGCTTTCCCTCCGGATCAACCCACTCCCCGTTGAAGAATTGTGTGCCTGCACTCCAAGCGGCATAATCTCGTTTCCATTTTTATCTGTAAAAAGCCATTTCCCCATTTTTTGAATCCCCTTATAGCAGGAGCTGCCATTTGGGACGCTCTCCTTCTCTTTCGCATGCTCTGTGTACAGTCAGTACTTTTGCAGAATTTTCACATCATATGGTGCAAAAATGATTTTTTCTCCGGCTGTATATGTTTTTCCTGCTGCCACATCCATCACCGCGGTCTCCGGAATCAACCGCACCTCCTTCTCCTGGTGGTTCAGGCAGAACCAGAAATCACCCTTGCCGCTGCTGCGCTTCGTGATCTCCATCTCCTCTGGTACCTTCTTCGTCAGTTCCTGTGCGCAGGACACAATTCCAGCCTCTTCACAGATCATCCTCATGAAATCATGATAGAAGTCTGTATTCGACCTGGTACCGACATAGTAAACTTTCCCTTTTCCGAAGGCATTGCGCGTCAGAACCGTTGTCCCCGCATAGAAATCACTCTGATACTCCGCAAGGCTTTCTGCCTGCTCGCAGTGGGAGATTGCAAATGCATAGCGGGCCGGATATCTGGTTCCATTCCAGATAAAGCTGTTCTCCCTCTCCTTCAGCGCATCAAACTCCTCTGTCCAGATTCCTGAAAGCCCCCGGAGCTCGCCCGGATATCCGCCGCAGACAACCTGATCGTTTTCATTGGTAATTCCGCAGTACAGGGAAAGAACCAGTGTTCCGCCATTCCGGACAAACTGCTCCAGAGAATCCTTCACCCCCGGCTTCACCATATACAGCTCCGGTGCAATCACCAGCTGATAACGCGAAAGATCTTCCTGCATTCCGATAACGTCCACATCAATATTGGCATCAAACAGAGGACGATAATACTGCAGAGCTTCCTCCGGATAGTCTATGTCCAGAGAGAGACCGGAAGAGCCTTCGATCGCCCAGCGGTTGTTCCAGTCATACAGAATGGCCGTCTTCGGCTTCGCCATACTGCCAAGCGTTACGTCTCCGATCTTCTTCAACTCCGCACCAAGCTGTGCGCACTCACGGAACACGCGATTCTCATCATTGCCGACGTGCTGGATGATCGCTCCGTGAAACTTCTCACAGGAGGCCATGCTCTGCCGCATCTGGAAGAACATCACCGTATCCGCACCATGCGCTGCCGCCTGATAGCTGATCAGCCGCATCTCTCCCGGTCGTTTCAGGGTCGCACTCGGAAGCCAGTTCGATACGCTCGGCGTCTGCTCCATCAAACAGAACGGGAGATCCCGCTTCACGCCCCGCATCAAATCATGCTTAAATGCAATGTCTGCAGGCCCTTCCGTTGCCTCCGGATAGTTGTCCCAGGAAACGAAATCCATGTATTTTCCCCACTTCTGATAATCCAGACCGTCATAAAGGCCCATCAGATTGGTCGTAATCTGCGCATCCGGAATCCATTTCTTAATCGCCGCATACTCCGCCCGGAAATTCTCCAGCATGCTGTCCGACATGAACCGCTTGTAATCCAGCGTAATGCCGGGGAACATGCTTCTTCTTTCTTCAAAATGTTCGCTCAGAAGATTCGGCGCCACAATCTCTTCCCATTCATAGAAGGTATGACCCCAGAAATGCGTGTTCCATGCCTTATTCACAGCGTCCAGCGAGCCATATTTCTTCCGAAGCCATACACGGAACGCATTCTCACAGTTCTCACAATAGCAGGCTCCTCCGTACTCATTGCTGACGTGCCACGCCACAATATTTTTCTGATCCTTGTAATGCTCGGCAAGGCGTGATGCAAGCTCTGCTGAGAAATGCCGGAAGGCATAGCTGTTCGGACAGGAATTGTGACGTCCGCCGAATTTTCTTTTCATTCCGCTGAATTCCGTGCGAAGAATTTCCGGATAGCGCTTTGCCATCCACGCAGGATGCGCTCCGGTCGAGGTCGCCATGCAGATGCTCATTCCGTTTTCTGTCACACGCTTCACCGTCTCATCCAGCTCCGAAAAATCATATCTTTCCTCGGAGGGCTGGATCATCGCCCAGTTGAAGACATTCAGCGTCACAATATCTACACCGGCTTCCCTCAGAAGCTCCATATCCCGTTCTCTGGTCTCCCTGGGCCACTGCTCCGGATTGTAATCTCCGCCGTACAGCATCTTGGTTACCTTTGCATCACAAATCATGATTTCTCCTCCATTTCAAAACGAAATTCCCGCATCAGGTTCTCATACCCATCGAAGTGTTCACAATTCTCATACCGAAATGATTCTGCCAGCCGAAGCATCTCTTCACTACTGTGCTCACGCAGTATTTTTTCCAGAAGATGCTTCTTCTGAAGCGAATACAGAATAGCTCGCTGACGGAAAGACAGCATATAACGTTCTTCCTCTGTTGCCTCCGGATAATACGCATCGCAGAAAGCATTCACTGCCTTCTCTCCGCGCCTTGCATCCTCATCATGATCCCATGTTTTTCCGAACTCTGCCGACAGCTTCATCCACGGTGAATCCGCCTTCGGATAAATAAGTCCCATAAACCTTGCATCCTTGTAGCTCCAAAGTGTAAAGGACACCCGATACTTCCCGCAAAGCCTTACCGTTTCACGCAGAAGCATCTCCGTGAATTCCGGATTCTCCCAGTCCATCTCATACCCGGCTTCTCCGCAGAGAACCGGCCTTCCGAACCTCTCCCGTATCTCCAGAAGAGAAGTAAAAACCCGTTCGAATACCACTCGCCTTTTGTCCGGCTCATAATCCTTACGGTATAAATCCGGATCCCAAACGGTCGGATAGTAATGAAACATCAGCGCTGTCTTCTCATCCTTCAATTCGTGAAGACAGTCAAACTTCATAGCGAAATGGTCACCCTCCAAAAACAGAAGATGATTCTGATCATATTTGCGGATTTCTTCCGTTGCTTCATCATAGAACTCCTGAATAAGTGCAGTTCCTGCAGCAGAGGATCTGTCCGAAAACACGCAGGGTTCATTCAGAAGATCATAGCCGAGAAGATACGGTTCTTCGCAATATCTTTCCGCAATTTTTCCCCACAGTTCTGCCATCTGCCTGCGGAAAACTCCATAATGCCAGAACTGGGTATATCCGGTGCTGTTGTCACTGTGCCAGTCCGGGTTCTGTCCTCCCGGAACAGCATGAAGGTCGGGTAGAATATAGATCTGATACTTTTTTCCGAAGGCAAGCAGCCGGTCCAGCCAGCGAAATCCTTCTTCCCGGAAACTGTCCGGTTTCTCATCCTCCAGAAACAACCGGTAATTAAAAGGTACCCTCAGGAGGTTAATTCCAAGCTTCTTCAAATAGGTAAAGTCAGCTTCTGTCACAAAATTGTCCGCAAAACTTTCAAAAAACAGCTTTGCTGTCGCCTCTCCATACACGGCCGCAAAGCTGTCCCGCATCTGTGACTCTGTACACGGCATTCCTACCATAAAATGCTCGATGTTCAGCCAGGAGCCGATTCCCAGCCCCTTGAACAGAATTGGTTTCCCATTGCGCACGAATTCTTTTCCGCTTATCCCAATAAATTCCCCCATGTTTTCCCATGTCCTTCCTGTATTTACAGCTTCACTCTCTTAAAAATAAAATCGCTCAGATTCATCGTCCGAATCATATCGATGACCTCATCCATGGACGTTTTGTCAAATTTCAGCAGTATATTGTGAATCTGTGTTTTTACCGTAGACATTTCCACCTGGCGCAGCTTGCAGATTTCCCGTCTGGATTTTCCCTCGAGAAGAAGCCCCAGAATTTCCAGTTCTGTCGTTGTCAGCGAAGATACGATATTGACCGCATACAGAAAGCTGGTTTCATACGAGCGCACCCGTTTGAACTCCCCCAGAATCCTTGACGCAATTTCCGGTCGAAGCGGGCAATTGTTCTCGAAGGCATTTCGGATGCTCCCAAGAATCTCCTCCTGGCATGCATTTTTCAGAATATAGTCACAGACTCCGAGCTGAAATGCAGTGAAAATCAGTTCATCTTCTTCGTATACCGTCAGAATAATAATCCGAATCCCCGGATCATCCTGCAGAATTCTCTGCGTCGCGCGGATTCCCGCATCCGGTGTCTCCATTTCAATATCCATCAGGATAACATCCGGTTTGGTCTCTTTCGCCTGCTTCACGGCATCTTCTCCGGACTCCACATCGGAGACCACCTGCAGATCCTCGGATGAATTGATGATCTTCACATATTTTCTCCGGATCGGCTCCATGTCCTCTGCAATTAGTACCCTGATTTTCCTTTCCATGTGTCTCTTCTATCCCTCCTCCGCATTGCTTTCGTTCTGCAGAATCGACGGCAGAACAATCCGGAATGTGGTTTCCTCATGTTCCTTGCTTTCTACCTCAATCCTGCCTCCATGCGTCGTAATGATCTTATAGGTTAATCCGAGCCCGATTCCCCAGTGCTTCTTGATCGGTGCAGAAGAGTAGAACGGCGTGAAAATATTCTTTATATTGGAAGCGGAAATTCCGGTTCCGTTATCCGTAATGGATATCTGAACCCAGTTATCAATGGAATAAAGACGAAGGGTCAGAATACTGTCCCGATCCGGGCACTTCTCCATCGCTTCCCTGGCATTCATCAGAATATTATGAACGGCCTGCTCAAAGTACACCTCGTCCACCATCACCGACGGAATACCGCGTTCATACTCTTTCCGAATTTCACAGTCTTTGAAATCCGGTGCCATATGCTCCAGAATTTCATCCATCAAACGACAGACGTCTGTCTTTTTCAGAACCAGCTCCGACATTTTCGTACTGCGATGAATCTCATCCAGTCTTCGATACAGATTGTCACAGCGTTCCAGAATTTCCTTCTTATCGTCTGCTTCCTGCTCGCTGACTTCAAGCATTTCTACCTCCGCGGAAAGTGCAAGAAGCTCATTTTTCATGTAATGGCAAAAGGTTTTGGATGTCGTATCTGCTGCATCAATCTGCCTGCGGATATTAAGCTCATTACATTCCAGCTTTCTTCTGTTCACGATGGAATGCCACAGGAAATACATGATGACGAAAGTCGCCAGGACCAGATAATACGGATAAATCTGATAGATCAGATTACTTCCGGAAAGAGGTACCGAGCGATAGGAAACAAAATCTGCAAGCTTTGACACCTTGATAAAATTCATCGGTGCAAACCAGAAAATAAACAGATATGCAACTGCAATGCAGGCAAAACAAAGGCTCTCACCCCAGGCATAGTAGCGAAAGAAATACGCCGGAGCCACTCTGCAATTCACCCAGAAGACGCGGCCGACCGCATATGCGATTAATCCGCAGTTCATGACGCAGGTTGCTCCATGACAAAGAGATTCCAGCTTTCCGAACGAGGATGCCTCCAGCACCGAAGGATACAAGAGCCGGTACAGCATATGCTGCACCAAAGGGTCATAAAATACGAACTGAAGTCCAAGAAATATCGCCAGACTTCTGCTGATTTTTCTGTTGTTTCGTACAGCCGACAGAAATGTCATGGAAAACCGGACAAAAAGCCAGATGACCAGCAAAACCGACAGGTTCATCAGGCGAATGATCCAGTTGCGGGGCAAGGGTGCGAACATCAGCAGCTTCCAGATTTCCTTCGGAAGGGAGAAATAATTATTCACGACATTGTAGTAATACGCATCCCGGGCGATATACGATACCAGTGCGACAATTGCCATAGTAAAAGCTGCAAGTGCCCCGGACAGGTATTTATCGGAGGCTTTCTTATCTTTTCTGGTCATAAAGAACAGGACCAGCACCAGAATAATCAGGATAAAATAGAACATCAGACTGGCTATCCCTCCCTTTTTCCGCTTACATCATCGCAATCCGGTTATGATATACTGCTTTTGTTATTGTATCATTCTGCCACCCCGGAGGTGCTTCCGCATGACAAACACTTTTCTTACATGCAAGCCAGATTCCAAGTCTGTAAAGACAAAACACGTTCGATCACTTTCGGCTCTGACCGCTTTATTGACTGTAATTTCCTTATTGACCGGCTGTTCTTCCACTCCGGCAGTCAGGCCTTCCGAAGCCGCCTCCTCTGACCCTGTTATTCTGAATGTCTGTGTGTGGGCCGATGAGCTGACCTATGCTACCGCAGCTGCAAACGCCTACAATGCTCTTTCCAAGAATATCACCGTCCGAATTCTCCCACTGTCCAATGTCGATTATGACCAGCATCTTGATGATGTCCTGACCGAATCCTCTACCTATGATCTCGTCGGCATCAAGGGCATCGCCAAAACCGTACAGCTTGCCAATAAGGGTATCATTCTTGATCTTACGGATTATGTCCGAGCTGCCATTTCTGACAATACAATTGATGCCGCTGCCTACGGCAACATGTTCAACGATATTACCTATCAGGATCGCTATTACGCCATTCCGTCCCGTACCACCTGCTGGGCACTGTTCTACAACAAAGACCTATTTGATCAGGCAGGTCTCTCTTATCCGGAACAGATGACCTGGGACGAATATGCGGATCTGGCCGAAAAGCTTACCGACTCATCACGCGATGTCTATGGCGGTTACTTTCTCCCCTGGATTCCAAGCTGCATCGCTCTGCAGAGCGGAACCTACCTGACAGACGACGATACGGCCCCCCTCCGCCAGTCCCTGCAGTATCTGAACAGTCTTTATGCCGCCTCCCATGTCAGCTATCACGAAATGGAAGAAATCGAAACTCCTCCGGAGGATGTTTATAATACCTTTGAAGCCGGACGGGCAGCTATGGTCCCGAACGGCGAATGGATGGTAAATCTTCTCCTTCAGGATGAGGCTATCGGTAAAACAATCCCCGACTGGGACATTGCCCCGATGCCTGTCAGCCCTGGTCAGGAGGCCAATACCACCTGGGGACAGTATCAATATATGAGCATCTGTTCCTCCACTTCACACCCCGCGGAAGCTTTCGATTTTCTGCTTTTCCTGTGCGGAAAATCCGGTGCGGAGATCTACGCAAATCATGCCATCATTCCGGCTTACTCCGATGATTCCATCGCTGCAGTCTACCAGAAAGCAGTTGGTCATGAATCCGCCCGGTATTTCTTTGAAGCCAGGAAAATTCAGGAGCAGCTTCCCATCCCCGGTTACCAGGAAACCATAGAAGTATTTAACCGGGAGGCGAAAAGCTATTTCGCGGGTGAGCAGACTCTCGATGAAGCGATGCAGGATTTTGAAGCAGAGCGCTCCGATATTTTTTCCGATTAAATCTGTTCAGCCCTTCAATCCCGAGAATGCAATTCCTTCAATCAGATATTTCTGCGCACATACATACAGGGCAATCATAGGGATCAGTGAGCAGACGGTTCCTGCCATGATCAGACCGTATTCCGTCTTGTACAGAGTCCGAAATGCAGCAAGTCCCAGCTGTATCGTCTTGATCTTGTCATCGTCCAGATAGATCATCGGCGCCATATAGTCATTCCACATGAAGTTAAAGGTGAACACGGTCAGCGTTGCAAGACCAGGCTTGCAGAGAGGAAGAATAATTCTCCAGTAGTTTGCAAATTCACCGCAGCCGTCGATTCTTGCCGCCTCGCAAAGCTCATCCGGAATTCCCAGCATAAACTGACGTAATAGAAATACGCCGAATGCGCTGAACAGATTCATGCAGATCAGCGCCCACGGGCTGTTGTACAGCCCAAGCGTCTTATTCACGATGAACTGCGGAATCATGATTGCATGCCACGGAACCATCAGCGTAGCAAGATATGCAAGAAAAAGCTTGTCTCTTCCCGGATAATGCAGCTTTGCAAACGAATATGCCGCCAATGAACAGGTGAAAAGCTGTCCCAGCGTAACGATCAGTGAATAAACCAGCGTGTTGACGTAATAGCGAAGGAATGGAATTTCTGTCCATACCTCCACATAGTTTGAGAAACGGATCGGCTGCGGAATCCAGCGGATCGGATACAGGAAAATCTCATTGTTATACTTGAAAGAGGATGACAGCATCCAGACAAACGGAATGATCATTGTAATTCCAAAGAGCAGAAGCACTGCAAACAAAACCGCACTCCGAATCGGATGATGATCCTTCTTTTTCACTACAGCTTCTTTTGCCATGATCAATTTCACTCCTCATCTTTGTCACATGTATGTGACCCATTTCTTCTGACCTCTGAACTGAATCAGGGTAACTACAAGAATAACCGCAAACAGGAAATACGCCATTGCCGATGCATACCCGTAATGCATATACTGAAATCCTTCCTGATAGATCCGGTAAACCAGTACATTGGTTGCCCGTCCCGGTCCGCCCTCTGTCATGATCTGAATCAGATCAAAAACCTGGAACGAAGAAATAATGGAAAGAATGGTAACCATAAACGTTGTCGGAGAAAGCAGCGGAAGCGTAATGCTGAAAAACTTCCGCACCGGACCGGCGCCGTCTACCTCTGCCGCTTCATAGAGCTGCTTGGGAATTCCCTGAAGTCCTGCCAGAATCATGACCATGTAATAGCCAACCCCCTTCCAGATTGCAACGATCATGACTCCCCAGAGTGCAGATTTCGTAGAAAGCAGCCATTTCGGCGGATTTGCAATTCCAATGGCACGCAGCACATTGTTGATCGGTCCTACATTCGGGTTAAACAGAAGCGTCCAGATGATACCTACGGCAACCATTGATGTGATGTAGGGAAAGAAGTACATGGTTTTAAACAACCCGGAGCCTTTGATTCCGGTATTCAAAGCCACCGCCAGCAGCGTGGAAAGAACCAGCGTCACCGGAACCGTCACCAGCGTATACAGAAAATTATTCTTCACTGATACAATGAAATAATCATCCTTAAACATAGCGATGTAATTCTTAAAACCGACAAAATCCATTTTGGCAAAGCCATCATAGTTCGTCAGTGAAATTACAAATCCCATAACAATCGGGATCATCATAAAAACAAAAAAGCCAATAAAATTCGGCAGTACAAAAAGGTAGCCGGAGATGATTTCTCTGCGCCTTGCTTTGGCAAATCCTTTTACACCGGCCTTTGTTTTTTTAGAAGTGTTTTTCATAATCGGCCTCCTCACTGCAGTAATTCTGTTCTGAATTTTCTTTTCTTCTTCAGAAGCAGAAGAGGAGCTTTTCTCCGTTTACCCGAGAAAAAGCCCCTCTCCAGAGAATGCTTATGCGGAAACTTCCGCTTTTCACCTTACTGTCTGGCTCTTATTACTTCAGTCCCTCGGCACGAAGTGCATCTGCCTGATCCTTAAAGTTTGCCATTGTCGTATCAATATCCTGCTCATCCAGGAAGTACAGCTGAGCCTGCTCATTGAAAGCATTCAGGAACTGATCGTATCCCTCGCTCGTAGGCTGCTCCTGAATCTTCTTCGCCTCGAAAAGGACCTGTACCGATTCCTTTCCGGAAGCATCCTTCAGAGCCTGTGCTGCGCTGTCCGTAGAGTATGCGTGGATCATTCCGGAGGAAGCGTAAACTTCTGCGCCCGGCTCTCCGCAAAGGTACTTCAGGAAGTCAAACGCTTCATCAGGATGCTTGGTAGAGGAGGTAATTCCTGCAAACTGGAACTGTCCCCAGCTTGTTCCGGCCTCAACGCCTTCCGGAACCGGCATCGGAGCAACCTCCCAGTTGACATCGGTTTTTCCTTCAGCCTGCGCCTGCATCAGCATGTTGACACACCACTCTCCATTCGGAAGGAGTGCAACATGTCCATTCTCAAACTCCGAAATGTAATCGTACGTGCCGGAAGAAACATCCTCATAGCTGTAATGAGAGCCATCGGTATACAGGCTCTTCAGCAGCTCGATCGACTCCTGCAGATACTGTGTATCTTCATCATTCGCATAGGAGCCATGCTGCACTGCGTCGAATACATAAATCCAGGGAACCCAGTAACCACCCTTGATCGGTGTTCCGTCCTCAGCAGTCTTGCCATCGTAAAAATCTCTGAGCTTGTCCGCATACTCCTTATATTCGGGCCAGGTAAGCTGTCCGGGCTCCTCGAGGCCGGCTTCCTTCACCATATCCGCATTGTAGAGAAGCGCCCAGCAGGTTGTTCTGGTCGGCAGAATATAATACTTATCGTTATAAGTACTGTTGCCCCACATGTCGCCGTACTTGCTGGTATCCAGATCGCTGTTTGCAATTCGGTCTGTCAGATCAAGAAGCGCTCCGCCGGCTGCATAGGTCGTAGCCTGTGCCATACCACGGATGTCCACAATATCAACGTCAGACTGGCCGGCAAGAAGAACCTTCAGCTTATCGTCATAGCTGTCACTCGGGATGGAGGTGAGCGTCACATGAATCTTATCCTGAGAGCTGTTGTACTGATCCACAACCTTGGAAATATAGTTCTCCTCATCACTCCAGATGTAGAAGGAAAGATCTACTGCTCCCTCTGCCGCAGAGTCAGCTGCTGCACTATCCGTCTTTTCTGCTGCCGCAGAGTCGGAAGCTGTTGCAGTGTCCTTCGATGCAGAAGCTCCGCATCCTGCCAGCATGCCGCCTGCAAGAATGCCGGTCATCACTGCTGCCAGTGCTCTCTTCATTGCCTTACTCTTCATAACTGCCCTCCTTAATTGGTGGAAACAACGTTTTGTTCCTTTTCCCCGGGAACATTTGATAACGTAAGAGTAAGGCAGAATGAACCAGCCGGATAGGATGATTTTTTATAAACCACTTCCGGACTTATTCCGTGCAGAACACATACTTCTCCAGCCGCCGGAACGCTTCCTCCACCCGTGCTCTCGGCAGAGCGAGGTTGAGACGGATGGTGTCGGGCTGGCGGAACGCAGAGCCGTCCTGCCAGATCACGCCGACCGCGATTCCGGCGCGCAGCAGCTCATCCAGACTTTTCCCGTGCTTCTCAAGCCATTCATGGCAGTCAAGATACAGCATGTAGGTTCCCTGCGGCTTCGATACGCGGACTCCCTCGAAGTGCTCCGCGATGTAATCACAGGCCCAGGATACATTCCCGGAAAGGACCTCACACAGCTCGTCCACCCACGCTTCTCCCGCCGGTTCATAGGCGCCGATCAGCGCATGCATGGAGAGAACATTCATATGGTTGTAGCCGGAGAGCCTCGCCTGCTTCTCCACGCGGTCACGCAGATACTTGCTGTAAATAATATGGTATGAGCCAATGAGGCCCGCCAGATTGAAGGTCTTGGACGGCGCGTAGGCTGCAATGACACGATTTCTTGCATCCTCCGAAACGCTCTGCGTCGGGATATGCCGGTGTCCCTCCAGAATCAGATCCGACCAGATTTCATCGGAGAAGACAATGCACTCGTTCCTTCGGAACACCTTCATTGCCTGCTCAATTTCTTCTCTTTCCCATACGCGTCCGCAGGGGTTGTGCGGAGAGCAGAACACGGCAAAATGAATGTGATTCTCGCGGATCACACGATCCATATCCTCGTAGTCCATGCGCCACACGCCCTGTTCATCCTTCTTCAGGGGAGACGTCACGCAGGTTCTCCCGTTTTCCTTCACGGTAAACTGGAAGCCGATATAGGTCGGCGAATGGAAGAAAATTCCCTCTCCGGGCGCAGTAAACGCCTGCATGGCACTTGCCAGGCAGCCAAGAACGCCATTCTCATAGCCAATGGCCTCCTTCGTCAGCCCCTTTACCTGATTGCGCTTCTCCTGCCAACGGATGATTGCGTCATAATACTCCTTCGACGGATCAAAATAACCGAACATCGGGTGCTTCGCTCTCTCAATGATGTGCTCCTGAATGGACGGCACCGTGGGAAAATTCATGTCTGCCACCCACATCGGGATCCGGTCAAAGCCCTCCTGCACCTCAGCTCCCGGAATCGGGATGACGTCCACCGCAATGGAATCCTTGCCATGCCGGTCAATGATGGAGTCAAAATCGTACTTCATTTCTCTTTCCTCGCCTTTCGTGTTGTGAGATATGGGCAGTTTTCTGTCAGATCGCGAACATGAAAAACCGCTTTACTTCATAATAATCATCGGCTTCAAACCGGACGGTCTTGGCATCCAGTCGCTCTGCTCCGGGATAATAAGAGAACTTCTCCGCATCCTGGTATTCCTTGTACTCGATATCCGCGCAGAAGTGCTCCGGGAGTCTGGGAAGGCAGGCGCGAAGGTCCCCTGCCATGGCTCTTGCCATTCCCTCACGAATCAGCTGCAGCGCCCTCTCCGGCTGAATGGAAATGCTGGCTCCTCCGTGAGAACGAATCACCGGAACAGCCGTAATGGAGGGAATCAGCTCCTTTGCTTCCCTGCAGATGTCCGCATCGCCGCTGATGAAAATGGTCGGAACTCCGTAATATGCTGCAAAATAAGCGTTGTATCGGAATTCGCTGCAATATTCTCCATTCAGCAGAAGCTTCTGAATATTCGGCTCCGAGGTATGGGCCAGCGGATTCCCCGTGGAATACGCGTGTGCATGATAACCGACCATCGCGCAGGCATCAAAGCCTGTGGAAATTCCCGCCATCATGCCATCCGGAGATTTCTCCCAGCCCCGCATCAGAACGGCATTGTCCGGAAGAAGAGACGGAATGATATTTCTTGCCGAGCCGTGTCCGTCTCTCACCATGATTTCCGCATCCGGTCCCGCTCCCTCGCAGGCCGCCGCAGCTTCTCTCGACATCTGCTCCGCAAAGCGTTCATAATCACTTCCGCCCTCTGAAATTTCTGACCAGTCACAGATCCCACAGGTACCTTCAATATCCGAGCTGATGAATAAATTCATTGTCTCTCCTTTCGCCGGGCCGGTGACTGCCCGTTTCTGTTTCTGATTTACAGTTTTCCAAGGATCTTGTCATGGAGGCTCAGGCTCACATAAGAAAATCCGATAAATACCAGCACATACGGCAGCGCGAAAATGCACAGAACCGGCAGCAGAACCGCAAAGAGCTTCATCATGCCAAGCCGCCGTCTGAGATATCCCGCTCCTCCGATGATTCCAAAGCAGATCAGGTACAGATAGCCGCAGGTCCCCAGTGTCTGCACAAGGTTCGCCACATTGACATTCTGCAGCGGATACATCAGGGAAATGTAGTAACACAGAAAAGCGGTCAGCGCGACAGCACCCGTCCAGACCGGAGGATAGAACTCCAGAAGCGGCTGCGGCTTCTGCACCTGGAATTTCAGCCTTCGCAGAATGATCAGACTGAGCTGATAAATGATCAGTCCCTGAATCACACCCAGCAGAATCATGGAGATGATATAAATCCGCAGGAGATAATCCACGTTGAAGATCGATTTCATCGCTTCCACCATGCTGGCGGTATCCGTGCCTGCTGCCGCACCTGCCATCATGCCCTGCGAACCGTAGACCTTCTCCATGGTGTCGATCATCATCTTCTGCATTTCCTTCATCTCGGTCTGCAGATTGATTCCGAACAGCGAAGCCAGCACGACGCTGCTCAGGATGTTCGCAAGTGCCGACAGAACCATCACCAGGAATAAGGTCTTCCCCGGATCCTTCTTCTGGTTGAGCATCGCGCCGTACACCATTCCGATGAACGATTCACTTGCCGCATAGAAAAAACCGCTGAAGGTCCCGCACAAAATGGCGATCAGCACCGTGACTGCAAACACCGGCAGACTTTTCTTCCAGCCGTATTTTGCCGAATAAGCGACCATCGGAATCGGAAACGCAAACAGGAACACTTCCTCCAGCATTCCGCCGGTCTGCCGGTTTAAAAGAAGGAGCATTCCGAAAATAGCGGCGATCATGGCTCCGAATGTGATTTCCTGCGTTTTAAAATTCTTCATATTTTAAAATACAAACCTTTCTTCTTCGTCCCGCTAAGATTTCTTAACATCTTTGCGTTCCGTTTTTTCCCTGTGTTACCATACACATATGCATTGATTATAACCTTATCCTATCAGCCTATGAATGAAAAACTAAAAGAAAAAACAAGAGAAGCGCTTTCCAGCGTTCTTCCGATCACCGCAATCGTATTGATTCTCAGCTTCACACTGGTTCCCATGGAAATCGGCACCATCGCGCTGTTTCTGACCGGCGCCTTCCTGCTGATCCTTGGAATGGGACTGTTCCAGCTGGGTGCTGAACTCGCCATGACGCCTCTCGGTCAGGGAATCGGCGGCAGAATTGTCCGCCGAAAGAGCAAGCCGCTCATTCTTCTGATCTGTTTTTTTATGGGTGCAGTCATCACCATCTCGGAGCCGGATCTGCAGGTCCTTGCCAATCAGGTCGCAGCCATTCCCAATGCGGTCCTCATCTGGACGGTCGCTGCAGGCGTAGGTATTTTTACCGCGATTGCGGTTCTGCGCATTCTGTACCGGATTCCGCTCCGCCGTATGCTGCCGGTTCTCTACCTTCTGCTGTTCCTTCTGTCTTTCTTTGTTCCGGATGATTTTCTTGCCGTTGCCTTTGATGCCGGCGGCGTCACCACAGGTCCCATGACCGTTCCCTTTATCATGGCCCTCGGCGTCGGCTTTTCTTCCATTCTGAGTTCCCGGGACGACTCGGATGACAGCTTCGGTCTCATCGCGCTCTGCAGCATCGGACCGATTCTGATGGTCATGCTGCTCGGCATTTTCTATCATCCATCCGAAGCCTCCTACAACGCGGTCAAGCTTGCGCCGGTTCTTACCACGCAGGATGTCGCCCTGGAATTTGTGCAGGCCTTCCCGCACTATGTCCGTGAGGTTCTTCAGAGTACGCTCCCCATTGTCGGTGTATTCGCGCTGTTTCAGCTTTTTGGACGGCCCTACTCGTCTCATCAGATTCTTCGTATGCTGATCGGCTTTGTGTATACCATTCTGGGACTGATCCTGTTTCTGACCGGCGTCAACGTCGGCTTTGCTCCGGTCGGAAATCTCCTTGGCGGCGGCCTTGGGAGCAACCAGCACGCCTGGATTCTGATTCCAATCGACATCCTCATCGGCTTCTCGATTGTCCGGGCCGAGCCCGCCGTTCAGGTTCTCAACAAGCAGGTCGAGGATCTCACCGGCGGAATGATTCCGCACACCTCCATGAACCGTGCTCTTCAGGCAGGTGTTGCCTGCGCGACAGCGCTTTCCATGGTTCGCGTTCTGACGGGCATCAGCATCTACTGGATTCTCATTCCCGGCTATGCCGCAGCCCTGATCATGAGCTTCTTCGTTCCCTCCGTCTTCGTCGGAATTGCCTTCGACTCCGGCGGCGTGGCCAGCGGTCCCATGACCTCCACCTTCCTGCTGCCCCTTGCAATGGGTGCCTGCAGTGCAGTCGGCGGCAATATTGTCACTGACGCCTTCGGAGTGGTTGCTCTGGTCGCTCTGGCTCCTCTGATTGCCATTCAGATCATGGGCCTTCTTTACCGAAGAAAAGCGTCCCGCACAAGTGCCGCGGTTCTTCATTATGACGATGAAATTGTTGAGCTGGATATTTAATCGGAATGCCGTCAGAAATGACTCTTCGAATCGCCGCAGAGCGGCATCTGTATGGAGAATAACATGAAATCAGCCAGTCACACGCTTTCGCATCGCGAGGATAAACCGAAAACGTTCCGCGTTCTCCTCTCCATCACAACGGAAGAGGACGAGCGTCTTGTCGCAGAAACCTTTCGCGCTCACCATGTTCCTTTGATCGCCGAAATCCGCGGAAAAGGAACTGCGCCGTCGGAATTTCTGGACATTCTCGGACTCGGAGGCTCTACAAGAATTCTTACCTTCGGGTGCGTACCGACGCAGCAGGTTCCCGAGCTGTTCTCTGCCATGAAGCAGACCTTGTCTTATCACCGCAGAGGAACCGGAATCGCACTTACGCTCCCGCTCTCCGGTGCCCAGAAGGCACTGGTCCAGCTGCTTAATATTCCCGCCCAGTCCAAGGAGGAAATCCCTATGTCAGATCAGCAGTCGAATGCTCCGGCTTATTCCATGATCCTGGTCAGCGTCAATGCCGGCTACAGTGAGAATGTCATTGAAGCTGCAAGAACCGTCGGTGCCAAGGGCGGCACAGTGGTTCACGGCCGCCGGATTGCCGGCAACGCCGGCCCCTATCTTGGAATTGACGGCCCCGAGGAACAGGATTTTGTCATGATTGTTGTTCCAGAAGAAAAGAAAACCGCCGTTATGCAGGCAATCACCGCTTCCTGCGGTCTCAATTCCCCTGCACACGGCGTCATTCTCTCCGTTCCTGTGGATGAAGTCATGGGACTGGTGTAATCCAGTCCCTTGTAAATTCAGTTTTTCCAGACGCAGGTCAGTCCGTTCCGCAGCGGCTGCAGCTCACAATTCGCAAACAGCATCCGCACAGCGGCCTCATATTCCACGCGGTTTCCTGCCTTATGAATTCCCTTCACAAAGCGTCCGGTATCGGCAAAGCTCTGCCCCATGAAGGTCCAGAGCTCCTTCATGCAACCTACGCGGATCCGGTCATCATGAAACTGCTCCTCGTAGGCTGCATACAGCGTGTCATGAAACTCGCGGTACGTCTTTTTCTCAGACTCCCGGCCGGTAACCAATCGCGTCACCAGATTCGGATCAGCCAGAAGTCCCCTTCCGATCATCACGCGATCCAACTCCGGAAATGCCCTTTCCAGAAGCAGAAGATCTGCTTCCGTCCGGATGTCTCCGTTATAGCACAGCGTAAGGCGCTGCCTTTCTCCTGCCTGCTCCTTTTCTCTGTGATACGCCTTCGCAAATTCCTCCAGCTCCGGCCTGCCGCGATACAGCTCCTGCCTTGTTCTTGCGTGAATGATCAGCTCCGAAAGCGGATACCTCTCATACACGGAGAGAAGCTCTTCGAATTCCGCCGGATCCTCCCATCCAAGCCTTGTCTTCACCGAGATGCGAATGGGCTGCACACGGCCGTCCCCGCCGGTTACCGTGATCTGTTCCGCGCCTTCACAGACATCATTCAGAAAGCGGTCCATTTCCTCCGGATTCCTCAGCATCCCGGAGCCCTTTCCCTTTGCCGTGACCGTTCCGACCGGACAGCCGAGGTTCAGATTGATTTCCGGATAGCCAAACTCCGCCAGATACCTTGCGCAGAACAGAAACTCCTCCGCGTGATTCGTCAGGATCTGCGGAATCGTCGGCACACCGGCATTGTTCTCCGGCAGAACGTCTCTTTTTTCCCTGGACTTCAGCTTCTTCGTGTAGGTTGCCACAACAAACGGGGTAAAATAGGCGTCCATCCCCGGAAAATACTGATGATGCGCCTGCCGGAAGCAATAGCCCGTGATCCCCTCAAGGGGCGCAAAATAATATCTCATTACAGTGCTTTGCGGATCGCAGCCGAGAGCTCGTCAAAGGTCTCATAGGCCGGAAGATCCGGATTGTCCTTCTTAATCTGCTCGGTGGAGCGGAACAGGAAGCCTGCCTTGCTCGCACGGATCATGCCAAGGTCATTGTAGGAATCTCCGCTTGCAATGGTCTCAAAGCCGATCGACTGCAGCGCCTTTACCGTCGTGAGCTTGGAATTCTCGATCCGCATGTTAAAGCCGGTAATTTCTCCGGAAGGAGCGACCTCCAGAGAATTACAGAAGATTGTGGGATAGCCAAGCTTTGCCATCAGAGGACCTGCAAATTCCGAGAACGTGTCGCTGATGATGATCACCTGCGTCACCTTACGGAGCTCATCCAGAAATTCCTTCGCGCCGGGAAGCGGATCGATGTTCGCAATGGTCTCCTGAATCTCCTTCAATCCAAGCCCATGCTCCTTCAGAATACCAAGACGCCATTTCATCAGCTTGTCATAGTCCGGCTCATCGCGGGTTGTGCGTTTCAGCTCCGGAATCCCGGATACCTGCGAGAAAGCAATCCAGATTTCAGGTACGAGAACTCCCTCAAGATCAAGACATACAATGTTCATCGGTGTGCTCCTTCCGCCTCACATAAGGCCTGGCTCAATTTTTTTATCATCCTACCACGTTTGCCGAATCCTGTGAACCTGCCGTCTTCTTCGGAAAATCCGGAAAATTCCCGTCGAAGTATTCCAGCAAAAGTCCCACCACCCGCTCATAACTGGCCTTTCCATCCCGGATTCCGTTTGCCTTGAGCGTGGTATCCAGATACGTGTCCGCGGCAGCCTTCACTGTTTCCGTGGAAAAGACCGCATCCTTCTCCACCTTCTCCCAGGCTTCGTCCGAGAGAAACTCATTGTCGGAGCGGACCGTCTTCGAAGCAGCGGGATGCTCCCGGTAGACCGCCTCGGACACATTCCGGTAAAACGCATTGTCCACATAATTAAGAACCCCAAGCCAGCCGCTGTACTGGAAGACCGGATCCCCGGAATGAATGCAGGCAAGAAAGCCAAGGAGGTTGGCTTCATCCTCATAAATATATCCGTGCGTGTGAGCAAGCTCATGGCACATGGTGAACGGCTTATTCATGATCTTCATGACGGTGTTATAGTTGGCTTCCATAGAGAAAGGAAAATAATACCCCTGCATATACTGCTGCGAGATAAAACCCGACGCAAACATTCCCTTCGGAATCGTACTCCATCCGGAAAGCCATGGATATTCCTGCGCCTCCCCGGCTACCGCAATACGCGCCTCCTGTGCCATGGCAGCATCGCCTCCGTCATAGCATACTTCTCCGTCCTCTCCCCGCGGCACCTCACCGGAGAGAGCATTGCAGCGCTCCACCACGTAATCCCGAAGCTCCGCCAACTCCTCCACGGAATAGGTTTTTCCCTTTCCGGGAAGGGATTCCTCGATCGGCGTCACATGATACAGGATCACGCAGTTCAGCGTCATGACAAGGAATACCAGATTGACCAGCCATGCGGTTGCCCTCCAGAAAGGCCGCCGGACCGCCGCGCGGCAAAGGAGCAGCAGAACAAGCACCAGAAGCCAGAGAACGGCAGCAATCAGCATGCATTCCCCGAGGGAGAAGGGAAGCAGCGCAGAAAAGTGCGCAAGAGGCGCCGTCACCTTCGGAAAGATATTCTCCACGTAAAAATCCGAGAATCCGGCACTCATCCATGAGAGGAGATTCAACAGTACCGAAAGCAGCAGAATGCCGGTAAAAACAATTCTGTTCCTCATTCCTGCTTCATCCGCTCCACGTTCTCATCGCTGTGCTCGATCTGGCGGGAAAACCGCTCTGCCATCCGGATCATGGCACCCACTCCAAAGGCACCCTCCTTCCGCTCATAATTCACGCACATGAGAAACAGAAGGCGAAGGCTTCGGTTCCAGTACCTCTGCTCTTTCTCCAGATTCCCTTCATAATAGGAATCCAGCGTATAGCGGAACACCAGATAGACCGCAAACTTCGTAAACAGTCTCTCCAGGAGCTCTTTGTACTTCTCCCGGAAGGCAGCCTCGCGCTCCCGGATTTCTTCATAGTTTTCTTCCAGTTCCTTCAGAAGAATCCCGCTCTCGGAATCCAGTACGTCGAGCTGCAGCAGGATCCTGCGAAGGCGCTCATCCCCCTTGGCATCGGGAAGAATGCATACCGCAGGCTCCCTGCTGCCGTCATTTTCCTGAAGCGAAGCTACCATGGAATCACGCAGCCTCCGGACCTCCGTCAGCCTCTTCTGGTCCGTATCCGAGAGTGTTTCCCACGCTTCCTCGTCATCCTCGGATTTCTCATACCGGACAGGACCAGCCTGCGTGAACAGAAGCCGCCCCACCTCCATGCAGGAAAGGCTCAGATCCACCTGCTCGTAATGACCGATTCCCATATAGTACCGGGGATACTCCTGACAGACCTGACTGAGTCCCTCTTCTCCGAGGCAGCTGCAGATCTCACACAGCTTCCCCTCCGTCAGAAACGGACAGGTTCCATCCTTCTTCATCGGAATGTATTTCAGGTCTCCGTCCTCCACGAGGCACTGCTCCAGCTTCTTTCCAAGCTCTCCCTCCTGAACCTTGTAATAATAGAAGGTGTCCTCGTCTACATCGACCTCCCAGTCCTTGCAGCAGGTGTCCGGACAGTCGCCCGCCAGACAATGAAATTTGTTATAATATTCCGGATACTCAATATGCATGATGACTCTCCCGGCCCATGGCCGCATGATCATTTTTCAAAACTGCCAAATGCAATTACAAAGGAATTTTACCACATGAATGTAACCATTCTCTGCATCGGTCACATGAAAGATAAATCTCTGGACACGCTTCAGAAGGAATATCTGAAAAGACTCTCCGCCTTCTGCAAGGCTGAGGTTGTGGAAGTAAAGGATGAGGCAAATGCCCATGCAGACCGGCCCGCAGAGGCGCAGCTGATTAAGGACAGGGAGGCTGCAAGGGCACTGGAGAAGATCCGTCCCTCCGATTTCTGCATTCTTCTTGATCTTCATGGAAAGGAGTGGAGCTCCGAAGAGTTTGCGGCGCAGCTTGCCTCCTGGCAGTGCAGGGCCTCCAGCCTGGTGTTTGTCATTGCAGGCTCCCTTGGTCCCGGAGAAGCGCTTCTTGCAAGAGCCAACGCCCGCTGGAAGCTCTCGGATCTGACATTTACGCACCTGATGACACGGGTTCTGGTTCTGGAACAGATTTACCGCGGCTTCATGATTGACGCCGGCAGGGCCTATCACAAATAAAAAGAACAGCGCGGCTTGCCGAACGCTGTCAGTAAAGGATTTCAACGATGGATCACAAATATTTTCAGCACTCCGATCTGGCAAAGGTGTACTGCGAGAAATGCAACGGCTGCGGAGACTGCTGCCACGGCATGACAGACACCATTCATCTGGATCCCTGGGACATTTATCAGCTCTCCTCCGGCCTCGGAAAGAGTTTTGAAGAGCTTCGCGCCGCAGGCATCCTTGCTCTTCACGAGGAGGAAGGCATGATTCTCCCTCACCTTCGGATGCAGAACGGAGAAAACGGTGCCTGTCCGCTTCTTTCCGGCGACGGACGCTGCTCCATTCATCCGTTCCGCCCGGGACTGTGCCGACTGTTCCCGCTCGGCCGCGATTATGATGCAGATACCCGCACCTTCCGCTATTTTATCGTGGACAACGGCTGCGACATGCCCGGCAAAATAAAAGTCCGGATCAGCAAATGGCTCGGAATTCCGGAGCTTTCCGAATATGAGAAATATGTCTCCGAATGGCATTATTTCTGTAAGGATGTGAAGAGCTTCCTGGCATCCTCCGATGATACCGCCTTTGCGCAGCAGCTGAACCTTTTTATTCTGAAGGTCTTCTTCGTCACTCCCTACGTGATTCCGGAGGATGGCTCTTCGGATTTCTATTCCCTGTTTCGCATGCGGCTTACACAGGCGCGGACGGTGCTGTAACCCCGCCCTTCCGAATTTTCTCTTCATACCGCTTGTATTTCTCAAAGGCTGACGGAATCGAATAGTGTTCTGTCAGCTCTTTGTGACTGACCAGATAAATCTCATCCTCCCGAAGCTCCTCCAGCTCTTCCACGGAGAGCTCCGGAAGCCGGATCTCATATCCTGTCATGTGCCATTCAATGTGAGAGAAAATATGCTTCGCTGCCGGCAGCTTTCGTATGAATTCCGGTTCCCTGCGCAGCTTTATTCCGGCAAGAGACATCTTCACCTCTTCTTCGCTCAGATGCCCCGGCACGTTTGGAAACTCCCAGAGCCCGGCAAGGAGTCCGTCATCTGGCCTTCTGTGGATCGCCACAAGATTTCCCGCATGAATCAGAAATATGGTGAGGTCTTCCTGCTTTCTGGCTTTTTTCATAACAGCCGCCGGAAATTCTATTTCACGGCCATTCTGATGTGCCCGGCACCTTTCTGCCCACGGACACTCTGCGCAAAGAGGTACGCCGTTCGGGAGGCAGATCCCGGCTCCCAGATCCATCAGAGCCTGGTTGAAGTCCCCGGGCCGTTTTACCGACGCAATCCTCTCCCCATAATAGGCAAGTGCCGCCTTTCTTGCTGCCGGGGCCTTGATATCCTCCCTGTATTCCGTCATCCTTGCGAAAACACGCAGCAGATTTCCGTCTACAGATACCTCCGGCTGCTGAAACGCAATGGATGCAATCGCCGCCGCAGAGTACGGCCCGATTCCCGGGAGCTTTACGAGCTCACTTGCAGAAGACGGCATTTCCCCGCCATATTCCTCCATGATCATCACGGCAGCCTTGTGAAGATTCCGTACTCGGGAATAATATCCGAGTCCTTCCCAAAGCTTCAGGTAAACCTCCTCCGGCGCCGCTGCAAGAGCCGCAATGTCCGGCAGCTGCTCCAGAAAACGAAGATAATAGGCTTTTCCTGCCTCTACCCGTGTCTGCTGAAGCATGATCTCCGAAAGCCAGACATGATACGGCGTCGGATCCTCCCGCCAGGGCAGGATTCTCCGTTTTGCCGCGTACCACGAAAGGAGCTCCTCTGTCTGTGTTTTATCTGCCGCCTGTTCCGATTCTGCCATTTCCTGTTTTCCCCGCTGCGGCAGCTCCGCCGCAGCCTTTTCTTATCTGCTGTAGAAAAATCTCTCTCCGGGAGCCATCACATGATACTTATGTCCGAAATGCTCCGTAAACATATAATCCGCAAGATGTGCCGGATTCTCTCCATTGTGCGGGAATAAATCAAAATGCATTGGAATCAGAAGATCCGCTCCGATTTCATTCGCAACATCTGCAGCTTCGCGCGAATTCAGATTCCCGATAATATCTGCACGCTTTCGTTTCCAGTCACTCCCGTTAATCGGAAGGCAGGCAACATCGATCCCAAAGGGTCTCAGCTCCTCTGTCATCGCTTCCCATTCAATGGTATCTCCGGAATGATAGACCACGGCCTCCGGAAATTTCATCACATAGCCAAGATTCTCATAGTCTCCGTTCTCATCACGGAAAAGCTCCTCATGTGCCGCGGGCACCGGGCAGATCGTGACCTCGCCCAGCCAGATTTCCTCCCCTGCTGCCGCACCGATCACTCTTTCCTTTTCAATTCCGCAGTCAAGAGCTGCCTGTACACAGGGCCTTGGAACAACAAAAACCGTCTTCTCAGAGCTCTGTGCAATTCCCCGCAGCGTATACGGATCCAGATGATCGCTGTGATTATGCGTGCACAGAACAACATCCAGAAAGTCTGCTTCTTCCGGCGCAAACGGCGGCGGAAAGCTCCGGGTGTCCGGCTCCGGCCGCCCCAGATACGGATCCACGGCAAGAACATGTTCCCCGTACTTCACTGCAATCCCCGCTTGGCCCAGATACCACAGCGCCAGCATATCCTGCGGCACTCTTGTCTTTCTCATTTCATCCAGCAGTGCCTCTCCGCTTTTGTACCAGCCTCTCTCTTCCATCACCGCTCCTCCTGATTTCTATCGTTTGTTTTCCTCTCAGTCTTTTATAATTCCAAAGCCCGGCCTTTTTCTCCGGTTATCCTTCCGCATAAACAAACCGGTCATTTGCCTCCAGCTCCGGAATCACCTCTTGTTCATACTGCTCCATCAGCGTTCTGGTTGCCGCAAAGGTATCCTCCAGATTCTCTGCCGTCACCTCGCTGCTGCCGGCAGCCATCGCCTCGCACATGGTGCGATTGACCTCCGGATCAAAATGCACGGTATCCATATACCGGTTTAAATCCGTCACGATTTCCTCTTTATTCTGAAAATCGAAGAACCGCACGTTATCATATTCCAGCAGCCGGGCAGCAGCCTTCTGCTCGTCATACAGATAGACCTCCTTCAGCCCGTTTCTTGCTGCATCGTCCCACCAGATCATGGAATACGGTGGCAGAAAGAAATAAAACTCCGTGTCCGGATGGTCTTCCACAACCCGGCACAAAAGCGCCAGATTGTCCTCCAGCTCTTTCTTCTTCGCATCTCCCGGAAGAGGCGCCGCTTCCTCTTTGACACGATAATAGTGGGTCAGCACGCCGTTCTCGGAAAAGTCCTTCCCCTCCGCCCAGTTGTAGGACAGGTCCTCGTTATATTCAGCCGAAAACGACTGTGCCAGCTCATACGGAATTTTCTCCAGCAGAACGGTCTTGTTCAGAAGATATTTCACATCGTTGAACGGATTCCTGTCATAAAGATACATGGGACAGCCGGAGGCTTCAAAGGTTGTCTGCGCTTCCTGTGTCAGGGATGCAGGATCGAGGTTGAAGAACACACGGCAGATTTTCTCTCCCTTCTGCTCCCTGGAATCAAACGCGAGATTCAGATACCAGACAAGATCCGCAATGCCGCCGTAGCTTCGGACGGCCTTGATCGTGGTTCCTCCAAAGGCTTCATCAAACCAGTGGTTATCGTTGTTCTCCACGACAGAGGATCCGACCAGCACGCTGTCATAATCAAAATGACGCAGGCTCCCCGGCACCTGATATTCCTTTTCATTCAGAACCGCCTTCAGGCCAAACCACGGCCTATGATAGTGATAAAACGGATCCAGCAGATATACGGTCAGCATGCAGAGGGCCGCCAATGCTGCCGCCGTCCCTGCCAGTGCCTTCAGATATCGATTCTCTTTGCTTTTGATTTTATGTTTCCGCATTTTACTTTCTTTCCGAACCTCAGAATTTAAAATACAGGTACGTGGAGACTCCTGACATGGAACACAGGCACCAGATCAGAAGAATTCCGGCAAGCACGGCATTTCTTCGATTCAGCTGCACGGACTCCGCAAGCGTTACAGCCGTTCTTCTCCCATGAAGCAAAACCGCAGAAACGGCAAGCACAAGCAGAAGCTGCGCAAACAGAATCAGATTTTTCGCAGAAGGCAGCATCGCCCCTGCCGCCTTATTCAGAAGCCAGAATTCCGGCACCTCCAGCTTTGCCGCCATACGGTACAGCCACCCCGGCCACATCGGCCGGAACAGGTTCTTCAGAACAGCCAGACTGTACGCCGGGGAAGGTGCTCCGAAGAACACCAGCGTTACAAGGAACAGTGCAAAATTTCCCAGCCGCCTCAGCTCTCTTCCAAGGCCTGTCCGGACGGTATTTCCCACAGCTTTGGAGCCAGCCTTCTGCTCCTTTCTGCGATTCTGCGCCCTCTTCCTCAGAAGATTTCCGGCAACCACAAGCACTCCGGAGAGCAGTCCCCAGATCAGATAATTCCAGCCAAGGCCATGCCAGAAGCCGGACAGCACAAAGACCGCGAGCACGTTGAAGCAGGTTCGGAGCGTCCCTCTCCTGCTTCCGCCGAGCGGAATATACACATATTTTGTAAAAAAGCGCGTCAGCGTCATATGCCAGCGCTTCCAGAATTCCGGGAAGGACTCTGCCTGAAACGGCGCATCGAAGTTCAGCGGAAGATGGATGTTGAGCATCCATGAAATTCCCATCGCCATGTCGCAGAAGCCGGAGAAATCAAAATACAGCTGCAGCGCGTAACAGGTCATCGTCAGAAGCACAGACAAGGTATCCAGATAATACGCGCTCTGTATTCCGAAAACCGCCGGACCGGCCAGCACATCCGCAATCAGAAGCTTCTTCCCGAGGCCGAAGGTAAACAGAAGAATTCCGCGGGACAGCTGCTCCGCAGAGAAAACTCTGTTGGCCGGATTCCGAAGCTGCGACATGACCTCCTCATAGCAGGTAATCGGCCCCTCAACTATTTTTGGAAAATAAGTAATATACAGCAGATACCGGCGAAAGCCATCGTTTTTCACCTCTCCCCGAAAGCTGTCAATCAGATAGGAGATCTGGCTGAAGGTATAAAAGGAGAAGCCAACCGGAAGACCGATTGCAAGGAGGCTGCGCACCATGGTCCCTGCATGCTCCGGTGCGCCCAGCTCCGGCGTGACATATTTAAACCAGGAGAGCAATGCCAGATTCAGAAGAATCCCTGCCGCAAGAAGTCCCTTTTTGCCCTGAACCATTCGCCCGAAGCCATAATTGAGGGCAACGCTCACCGCAAGCACCGCGAGGTACCATGGGCTGAAGCTCCCGTAAAACCACAGGCTCATCCCGATCAGGAACCACTCAGAAAGGATCATGCTCTTCCGGTTTAACAGAAACCAGCCGGACACGGTCAGCGGAAGAAATATCAGAATAAAAAAGAATGAGTTGAATATCATAGCAGGTATTTTAACCTTGCTCCCAGGAGAGATGGTGCAGGCTGCCTTTCTGTGACAGGTTTTCAAATCCGTTCTGACGAAGCGCCTCATACAGAACAATAGCGACAGAATTGGATAAGTTTAAGGAGCGGATGTCTCCCCACATCGGAATCCGCACACACGCCTCCGGATGGCAGACCAGAATCTCCTCCGGGATCCCGGCAGATTCCTTGCCGAACATGATATAGTCATCCGGGCCATAAGACACATCCGAATAGCACTGCTGCGCCTTGGTCGTCGCAAACCACAGATGTGGTCTCCGGGCAGCCGCTGTCTCCTGGTCCTCTCCGGCAAAAACAATTTCCGGGTGCTTCTGCAGAAAATCCTCATAATCCAGATACCGGTGAAGCGACAGCTTGTCCCAGTAATCCATCCCTGCCCTTTTGACATATTTATCATTCAGAACAAAGCCAAGCGGTTCAATCAGATGGAGCGGTGAATCCGTCGCCACACAGCTTCTTCCGATCGCCCCGGTATTAAACGGAATTTCCGGTTCATGCAGTACAATCTGTATCATTCAAGTCTCCCATTACCAAGTGCATCAGAACGCCTGATGACGGACCACTGCATATTCATCGCCGTTCACCCAGTAGGGACAGCGCTGATGCGGATGGCCTCCGCGTTCTTCCAGCATCATTCTTGCATAGTCATCCTCGTCCACATCCGCGATGCAGACATAATCCTGCTCGTCTTCGTCCCATTCCAGGTTGTTGCAGGTATCACAGTCAGACATAATAATTACCTTCCTCCCAAATGCTTCTTATTCCAGTGCCGGTAAAACGGGACCTCAAACACGAGCATCACCGCCCACCCCACAAGATAGGACCAGGGGATTGCCTCCATTCCCATGTGGAACACAAACACCATCGGAACAGCTGCCGCCACGCGTGCTCCCATATTCAGCATGCTGCTGACAAGCGTCACCTTCAGGTCTCCGATTCCCCGGAAATATCCCTGCAGGCCATTGGTGATTCCGGGAAGGATGTACATGAACGCAATCAGATGCAGATACACCGCGCCGATCCGGACAACCTCCGGATCCTGCGTAAACAGCTTCATCATCGGCTCCGCCAGGAGATAAAAAACAATTCCTGCAAGAACGCCGTAAACGATTTCCAGCATCATACCGTAGTGGAACGTGCGATATACCCGTTTATGCTCTCCTGCGCCCTCATTCTGTGCCATCACACTGGTCATGGCATGCGCGATGTTCTGCTCAATAACTACGGCATAGTCATCCGTCCGGTTCACCGCACTGAACGCAGCGGTCGATGCAACCCCCATCGTGTTGACGATGGTCTGGATTCCCAGCTTTCCGACCTGAACCGCGCACTGCTGCATGGCACTGACAAAACCATACTGAAGCGTCAGCTTCAGCAGACTTGCGTCAAATACAAACCACCGCTTCCCGAGCTGCAGCAAAGGAATTTTCCTCTGAATGTACAGGAAGCACAGAAGACCGGACAAGCCTTCCGAAAGGACCGTTGCGACCGCGCAGCCTACAATTCCCCAGTGCAGAACAATGACAAAGAACAGATCTCCCGCGATGTTCAGTCCCGCGCTGAGTGCCAGAAACAGAAGAGGGGACCTGGCATCTCCCAGGGCGCGCAGCGTTCCTGCAAAATAGTTATAAACAAAGTTAAACAAAAGGCCGAAGGCCGCAATCCGAAGATAGAGAACTGCCTCCTCCAGAATAGCCGAATCAACCTGAAGCAGCGTAAGCAGCTCCGGGGCAAAGCAGAACGTCGTCATCGACATCAGCAGCGAGAACAGGATGCCGGAAATCATTCCCGTCGAAACCTGCCTCTGAAGCCTTTCGTACTGCTTCGATCCGAACATCATTCCGATCAGGATGCCGGTTCCAAGGCAGATGCCCTGTTCAAAGAGAATAATCAGGGTCACGAGCGGATTGCTGGTTCCCACTGCTGCCAGTGCCCCTGCTCCGACAAAACGGCCGACAATGATGCTGTCGGCCGCGTTGTATGTCAGCTGTAACAGATTCCCCAGTACCAGCGGAATCGTAAACTTAACCAGAATAGGAAGAAGGTTTCCCTTCGTCATATCATGTGTCATATATTTATACTTCCCTGCTGCTTATCCTTCTGCCGTCTGCTCACATTTTAAAGCGGTATCCCACTCCCCAGATGGTCTCGATGTACTGCGGATTTGAGGTATCGTATTCAATTTTCTCACGGATCTTTTTGATGTGTACCGTTACCGTCGCAATGTCTCCGACGCTGTCCATGTTCCAGACCTTGCGGAACAGCTCTTCCTTGGTAAACACATGATTCGGATTCTCCGCAAGGAAGGTCAGAAGATCGAATTCCTTCGTGGTAAACTGCTTCTCCTGGTCATCCACCCAGACACGTCTGGCTGTTTTGTCAATTTTCAGACCGCGGATTTCAATAATGTCATTTTCCGGCCGGCCCGCTCCGACAAGGCGCTCATACTGGGCAAGATGCGCCTTGACTCTTGCAACCAGCTCGCTGGGACTGAACGGCTTTGTCATGTAATCATCCGCCCCGAGGCCAAGACCGCGAATCTTATCAATATCATCCTTTTTGGCAGATACCATCAGGATCGGGACGTTTTTCTGCTCGCGCACCCGGCGGCACACTTCAAAGCCATCGGTTCCGGGAAGCATCAGATCCAGAATGATGATGTCAAAATCCTCCTCCAGTGCAGCCTTCAGCCCGGTGTCTCCGCGATTCTCAACCGTCACCTCAAATCCCGAGAGCTCCAGATAATCCTTCTCCAGATCTGCAATGGACTCTTCGTCTTCAATAATCAGTACTCTGCTCATAGGTTTCGTCTCTTCTTTCCTTGCCGTTCTTTCCCTGCTGTTTGTTAATGCTGCGGCTCCGTCACGGTCTCGTCCACCGGCCTGCTCTCCCGGTACTTGCGGAACACCATATGCATACAGGTTCCGACATGCTCTCTGGCCGTTGCCCAGATGTAACCGCCATGATCCTCCACGATCTTCTTTACAATGGAAAGTCCGATGCCATTCCCGCCTGTCGTCGAATTGCGTGAGCTGTCTGCCCGGTAAAACCGGTCAAAAATATTCGGAAGATCCTTCGGTGCAATTCCGCGTCCGTTGTCCTCAATTTCAATCCGCACGCTATCCTGCTCGTCCAGAAGACGTATGTCAATTCTTCCGTGGGGCTTATCCATATATTTTACACTGTTGCCGACGATATTGTTGATGACCCGCTTGAACTGCTCCGGATCTGCGATGATCTCGGTGTCTCTGGAAAGAAGATTGGAGTAATTCAACTCAATGTTTCGGGATTCCAGATCCATCCCGATCTCTTCCACGCAGTCTCCGAAATAATCGGACAGATTGATTCTCCGGAAATTATACGGGATTTTATCATTATCGATTTTGGAATAGATGGTGAGCTCATTGATCAGCTTCACCATGTCGTTGACCTTGTTATAAATGGTCCGGAGGTACTTCTCCTGCTTCTCAGGCGTGTTCGCAACTCCGTCCAGAAGTCCCTCCACATACCCCTTAATGGATGTAATCGGCGTCTTCAGATCATGAGAGATGTTGCTGATGAGCTCCCGGTCATGCTTATCGTTCTGCAGCTTCTCATCCGCAGACTCCTTCAGCCGCAGACGCATATCCTCATAGCCCTGATACAGCTCTCCGATTTCTCCCTCTTCTTCCGTTGTCAGCCTGTAATCCAGATTTCCGTCCCGAATGCAGCTCATTGCGGTCTTCAGCTGATTGATCGGATCCAGGATACTGGATTTGATCCAGCTGATCATCAGGAGCGCCGTTACCATCAGAATGACCACGACCATCACTCCAAGTGTTATGATGACACGCTTCGGAACCATGGCCGCGTCTCTCGGAAGGACTCTCCGGACGACCTCAAAGCCTGCAATGGTCAGGATCAGCGGGAGGAGACTCACAATGGAAAACGCTATAATCAGTTTTCTTCGAAATGACATAAAAAAGCCTCCGTTTCTGCATGGATTATAACATAGGAGAACCCGCGACATTGTGATAAACTGTTACCATATGAAAAAATCCGGAATCCTCAAATACATAATCCGTATCACCTTGTTTCTGCTTCTTGGCTGCTTTTGTCTCCATCACGCGGGACGAATTTTCATGGGCAAAGACGCGGAAGAGCTCTCTCCCTACTACTATGACTATCCGAACGACACCTTTGATGTTCTGTTTCTGGGCTCCTCTGTCTCCAAAAACGGCGTGCAGCCTGTCCAGCTCTGGAAGAGCAACGGAATTGCTTCCTACAATCTTTCCAACGGAAATCAGTCTCTCGCCTGCAGCTATTATCTGATGAAGGATGCCATCCGCAAGGATCATCCGAAGCTGATTGTTCTGGATACCACCTATGCAGAAGAGCTTTATGAGCTGCGCAGCGAAGTCTTTCTCCACTATCTGACGGACCAGATGCCCCTCACCGACCGCTATCGCTATGAGATGATTCAGGCGCTGATCCCCAAAGAGGACAGGACCGAGTTTTATTTTCCGCTCTACTCCTATCACTCCCGGTGGAAAGAACTGACTGCATCGGATTTCGAGAACGGAACCTATCAGAAGGACACTCTGGGCTCTGTCATGTATGCCAGTACGCTTCCTCTGGATACCGCTGTGGCCGAAAGATACGATGTGGAAGCTGCGCTGAGCGATCCATCCCGTGAATATCTGCAGAAAATTATGGACCTTTGCCGTGAGGAAGGCGTAGCTCTTCTTCTGATGTGCTGCCCCAATTCGTATGCATATGGTGATGTCTCTCCGAACGTCTACAACGCACGGCCGAAGATCCAGCAGCAGGTTGCAGATCTGGCTGCCGCAAATGATGTTCCGTTTCTTAATTTCATTGAGGATGCTTCTCCTCTTGGTCTGAAGGACATTGAGGATTTCAAGGACGGACCGCATCTTAACATCTTCGGTGCAGAGAAGCTGACCGCTTATCTTGGAAGCTATATCCGGGATCACTATGACATTCCGGACCGCTCCTCCGACACCGCTTTTGCTTCGAAAATGGATCGGCTTTCGATCCGCTATGAGGATGTGAAGCGATCCCAGACCATCACCACCGTTTCTCGTGCGGATACGGCGCTGAAGATTCTTACGGATTACCATGATGATCCGGATCTTATGTACGTCATCTGGGGAGAGGACTTCATTCCGTCTTCAATTTCTCCGGTTCTTGCCAATGGCTTTCAGGCACTCGGACTTTCGCCGGACCTTTCAGCGGATTCTTATTCCGATTATTACGCCGTTCTTGACGCTGGAAGCCTCCAGACAGAGGCCCAGTCCGAAACCGACTGGGACCACCCTCTCTTATACAAAGATTCCTTTGACAGTCTGCGGCTTCAGCTCACCTATGATTCCGAAGGACAGGATAAAATGGTGATTAACGGCACGAACTGTGCCACCGAACAGGCTGGTCTTCGCATCGCCGTATACAATAAAAGCACAAAGCGTTTGCTGGACTGCATCTCACTCAGCTATGACGGAAACACCGTGACTCACTTAAAGGAGGCCGGAAACTGATATGTTAAGCGAATTGGAATACCCATTTGACGCAGAGCTCATTCTGCAGAAAAAGAAATCTCTCCGCCGCAGACTGCTGGAGGACAAAAGCTCACGTGTCACCAAGAAAATAGCGATTCTCGGCGGCTCCACAACCAATGACATCAAAAAAGTTCTGGAGCTTTTCCTTCTGAACAAGGGAATTGCACCCGTTTTTTATGAGTCCGAATATGCGCAGTACTGGCAGGATGTGATGTTTGATAATCCGGAGCTTGTTTCCTTCGCACCGGATCTGATTTATATCCACACCTCCACCCGGAACATCCATGAATTTCCGACCGTTCGCTGCAGTGAGGACGACATCGAGTCCATGCTTCTTTCCGCCTATCGCCCCTATGAACAGATGTGGGATAAAATCGCGGCATCCTTTCACTGTCCTGTGATTCAGAACAATTTTGAACAGCCCTTTTACCGTCTGCTTGGGAATAAGGATGTCTCCGATTCCCACGGAAAGCTGAACTTTGTAGCAAGGCTGAATGATCTGTTTTACCGCTATGCGCAAACCCATGACAATTTCTTCATTCAGGATATCAACTATCTCGCTTCCTGCTACGGTTTAACAAAATGGGCAGATCCCTATTACTGGCATATGTACAAGTATGCGCTGGCGGTTCCGGCCATTCCGGAGCTTGCTTATAATCTTTCCAATATCATAGGCTCTGTTTACGGACGGAACAAAAAGGCGCTGGTTCTTGATCTCGACAATACTCTTTGGGGAGGTATTGTCGGTGATGACGGCCCGGAGAACATTGAAATCGGACAGGAAACCCCCACTGCGCAGCTCTACAGCGAGTTTCAGCGCTATGTGAAGGAGCAGACCGATCTGGGCGTACTGCTGAACATCAATTCGAAAAACGACGAGGAAAATGCCCTTGCCGGCTTAAACCGTCCCGACAGTGTTCTTCATCCGGAGGATTTTCTCGTCATCAAGGCAAACTGGGAGCCGAAGGACCGCAATCTCGTCGAAATTGCTTCGCAGATCAACATCGGTACGGACAGTCTTGTTTTTGTGGATGACAATCCTGCAGAGCGTCACATTGTAAAGAGTCAGGTTCCCGAAGCCGCTGTTCCTGAAATGACGGTACCGGAGCATTATATTACCGATCTGGACCGCGCAGGCTACTTCGAGGTCACTGCTCTCTCACGGGATGATCTTAGCCGCAATGAGATGTATAAGGCGAATCTGAAGCGTCAGAGTCAGGAAGCATCCTTCACGGATTACCACGACTACCTTCTTTCTCTGAAGATGAAGGCGGAGATTCTGCCATTTTCTCCCATGTATATGGCCCGCATTGCCCAGCTGACGAACAAGAGCAATCAGTTCAATCTGACCACTCTTCGCTGCTCGCAGGCTGATATTGAGCAATATGCTTCCGATTCTTCCTATATTACGTTATACGGAAAGCTGGAGGATTGCTTCGGCGACAACGGCGTTGTCAGTGTTGTGTTCGGTCATGTGGATTCTGCGAATTCCGCATTGTTCCACATCGATCTCTGGCTCATGAGCTGCCGGGTTCTGAAGCGGAACATGGAATTTGCCATGATGGATTCTATGGCAGCCGCCTGCATAAAGCGCGGCATCCGGACCATCCGCGGCTATTACTATCCCACCACCAAGAACAAAATGGTAAAGGATTTCTATTCTCTTCAGGGCTTCTCCAGGATTTCCGAAGATCCGGATGGAAATTCGGTCTGGGAGTTTTCCCTGGAAGAGGGCTATACTCAGAAGAACGACGTCATCCAGGTAAATCCTGATTAGCAGGCTCTTGTACATCTGCATGACGATTTCACATTTTTTATATGAAGGAGAATTACCATGACAAGAGAAGAAGTATTTGACAAGCTTACCGAAGTATTCCGCACGGTTTTCGACGATGATTCCATTACTCTGAGCGACGGCACAACCTCTGCGGACATCGAAGACTGGGATTCCCTGGAGCACATTGACCTCATTGTCTCCGTCGAGAAAGCCTTCGGCATGAAATTCAGTATGTCAGAAACCACCGGAATGAAAAATGTCGGTGAAATGGCAGATATTATTCTGTCCCGCATCTGACAGATTTCCTGAAGGATGATTTCACAGCAGTCTTATCAAGAGGAAAACTATGGCTCTGATTTCCGGTGAATTTCTGGCTTTCTGCCTGCTTCTGACAATTGTATATTATCTGGTTCCGGGCAGATTTCAGAACGCTCTGCTCCTTGCGGCAAACGTTATTTTTCTTCTTCCGCTCGGGAGCTTTCCGATTGCTCTGGGCTTTCTTACGGCCTCCATTGTAAGCGTCTATGCAGCAGCACGCTTCATCGGTCTTCATCGAGGTTCTTCTTCCACCAAATGTATTTATATCCTGACGGTTCTCCTGAATCTCGGCTTCCTGTTTGCATTTAAGTATCTTCCGTGTTCGCAGAACATTTTGTCCGCACTTCATATTCCTGTTTCTGTACCGGATTTGTCTGCCGTCGCTCCTCTCGGAATTTCCTTCTACACACTGCAGCTGCTCGGTTACCTCATCAGCGTCAATGACGGAGGTCTGGAGCCGGAGCGCAGCTTTCTTCGTTTTGCAGTATTCGGCAGCTTCTTCCCGCAGATTACCTCCGGGCCGATCAGCCGCTACGAGGCGCTCGCTCCTCAGTTCTCCTCCAGACGATCCTTTTCTTATGAGAATCTGACACGCGGCTCTCAGCGAATCCTATGGGGCTTTTTCAAAAAGCTTGTCATCTCCGAACGCGCCGCTGTTCCGGTGAATACCATTTTCGGTAATTACGGCCTTTATAACGGATTTTATATTCCTGTTGCCGCGATCCTGTTTGCATTTCAGCTCTATTGTGACTTCTCAGGATGCATGGACATTGTAATCGGTATGGCTGAGGTCCTCGGTATTACACTGCCGGATAATTTTACGTCTCCGTTCTTTTCCCGCTCCATGACGGAATTCTGGAGACGGTGGCACATTACACTTGGAACCTGGTGCAAGGACTATGTCTTCTATCCGATTCAGAAGTCGGAGCTGTTCTATCAGATCCGTGAGAAATCCATTCGTTGTTTCGGCCGTAAAAAAGGCAAAAAAGTCCCCATGTATCTGGCCATGTTCCTCATGTGGTTTGTCGTTGGCTTCTGGCACGGCGGCTTTCTCAAATACATCATCGGCTCCGGCCTTTTGCACTTCTGCTACATATTCCTTGAACAGGAGGGCGCTCCTTTATGGAACCGGATCAACCGGCTTCTTCATATTCAAACCGAATCCGCAGGTCATATCGCTTTTCAGCGGGTTCGAACCTTTCTTCTTGTCTGCAGCGGTTTTATTTTCTTCCGTGCAGACAGCTTTGCAACCGCGCTTCACATGTATCGCGCTATCGGAACCTGGAATTTATCCGTCTTTTCCATGACCGGATTCACCACGCTCGGTCTGGATCTCTACGATATTCTTGTTTTGATCCTTTCTCTTCTGCTGATGTTCTATGTGGAATCTCTTCAGCAGAAGGGCTCCGTGCGTTCCATGGCGGCGCAGCAGAGCCTTCCCCTGCGCTGGCTGCTGTATCTGGGGCTCTTTTTCATCGTAATTATTCTCGGCGAATATGGATCCGGCTTTCAGGCGGAATCCTTTATATACGCAAACTTCTAAAATTATTTTGTAAATTATTATCAAAGGAGATCTAACAGAATGAAAATCGGAATTATCGGTGCCATGGATGTTGAAGTGGCATCCTTGAAGGAAAAGATGGTCATTTCAAGAACGGAAACCTACGCAAACATGACCTTCTGTGAGGGAACTCTCGGAAAAACTTCCGTAGTAATTGTTAAGAGCGGTATCTGCAAGGTGAATGCTGCGATGTGTGTGCAGCTCCTTGTCGATCATTTCGAAGTCACTCATATCATCAATACCGGCGTTGCCGGTTCGTTGGACAATGCGATTAATATCGGCGACATCGTTGTGTCCACCGATGCACAGTATCACGACGTAAATGCCACCGTATTTGGCTATCAGAAGGGGGAAGTCCCTCAGATGGGCATAGTAGCGTTCCCGGCTGATCCCGGCCTCCGTACCGCTGCTGTGCGTGCTGTAGGGCATGCTGCTCCGGACGTTGCTGTCTTTGAAGGCCAGGTTCTCTCCGGTGACCAGTTCATCTCTACAAGAGCCAGAAAAGAAGAGCTCATGCGTGATTTCCATGGCAAGTGCACCGAAATGGAGGGCGCTGCCATTGCCCAGGCATCCTATGCCAATAAAATCCCGTATGTTATCATTCGTGCCATTTCAGACAAGGCAGATGAAAGCGTTGAAGAATCCTACGATGCCTTCGAAGCCAAAGCAGCTGTTCACTGCGCAGATATTGTGGAGTATATGGTAAGCCATATGTAAAACTCGTATGTAAGCGAAATACCGACTCTTCTTTGGGATCTGATTCGATCACATAGAAGAGCCGGTATTTTTATACTTGTCAGAGCATGAAAAAATGCCTAGAGCCGGAATCGAACCAGCGACACGAGGATTTTCAGTCCTCTGCTCTACCAACTGAGCTATCT
>ERZ1026772.306-NODE-306-length-37433-cov-31.339478_pt1 | contig 37433 bp, 58 predicted proteins | sample MGYA00380124_ERZ1026772 | MGnify/ENA primary metagenome ERZ1026772 (study PRJEB33269, sample SAMEA4719760) | human gut metagenome | biome: human-associated habitat; feature: organic feature; material: feces | place: Cameroon | collected 2013-10 ...
ATACAAAAAATCCGGACAGCCAAACTGCCCGGAAACTGCCTGTATTCTGCCCTCAAACTGCCCAAAGAAAGAGCCGTGTCCGAATCGGACACGGCTTTTCTTTATCCCTGCATATCATCCGCGATCTTGGCGTAGGCACGCCGCCGGATCTTGGCGAGGCCGTCCACGCTGACGTGGAGCAGCGCCGCCGCCTGTAGGCAGCTCTGGCCGTGGACGTCCACCGCCAGCACCGCCGTCTCCTCGTCAGGCGGCAAGCCTACCAGCCGGACGGCCTGCGCCGCCCGGGCCGGGGCCATGGATGACAACAGCGCCCGGATCTCTCGGTTTTGTTTTTCCATAAGTTCCCCAGACTTGCAGAGCGCGTTTCCGCGTGGATGTTGCCATCTTCTGGCCCTCCTCTCAGTAGTTTAGCCCGTCCAGTCGGATTTCTTTTCCCGCACGTCGATGTGGGTAAAGCCCTTCTTGGCGTACACGCCCACGCCGCCCCAGTCCGGCATGAGTTGGCGGGCATAGGCCGCCACCTCTGCCGGGGCATGGCCCTTGATGGAGATGTCCGCCGCCATGCCATAGCAATGCTGGCTGTGGGCCGCACCGTTCACCTTGGCATTGTACTGCGGCGTCCGGTAGGCACTGTGGATGACCACCGGGGCGGCAAAATGGCTGCGGATGGTTTCCAGCACCATCACCAGCCGGGGAGCCACCAAAACAGCGTCAGACCCGTCTCCACACGCGAACTCCCGCACCTTAAAATGCGCAGAGAGCTGCTTGCCCCCGGAGGCGGCTTTGCTGTAAGCGTGGATCTCAACCATGGTTATCCCCCCAGATCTGATACAGCGCCCGGACCATGTCGGCGCGGGTCACGGTCTCCCCGGCGTTGGCGTCCGTCAGCAGGCCGTGAGCCTTGCCCCATACGAGGGCTTGATCTTTCGGCTTTGCCGACCGCTCCCAGAACAGCAGCAGCGTAGGCACCTTCCGGGAGCTGGTGACCTTCCCGCCGGGGAAGATACCCTGCGTGCTGCCGCCGCCGTCCAGCATGAGGGCATCCACTACGCCAAGCCCCAGCAGCTTGTTCTGCAACTGCTCACGGGTCAGGCTGGTCTTGTCGCACCACAGACAGACCTTGCCATTGGCCAGCCAGCCAACCGCAGTCCGGGCGGCAGGCCGGGCCACGTCCGGCGTCAGCTCCCGGTACAGCTTGGAGCCGCCCTTGAGGACGGGGACGCCGGAGAGGAACGATCCTCCCCGGTCCGTCAGCATCTTGGGTACCCCGTCGCTGCCGATGGACACGCCCCAGTCCTGGTATTTGTCCCGGCTGATGATCTTGCCGTCGATCACCGTCCAGCTTACCGGCTGAAATTTCCCGTTGAACAGGTAGCCGTTGATGATGTGGGTGCAGCCGGTCTTGGCCTTGATCTGCGCAGGGGTCAGCTTGCCGGTGTTGTGGTAGATCTGCGCTCTCGCGCAGTCGAACGTATCAATCATGGACTCTCACAGCCTTCTCCGGATGGCCGTAGATGTCCCACGTGACGTCATACACGCCCTCGGCACACTGGATGCGCAGGGTCTCCCCGGCCTTCTCGGTATCGTACCTCATGACGTCATGCAGGTGCTTCACGTCCTCCAGCTCCTTCTCCGCAGGGATGAAGCCCTCCCGCATTTCGTCCTCGGTCCAACCAGCCACGCCGCCGTCAGGATTCAGGTGGAAGTTAGCACCGGCCTCCTTCAGCTCCGCGTTGATGGTCTCCACGGTCTTGCTGTTCTTCTTGCCCTCGTTGATGATGTTCTCGTAGATCTTTTCCATAATATGTACCCCCTTAAATTTTCGGTTGAGTCTTCAACCGTTTTTGTCCTCGGCTACCCGCTGGGTGCCGAAGTAGAAGCCGATGACCACCGTGAAGATGGTCAGAAACTCGCTGCCGCTGATGCTCTCCCGCAGGGCCAGCACCGCGAACACCACCGTCAGGGTGATGGTCACGAGGCTCTTCACGGACAGAAGATTGCCCAGCCGTTTCTTGATGTTTTCCATAGTGTTCTCCTTTCAACGTTCGTTTTCATGCTCCAGATCCTGGATCCGATGATTGATTACTTTAATTTGCTCCTCGATCACCGGCACCCGCTGGGCGAAGTTGTTGTGCTCCCGCACCTCGCGGGTCAGCTCGTCCAGTTTAGTGTCCGTGATCGCCTGCTGTTTGCCGTTGGCGATCAATACGCCCATCAGCGTCAGCCCCCCTGTGATGAGGGCGCAGATTATCGTCTCCGTCATAACACACTCCTTAAAAGTTGCAGTTTTAAGGCGTCTATATGCTTTCCGATTAAAAAAAGCCGCCTTGTCAATTTCTGCCGCCCGCTGGGCGGCTTTTGTTATGTGCACGCCTCACCCCCTGTTTTACACAGAACGCATCGGAAGCCCTGTGGAATCTGCCGGAGGATTGACCCTCCGGATTTTTAAACGCAGAAGCCGAACGCGACGGGATAAGAAAGGTCGGCGTAGTTAAAGTCGGCGTTGCCGCCGCCGCTGACACCACAGAAGATCTGACTGCTTCTGGAATGAGGGGAACGCCCCCACCAGTAATAAGCGGCGGCACTCAGTTTTTTGACTTTTGAGTTTCCCACCTTGTAGTAGGCGTATTGCACACCCTCTCCCGCCAAGGAGTATGTGGTGTTGCCAAAAATCTCGACTTCTGCCAACAGGAAGCAATCATCGGAAACCGTCTCTGTACCGCTGGAAGATTCACCGCCAGTGCCGGATGCTTTGTTGACCGGCTTAATGGCGGCCTGCCAAGCAGAAGGTAAATACCCCTTCATGGTCACCATTGTGGACGTGCGCATTTTACTGCTCTTCCAGCCACCCACATTGGTTCTACTGTCATTCATCGCAAAAAACGTCCCGAAAAGATCGTGCATCTGGAACGTAAAGCCAGCCTTGCCTGTGGCGGTCGCGGCGCCGTATGCCGTAGGCGTAGTCAGCGTATCATGGTTGAAGCCGATTACATCGAATGCATAATCGGCCCCGTCCAGCGGCAACGTTACCTGGTCGCCAACACTGATCTTACGGTGGACGCTGCCAAAGTCCACATAAACAGTGGAGGTCGCGTTTGTAATGCTGCTGTTATTAGAAATTGCTTCAGCAAATGCAGTGATGTCCTCCGCAGACAAACCGGACAAGCCGGAAGTGTATGACACACCAGCCGCCGGACTGGTTGACGCTAACGCAGCCGACTTGAAAGACGCTGTGACAAGACAGGTCTTGCTGGCCGGTGTTGTATGGTTCTCGTCCTCGGCCACGCTCACAGTGATGACCGCCGTTCCGTTTTTGTTGCCCACGCTGGTCACCGTCACGGTGTCGCCGTCGAGCCTGACCGCCACCGTATCGGGCGCGCTGCTCTCCACGCTAACCGCGCCTGCGGAGTTGGTGGTGACGGTGAAGCTGTCGCTTGTTGTATCGGGCTTGAGCGTTACCTCCGTTTTAGAGAGGGTCAGCGTACCTGCCGCCTTGCCAATGGTCCACGCCACTGTCTTGGCAGCGGTAGAGCCGTCCGGCCAGCAGTACAGCGCCGTGTTCTTAATCGTAAAGGTGGCGTTGTAGCTGCCTGCGTTCGTGCCGGAGGTAACGCCGCCCAGCGTCATCTTGTCCGCGTCGTAGTTGCTCCAGGCTGGGGACTGCGCACCGCCGGTATAGGTCAGACTTCCGCTCTGCGTCGGCACCGTCAGCACCGTTCCGGTCACGGAAATTGCCTGTGTTGCTGTTTTCGTTATACCGCCCTCGGAGTAAGTGATGGTGACAGTAGTTGTTCCCACGGCCAGCGCCCCGGACGGGGCCACCGTGTATGCGGGGTTCTCCAATTTCGCACCATTGGAATAGGTAGCCGTGACTACCATGCCCGCCGGATCAAAGGGTTCTCCGGCATTGTAGGCGGTCTTGGTGGGGGGGGCTGTGATTTCAAGCCCTGTGAGGGTCACGGATTGGTATTTGCCGATGATCTGCTCTCCTGCGGCGTTGTGGGCGGTGGCCCCGGAGAGCAGATTCTCCGGGGTCACGGTGTCCTGGGTCAGATCCAGCTTCGTCTCACCGTTTACCTCGACCTTGTTGACCGCCATTCTTACGCACCTACTTTCAGGGTCTGGCCTCCCTGCTCGTTGTCGGTGTAGCTGACAGGGATCGCCGCCACAGTGACGGAGGACAGGCAGTTGTAGCCCTCATCCGGTAAAATCTCCTGCTGGGCGAAGGTGGGCGTGGCGCTCTTGGCCTGCGCCTTCATGCCCTCATTGCCGCTCATGGTGCCGGCCACGCCTAAGACCGTGATGCCCTCCCGGATGTTGGCGGGGATCAGCTTTGCCGCCTCCGCCTCCGCGATCTGCGCCTTGCCGGAGCCGTCATGGAAGCCCATGGGGATGGAAACGGGAGTTGCCTTGTCCGTGATGTCAAGGGTCTTGCCGCCCTGATTCGGCATGGTTCCGACCAGCTTCGCGCCTTTCGCGTGGGCCGTTTTCCCCAAAAGGATTTCCGCTGCAACGGCGGTATCCTCGGAGGTGTCGGAATCGAAAGTGCTGGTGCCCACAATGGGAGCACCGCTCTTGTCATGGGCCTTGATGCCCTTCGCCAGTTTGTCGGCCGTGATATCGTCAGCGGTGAGGTCCAGCTTGACGTCATTTCCGATAATGACCTTGTTGATGTACTTATCCGCCATAATACTCGTCTCCCATAATCAATGTATTTCCCCCGGCCTCGTTGGACACCTCAAATTGGGGGATTTTTAAGACCGTCACATCGTCCGCCATAGACTTGTCCTTTGTTTCCAGCACCACCGGGCCGTAGATCTTGGGCGTCACCTTGTAGGCTCCGGTGTAGGGGTCTCCATTTCCCGCGACGATAGACACGGCAAAGGAGATCTCAAGGGCCTCGCGCGGCTGCAGCTCAAAGGTAAGCATCACAGCACCGCCTTACTGATCGCCCCGGCCACCGCCACCGTCTGGATCAGGGAGCCGACCACGTCCCCGCCGGTAAACTTCACCCGGACCTGCATGGGGCACACCGGGGGGAGCTTGAAGGTCTCCGTCTGGGTAACCGGGAAGTGGAATTTCCCGTCCGAATAGGTGACCTCCTCCGGATAGGACCGTTTCAGGTTCAACAGAGTGACCTCCACTTTTTCCACGGTGTCAATCGGGATCGCCTCGCCCAGATTCTTAATCGTGATATCAATGCTGTACGCATCACCCTGTACCATCAGGACGTCACCTCCGTGGCGCTGACGGTGCCGGTATCGTCTACCGTCAGCTTGAATTTCTTTGTGCTTCCCGCCGTGGAGGACGGGATGATGATCTCCCCATCGTCCACGCGCTTCAGCAGCTCGTCCACTTTTTCGCCTGTAAAAATCATGGTGTAATAATCGTTCGGCATAGCGCACCTCCTTATACGATCATTCTGCGGTCGAGGGCGTCCAACATGTCACGGCCATCACTTGTTCTCAATGCGCCGGACTGCACCGGCTTCGGCTTGCGGTAATAGAGAATAACGCAGCCCTTTTTGCCCGCGCCTCCGGCGCCTCCGGAGCCGCCTTGTAGCCACACGCCGCTCCAGGAACATTGCGTTCTCTCGCCGGAAGGGGCCGAAGGCGTAAAGGATACGCTGACGGAACCGGTAGCTCCCGCGCCGCCTCCACCGTTGCCGCCGCCTCCACCGTCGCCGTAATTGGCGCCGTCATCACCTGCAGAGCCGGAGGCTCCGTCCGCATCGCTGTTGACGGAGACATCCGGAGTAAAGCCGAACGCCTGAAAGCGGATATACCCGTTGGCGCTGAGCCCGTTCCGGCCCTTGGCTGCGCCTCCTCCACCGAAGCCCTGGATAGAGCCTCTGTCGGTGTAGGTGGTGCCACTGGCTGTCCATTTGTGTTGAATACTCTTGCTTTCGGTCCCGTGTCCTCCGAAGTAGTCTCCAACTGATTTTCCGGAAGCGCCCACGGCTCCGCCGTCGCCGCCGCTGACGCCGTCAGCGCCCTTCCGCCCGAAGTATTCCAGCGTGGTGCTGTCAAAATAACCAGCTTCTGACGCCGCGCCATCCGCGCTGGAGTAGGTCCCGAAGGTGACCTCGTCGCCGGTGGTATCATAGGCGAACGTCTGCCCGGCCTCCGGTTCCAGCGTTATAATGTTGATCTTCCCACCGTCGCCGCCGGTTCCCCCGGAGCCGCCCTTTCCGGCGGCTCCGGCGCTGAAGGTCGCGGACGATGTGTTGGGCCTTGTGCTGCCGGACAGTGTATTGGAGCCGCCGGGATTTCCGGCGGTGCCGTCGGAGCCCTTGCCGATCAGCACGGCCCGGAGCGTCACGGCCCCATCCGGCATGGTCCAGGTACCGGCGTCGGTCAGGATCACCCGCTCGTCCAGATATTCCGCCGTGTCCGGCTGGGGAGGGACGAATCCCACCAGAGCGCGGGTCTGGCTGCTGAGGATGCCGGAGATCACCGTCTCCCGGCTCTCCACGCAGGCCTGGACCATCTCCTTGTCCCAGGGGTGAAAGATTCTGACCACGCTTCCCGCGTGCTCCGCGCCAGGCTCCACGTCCACCTGGATGGTCTCCCGGTGGCGGTAGTAGTCCGCCATGCGGTTGGCCACGTCCACGCTGTTGGTGAGGGATACCAGCGTGGCCTCCGTGATGGGCACCACGTTTTCCTCTGCTCCCTCCGTCACCGTCCGGCGGACGATGCGGGTCAGGTGGGTGTAGCCCTGCCCGGTGAGGGTTCCGGTCCCGGCGGACACCACCGCGTAATTGGCTCCGCTCTCTAAGATAGAAAATCCCTGAGCCGTCAGATCGTGAACCGGTTCGTCAAAGGTGATCAGAGCGCTCTCCTCGGCGGCCCCCTCGAACAGGCTGACCGTCTGGGTATTCGGCACCCACTGGTGCTCCGTGATCTCCACGGCGCTCACCGGGGTCTCGTACACGGTGGAGCAGGAGTCCTCGTTGATCTGGTCCGCCGTGACTGCGGCGGAGACGCCGTCCCACAGCTTCTCCACCCGCATGACGCCATTCTCGTCAGTTCCCAGAGACGCACCGATGGCAAACAGGACTTGGGAGAGGTTATCCCGGGCGCTGCGGCCGTTGCCGGTCCTGGTGTCCGGGTTGCTGTACGGCAGGTAGCCGTACAGCTTGCGGCTGGCGTATACGCTCTCGATCATCACCGCCACAGGGCCGCAGATCTGGGGGACTACCTCCGCCACCGTCTGGCCGGTGTAGATGCCGCCCACGTGGCGCATGGTGATGAGCCGTCCAAGTGCAGAGAGAGCGGAGAGCGTATAGGCGCCGCTGCCGACCCGCTCCACCGTCTGGAGATAGTACACGCCCACCCGGCGGCCATCCCGGAAATACTCCACCTTGTCATTTTTCGCAAAGCCCATGATGGCCTTGTCATTGGAAAACACCGTGACGGTGAGGCTGTTGGCCTCCAGACTGTCGGAGCGAAGGGCCTTGACCTCATACAGAATCCCGGAGGGAACCTTGATATCATCGTCCGTGGCGTAGCTGACGCCCTTGTAGCGGATCTCGTTAACTGCCATCGTCACGCCTCCTCCATGGTGATCCGGAAGCCCTTACCCCATCGGACAGAGCCGGGCACCGGCGGGATGCTGACCTCCTCCACGGTTGGCATGAAGGTGGCCGTCCGGACGGCGTTGTCCTTTGGCTCAAAGTAGGTGAGCTGCACGTAGTTCTTCAGCACCGCCGTCAGCAGCGCCGCCAGCTGCGGCCCCTGCTGGTCATTGACCGTCACGGAGACCCGGGTCTTGATGGCCAGCAGGTCCCGGGGCTGTAAGCCGCTGAGCCGCAGGGCCGCGTTGGAGCCCTCCCGGTACACATAGCCCACGGAGTACTGCCAGCGGTTGACGTAGTCGGTAAAATCCACGCCGTCTACGATATAGGGTGGCCGTGTCATCGGCTGCCTCCTCTCCCCGCCAGAGAGACACCCCGGCGGTTGTCCTCTGCGATGCGGTACTTGTATTCCTTCCGGGCGAAGGTGGCGCCGTCAATGGCCAGCTCCACCGGGATCGTCAGATCGTAGACCTTCGGTGTGCCGCCGCTGCGGCCGGTGTCAGAATCGGACACGGCCCGGCTGCTCCGTCGGTTGCCGCCCAGCGTCCACCCCGCTGCCATGGCGCTGCGGAGGAAGCTGGCCTCGCCGGAGGTAAGCACCGCTTCACCCTGGTGCAGCTCCGCCACATAGCCGTCAAAGGGGACGTAATCCAGACCGTCGGCGTGGGAGCCGTTGATAGGGCTGAGCTTCCATCCACGCTTGAGGGCGTCGCTCCGTGAGACGCCGGCGGCCCGCTTGAATGTTCCGGCGTCCTGCATCCGCTTGGCGGCTGCGTAGTCGATGACGCCGCCGGCATTGACCAGGCCGTTGGCCTGGTAGTCCGCCAAACTGTACTGGCTGTCGATGGCCTCAAAACTGGCCTGCGTGGCCTTCTGCTGTGCGTCAAAAAGATTGCCAAACCACTCCACCAGGCTCGAAAGAGCGTTGACGCCCATCGTTGCCACATCCACCAGAGCAGATCCGTACTCCAACAAGAAGCTGGCCGCAGGCTGTAGCGCCTCGCCCAGTTGGGCCATGGATTCATTCATGGTCTCCTGGGCGGTGTTGGCGGCGATGATGTCCTGGTTGTTCTCCACCCACGCCTGCCCGGTGGCCTGTAGGCCCTGCTCTGATAGCTGCGTCAGCACCAGATTGGCCCGCTCGGTGGTATCGGCGCAGGCCGCCAGGCGCTCGTTGAACTCGTCCTCGCTGGTGCCTGCCCAGTTGAGGGCGTCCGCAAAGACGCCGGTGACCTTTCCCACCTGCACCGTCTCGTTGATGCTCTCGGACAGGCTGTCGATGGGGATAGAGTCGCCATAGGTGGCCCAGGCGCCGATGGCCTGCTCCATCAGCACCGTCAGATCCTCCTGGCTCAGCTTTAGCGCCTGAAGGTTGGCGGTAGCCGTGGCGGCCTTTTGCGTATCGCCCAGCACCGCCTGAAACTTTTTGTAGATCTCCGTGGTCTGCTCCTGGGTGTAACCGGCCTGCTTGCTGGAGGTCTCAAGCGTCCCTAAAATTGTCCGGTACTCCTTCGTGGACTCCGTGATGTTGACGATGCCGTCCGCCAGAGCCTTGGCTCCGGCCACAGCCGCACCGCCCACCAGTACGCCCTTCATGGAGCCCAGAGCCGCCACAACGCCGTTGATGTCGCCGCTCTTGGTTGCCTCGCCCAGCTGGCTGAAAGCCTCCTTGAGCTGGCCCATGCCGTCGGAACCTTCATCCCCGGCGTCCTTGACGGCCTTGCCGAATTCGTCGATGCTGGACGCCGTACCGTCTGCGGACTGGGCGGCCTCATCCAGATACTTGTCGGTATTCTTCAGCTCCCGGTCGAATTTGATCAGCTCCACCGTGGCCGTGTTCAGCTGCCGCTGGTAGCTCAGAACCACATCGCTGTTCTCATCGTAGGCGCTTTTGGCGTTCTCCAGCATCCGGGCCAGTGCCTGGACCTTCTCCTTCTGCTGATCATATTGCTGCTGTAAAATAGCCTGCTTCTTCCGCAGCGCCTCGGCGCTGTTGGCCTGGCCGTCAAACTCGGCGGAGACCTTGGCCATCTCGGACTTCATCCCGGAAAGGCTGTTGTTCACAGCCTTCATCTGCTTCCGGAATTCCGCTTCGTTTTTGATCGAGATCTCAGTTGTAATCTGCCGGACCGCCATAGTCTCCCTCCTCTCCGCCGCTCAAAAGCGTCACCATGTCCAGATACTCGCCCGGCGTCAGCAGCAGGGCGTCTGCCGGGGCCAGATGCAGCCGGGCGGCGCATACGGCCAGAAAACTGATCCGCAGCCGCTCCGGATCCTCTGCCCGCTCATCCTCCCGGGCCGCCAGGACTAAGTTGACTTCCCCGGCGTCCTCTCCGGAGGGCACTGCCCGGTAAAAGCCCCGCGCAATGGCCTGCTGCACGGCGGTGCGGACCGCTGCCCGGTCCTGAGAACGCCACAGCCAGCCCGTGGCCCGCTTGCGGTCGGCATAGCCCTGCCGCTTGCGCCACAGCGCCGCTTGCTGCATCAGCAGCTCTGCCAGCTCACAGCAGGTTATCCAGCCCTGGGGGGTGTCCTCCATGGCCCCGGTGGCCCGCAGGATGCTGTCATGGACGCCGAAGCGGTCATAAATATCAAAAAGCGCCCCCGCCGTCAGCATGAGCGGCAGAGGGCTGCCGTCGAAATCAAACGTAACGTATCGCATGGCATAAACCTCCTGCAAGGGCGGCCCATTGCGGGCCGTCCTTGCGGTAAAGATCAGGTGCTCCAGACGGCCACGATCTCGTGAGCCGCCGCGATGGAGCTGACGGTGTACTTGTGCGCGGCCAGATTACTGGTCACATTGGTGGCGTTGTCATACAGCGCCGTGGGATCCTTGGCGCCGAAGTCGATGGCCAGGCTCTGCCCGGCGGTCACATAAGTAGTGCCCTCGCCGGGATCGCTGGTGCCGGTGCCGATATGGGTGATGGTCACGCCGTAGGCCGCCGTGCCGCCCGCCAGGGAGTCAATAAACGCCTCTGCCTCGGACTGGGTGGGGAACTCCTGCCGCTCGCGCCATGCGTCCGCGTTGTCCTTCATCACCCGCAGGCTCACCGCGTTCATCTTGGGATTGAAGTCGCTCTTGCGGGTGTCCGCCTCCTGCTTCTCCGCGCTCAGCATGGCCGTGACCTTGTAGAAGAACGAGGCCCGGTAGACCAGAGTCTTGTCCTTCTTCAAGATCGGCTCGATAAAGGCGTAGGCGCCGTTGGGGGCGCTGTCCTCGCCCTTGGCAGTCTCGCGGCCCGCCTTGTAGCTGTGGCCGTAGAGCTTGGCGTTGACCTCCAGATCGCTCAGCGTGGTCTCCACATCGACCTGGCCGGAGACGAACTGCTCGAAATACAGCAGCATGGCGTCATCGCCGGTGATGTCGCCGGAGGCCGTGGTCAGGCTCAGATAGCCCTTGACGGCTGCGCCCATATCCACCTTCTCGCCGTAGACCGGATGGGTGCCAACCGGCTCACTGGCAAAGGGGAAGAAGTAACTGGACACCATACCAAGAGGTGTTTTAACTGCTTTGTTGCCCATGGTTTCCTCCTTACAGATTTTTGGATTTTAAGTATTCATCATACACGGCGAACTCTGCCGCCTCTACTTGAGCGGCAGACGCTTCAACTGTGCTGTGCATCCACATTTTTGCGGGTATTCCACGCCTTGATGCGCCGAACTCGTGAATAAAGCCGACTTCGTTATTAGTCACATCGACAGTGTCCCCGCCGACCGTGTACGTCCTGCCGTGCTTGGACTGCTTATAGACCTTTGTCACAGCCCTACGATTCCGGGTTCCATGCTTGCCATAGGGATAGATCCTATAAATGATTTCGCCATGGCGAAGTTTTCGGAACGCTTGAATGGAATTCAATAGACTGCCCGTCTTGATCAGTCCTAACGCTTCAATTTTTTTCTTCAGCGCTGTAACAAGAACATCCGCTCCCGCCTTCAGCATGTCGTCTTTGACTGAATTCGGCAGCTCCGCAGCCTCTTTGAGGGATAGGGAAAACTCGTCCAAGCCATTGACCGTAAAGCCCATCAGCCCACCTCCAGATCCAGCGCCTGACACTCCAGAACGTAGTGCTGGCCCTCCAGATCGCTGGCGTTGGTATAATCCCCAACCGCAAGCCCGGCATCCAGCATGGCCCGCCGAAGCTGCCGTTTCAGGCGGATCGGCGTCTGCTTCAGCGGCAGATACAAGTGCAGCTGGATCAGATACCGAATGGCCTGCGGCTCATCGTCACCGAACACATCCGGAGACTCGGTGTAGTTGAACACGCAGTAGACCTCTGCCGGAGTCTCCCCAGCGTCGGGCCGGTACACATCCGGAACGCATACCGGCACGATGGGCGTCACCGCCTTGATGATGGTCTCGTTGATGCTCATACTCAGCCTCCCGCCGTCAGCAGCTTGGCGATCAGCTCCGTATACTCGCCGCTGTCGCCGTAGTCATTGACGTACTCGATCTCGTAGTCCGCGCCGTTGTACCGCACCCGGTCCTTCCGGCTGATGGCCGCATGTCCGGAGCGGATCAAGAACCGCACCTTGACGTCGCCCATGTCCGCGCCCTGCCGCAGCGCCTCGGAGCCGCTGACCCGGGAGAACTGCGCCCAGGGGCGCCGGATCACCGTCTCCGTGGGAACTGCGTAGCCGTCAGCGTCAAGGGAGGTGGAGATCCGCACGATCTCCACCCGCTTATTCAGCTTTCCAGCATTCACGTCCATATCAGCCCTCCGTGTCCGATTCGGACCGCACCGGCTCCGTCAGCTTCAGTTGGTTGATCCGCCTTCGGAAAGCCGGGTTGTCTGCAAACGCCTTGTCGGCAGTTTGCGTGCCCCGGCTGTCCCAGGCGTCCAGCACCAGCGCCAGAATGCAGGTGTTGTACTGGGGCAGGCGGGCGGAACCGGCCTCCGGCTCCGCCACGCCCGCGTTGCGCATATAGCTGACGGCGTCCGCATGGAAACCCTCCAGCAGGGCCAGGTCCTCCGGCGTGGGATCGTCGATCCGGCAGTAGCTCAGGATGCTGGCCTGCCGATCACTAAACGCCGCCATCCGTCACCCCTCCGATCAGCCGCCGGACTTGGGCAGATTCGCGATAACGAAGCCCTTGTCCACGATCAGGTTGCCGCCCACCATGGCGTCGCCCAGGATGGTGACCATGCGCTCCACAGCCTTCACGCTGTCATCCACCCGGACGGTGTAGTCGCCGAACAGGCCCAGCTCGTAGTTGGCGGGATCGCCGTACAGCATGGTCTGGATGGCAGCGCTGCCAGCGGTAGAGGCAGACAGGGCGGTCAGATCGCTGACGATGGTGTAAGGCACGATGTTGCCGCCGTCCTCGATGGTGCCGATGTTGGGGTTGCCTGTGGCGGGGTTGATCTTGAACACCCGCTGCTTGTCGCTGTTGCGCAGCTTGCCGATGGCCTTCAGGTCCGCCTTGTTCAGCAGCAGCCGGGCGTTCTGGCCGATGGCCTCGTCGCTGCCGTAGGAGAAGAACAAATCATCCAGCAGGTTCTCGTCGATGCTGGACACGTCCACGCTGGCCGCAATCCCGGCGCCCGCCACGTTCTTGGCGTTCTTGATGCCGAACATATCGGGGGATGCCTGGCCGTCGCCGTTGACGATCAAAGCCGCCAGCTTCCGGCGCATGGCACGCATGGCCATGTTGTAGATCTTGGTGTAGTAGTCGGCGGGACTCAGGCGGGAGATGTTGCGATCCACGAACTGGGTCACGTTCAGCTCGTAGGGGCTGATCTTGGCCACGCCGAAGGTGGGGTCGGCGCTGGTGGTGCGGGCCTTGCCGGCGTTGGTGGTCACCTTGCCGCCCTTGGCGTCGATCTCGGAGATCACATAGGGCTCCAGGAAGCTGCCCATGCCGGTCAGGTTCTGGACGTACACCTGATCCACGATGGAGGAGACCACGTTGCCCAGAGGGTCCCGGATGTTGCTGCCAGCGCCGGTGGGCTCCACCAGAGTGCCGGTGGCCAGAGTGATGGAGTTCATCACGGCCCGGCGGGTCTCGTCGGCGGTGAAGGTCACGGCGTGGCCGGTCATGAGGGCATGGCCGCGCTCCTCGGCCATATCGCGGGCCTCTGCGCCGGCGGGAGCGGGAGCGGCCATGATCTGGCGGTCCTGCTCGGTGATGAGGTCCTGAATGTTCTGGATGCGGCCGTTGAAATCACGGACATCCGCCATGGCGGAATCGTAGTCCGCCTGGTTGCCCGCATCCAGAGCCGCCTGCGCGGCTTCCAGACGGGCGGTGCGCTGGGTGGTCAGATCCACCAGATCGCGTCTGAGATTGCTCATGTTGTGTTACCTCCGTTTAAAATCTGATTTTTTCCAGATCCAGGCGGGCCTGCGCCTGCCAGTCTCCGATATCTGCATCGGGCTCACCGCCCGTTGATGCTGTGGGTGCCGGATCTTTTTCCGGCGTTGGGTGCTGCTCCGCCATGTATCTGGCCCGCAGCTCCGTGATGTCCGGCATCCCGGCGCATCCCAGTGCCCGGATGCCGCTGCCGATGGCATTCATCACATTCTGTGGGGCGATCCCGGCCGTCTCGCCGATGATGCCGTCCGCCAGACCGCAGTCCACGGCCTCCTGAGCCGTCAGCCACGTCTCGTTGCTCATCATCCGCCGGAACTCCGCCCGGTCGGCCTTGCCGCCGGCCTTGAGCTCGTAGGCGTTGAGGATGGCCTCCCTGGTGCTGTCCAGCATCTGCACGCTCCGCAGATGATCTCCACGGTCCCCTCTGGTGCTGGTGGACGGCAGATGGATCATCATCTGCGCCACCGGAGAGATCTGCACCTCGTCACAGGCAAGGCACATGTAGCTGGCCGCGCTGGCAGCGAGGCTCTGGACCTCTGCCACCGTGTGGATGCCAGAAGATCTTAAAACGCTGTAGATCTCGGATCCGGCAAACACGCTGCCGCCGCCGCTGTTGATCTCCAGCACCAGCTCCTCGCCCTCTGGAGTGGACGCTACCGCGTCCCGCACCGCCTTTGGCGAAAAAGCCGCGAAGCCAAACCACTGGTAGATTTCCACATCGTCATCGGCTGCGACGATGCCGTTAAGTGTTACCCGCATTTGCGTTCCCTCCGTTTCTCTGTTCGCTGAGCCGTGCCCAGTCCTTTAGGGGGACATAGTTCAGGCTCTCCCGGCGCTCATCGCCGCCCTCCACATCCGGCAGGTCCTCCAGTGCCCGGATATCGTTGACGGAAAACACGCCGTTGTTCCTCTGGTTGGTGTACCAGGCGCCACGGCTGGCCGTGTCGCCCTTCAGCTCTGCCATCATGTTGATCCGGATCTCCAAGCCCTGCCGCAGCTCCGTGTTTGTCAGCAGCTTCCACGTCTGCTCCTCCGCGTACTGGTTGACAATGGGATGGAGAGTGCTCACCACGTACTCAATGGCGTTCTGCTCATTGCTGCCGTAGGCCTGCTTGCCCTCTTGCAGCTTGTAGAGAGGCACACCGAAGTATCTGGCGATATCCCGGATAGTGACCTCCTTGTTTTCCACAAACTGGGCGTCCTTGTTGGTGGCGGCAATGGGGGTGTATTTCAGCCCCAGATCCAGGATTGCCAGCCGGTGACTGTTGCTTGGCCCTGCGTGGACCTTTTCCCACTCGTGCCGCAGCAGGTCCTTGCGGGTCAGATAGCTGCCGTCCGCCGCCTGGATGTGCTTGCCGTTGACGTCCTCCGCCCAGCCGCCCAGATCGCTGTCGGTCTCCAGCACGCCGCTGGGCTGGCCGCCGTTGGCGTAAAACGCCAGATCATACGCCTGCGCCGCCTGGGCAGCTGCCAGCACCTCGCTGGCCCGCCGCAGGGGCGAGATGCCCGTCAGGCCGTCCCGTGTGGTGGCCTTGTAGTGGCAGATGTCCTCGTTGGGCAGCACCATGGGCGTGCCGGTCACCGGATGGGTCACGGTGTACCACACCCGCCCGGCCTCATCCCGCCAGGGCTGCACCAGCCACCAAGGCACCGGGATCAGTTCCCGGATGATCCCCGTCCGGGGGTCCCGGATGATCCAGTCATAGCCGTTGCCGCCCTCGTTCCGGCTGTTCTCCAGCACCTTCCGCCGGATGCTGGGCGTCATAGCCTCATTGGGCCGGACATTCAGCAGCCGCAGGAGGTAATGGTCCACGTGCTCCCGTGTCCTGCCGTCCATCACAAAATTCGGCAGCTTGCTGATGGAGTTGCTCAGGATCTCCATGCACCCGTCCACCGCGCTCAGCTTCCGGGCGGTGGTCTCGGTCAGGTCACCCACGGCCAGCCCGCCGGATGCCGCCAGCGTCTTGACGGTCACGTCATTTCGTACCTGCTGCGGGCGGCTGAAGGCCAGCCGCAGCCTGTTGGTCATGCTCACTGCTCATCACCTCCCGGACCGCTCAGCAGGGAGAAGGCGATCAGCGCCCCGCCGGCTACGATCACGCCCAGCGGCAGCCAGATCATCCCGCAGCCTACGGCCACGGTGCCCGCGCCGCAGACCAGCAGCACGTCCGGACCGAACCGGGCCAGAGCGCTCTTTATTTTTTTCATGCGGTCTCCTTTCCGGTCCGAATCGGACCGCGTTATAAGCTAAAACCGGGACGGCTCATAGCCTCCGCCAGATCCGGCTTTTGGTTGCGCTTTACGATCCACGCCGCCACGGCGATGATCCACGCCACCGTGATATCGATACGCCCGATACTCCGGTTCTTCATGGGTTTCTGGTTCTCGTTGCCGTCCACCGCGCACCGGACGTTACCGAAACACCACCGGCCGCAGGTGTTATGTACATGGAGCATTTTGTGCTCCCGGATCAGGCCCTCCAGCTCCTTCATGGCCGGGCTCATGCCAGCCATGGTCTGGGGGATGGCGATGATCTCCACGCCCTCGTCCTGAAGCAGCGGCGTCATGGTGGCCGTCAGGTACTGGTCAATGCCCAGCGCTTTCAGGTCATATCGTTCCTTGGCGTCCAGGATGGCCGCGATCACGTCCCGGTTGTCGATCATGTCACCCTGACAGAGGGTAAGAAACCCGGCCCGCTCCCAGTCCCGGTATGGCACATGGTCCCGCTGCTCCGCCTCTGTCACGCCCTCAAGGGGCCGCCACGCCCGGAACAGGGCCACGCCCTGATTCAGTCCCGGTTGGGGCGGGAACACCAGCACCAGAGCGCTAAGGTCCGTCCGCAGGGACATATCCAGCCCGCCGTAACAGGTCTTGCCCGTCAAATGCTCCTCCACCCACGCCTCCCGCTCCGCCTTGGCGGAGGGGCCGATCTGGGTCTTATCGTAAAGGGTCAGGGGCAGCCACCCCACGTCCTTGGTGCTGATCCACTGGTTGAGCCGCAGCCACCGGAAATTGCGCTCCGCCGCCTCGCTCATCTTGGCGGCCTGGGCCTCCTTCCGGAACTTTCGGGCCTTCATAGTCACGCCGTAGCTGGGGTTGCAGGTTTTCCACAGCGCCTCATCGTAGATATCCAGATCCGCGATCCTGTCCGGGTCATCTTGGGTCAACGTGGAGATGCCGTACATAATCGGCAGCCACTCACTGTCGTCTGTGTCGCTTGGCCGCTCCGGTTCACCACGCCGCCACGCTAAAATGCGGCGGCAATACTCATGGCGATCCCAGCCGATGGACGTGCGGTCGGGGTCATTGCCCGCCGTGGTCAGCACCATGACGGTCTGCTGGGCGCGGGCGGCGTCAGAGCCTGTAGTCAAAACGTTCCACCGCTCCCGGCCTGCCCGACCCGCCCATGCGTGGAGCTCATCGCAGAGGATAGCGGAGAAGCTGGGGCCATGCTTGTTGTCCACGTCACCGGAATACACCTTCATCCGTCCGCCAAAGCGGGTGCGGATCTCCCGCACGCTGGGGCGTGCCCACGCCAGTGGCCGATGTTGAGGCTGCCCAATGACGGAGATCTCCACCATGTACTTTGCGCACTGGTAGATGATATCGGCGTTCTCCGTGTCCACGGCAAAAATGCCCACGTCTGGCTTCTGCTCGCCGTCAGCCAGCAGGTGGTACAGCCCCAGTCCCGCTGCCAGCTCGCTCTTTCCGTTTTTCTTCGGGATCTCGTTATAGAGGAAGCGCCGATACCGTACCCAACGCCCGTCATCATCCTTGACCTCGATGCCGTAGAACTGCCGGATCAGGTCGCGCTCCCACGGAAGCAGTTCAAAGGGCTTGCCAGCCCAGTCATTCTGGCCGAACACCAGCATGGAGAAAAAGGTTTCCACACGCTCTACGGCGGCCTGGTTGTATCGCAGCTCCGCGCCGTCATCCGGTTTGGGTACCGTGATGCCCGGTGCCAGGGTCAGCATCTCAGGCATACCGATCCCGGCCTCCCTGGATCAGCTCCAGCATGGGGTTGCTGTCCTCCGACGCCTGCTTGCCGGTATCCGGCATCACCAGGCGGCAGCGGCTGGTGACGGTCAGGCCCATATCGTTGGCACAGTTCCGGGCCTGCTTGAAGTATCGCTCCTGGATCTTGCCCCAGCCGTCGGCGTTCTCCTGATCCCGCTGGGCCAGCGCCTTCTCTGCCTCGCCGGTGGCAATGAGCCACTGGTGCTGGGCCTCCAGATAGCGGCCCAGGGTATCGGCATCCAGCTCCGTGTAGAGCCCGGCGGCGATCAGCCGCTTGCCGATGGCCCGGAAGTCCTTTTTCAGCGTCTCCAGCAGCCACTTGGGCGGCTTGGCCGTCTTGGCGGGGGAGACCTTGACCTCACCGGCCCTTCGCTCCGCCTCCTCGGTTTTGCTCAGGTGCTTTCGCCCGTTGGCGATCACCACATCCGTTGGCTGTCTTTTCCCGGCCATTCCGGCCCTCCTTTCTCCGTTGGTTTCTGATAAACCGCTGCATGTCCCGTTTCAGATACGGGCTGTTGGTCCGCGCGATGATCCGTTCAGCTTCCTGTACCGTCATACGGCACCGCCGTGCTTCCCAAGGCTTTTTACAAGCGCCTTTTCGCGGTCAGACAATTCCCAGACAAACTGGGCACGCTTCTCCGCCGCTGCCTTCTCTGCCGCTGCCTTCTCTGCCGCTGCCTTCTCCGCCGCCGCCTTCTCCGCCGCCGCCTTCTCCGCCGCCGCCTTCTCCGAAAGAAGAAACGCTGCGCCGTAGATGGCTTTTTTCTGTGCGCGCTGCTCGTCCAGCGCCCGTGTAAAGGCGGCGTCCTCCGCACGCACACGCAGCGCCTGCCACTTCGAGGTCGGCGCAATGCGGATCGGTGTCATTACGCAATCTGGGTAAGTGTAGCCGGGCAACTCCGCCGCACCTTCACAGGTGTTCTGCGTGTTCAGATCATCCACCATGCGCCACAGCTCCGGCACCGTTTCGATCTTCCAGTCTCCGAGGTTGGTCACAAAGCTGGTGCGTACATCCGCACCGTTTTCGTAGGTGATCCGGCAGGACATCGGCAGATAGTTGCATTCGCCCGACGCAATGTTAAACAGTGTCAGCGCCGGGGCAAACAGAAAGAACCGGATGCCATGCTCCATGTAAAACCGGCAGATTTTGGAGAGGATGGAAAACGGCGGGTTATCGATCACCACGCAGCCATCCGGGTAGTCCTCGTGCTCATAATCGCCGCCGGGGAAGAAGGGCCGCAGGATCTGAGCGTCGCCCAGCCCGTAGTGCTTCACCGCCCAATCCTTGATTGCCGCGTAGATGTTCTCCGGGGTATAGCAGTCATCCGCAGTCAGTTTTCGTTTGAACTTATCGGTAAACGCCTCGTATTCCTCGGAGCTTTCGCCCTCCTCGTCGCCCCAAAAATGTTTGCTTTCCGGTTTCTCAGTTTTTCCGGGAGCAAACCGGGTGTAGGCGTTTACCTCGATGGCTTTCAGGCTCTTAGCGTCAAAACCGGCGATCCCGGTGTCAAAGTTCAAAGCCTCCAGACCCTCCAGCTCGATTTTCAGCAGTTCCGTGTCCCAAGTTGCCGTCTCGCTCAGCCGGTTGTCTGCCAGGATGTATGCCTTGCGCTGGGCCTCTGTCAGGTTGGTTACCAGCACACAGGGCACCTCGCTCATGTCCTCCGCCCTGGCGGCCTCCACCCGGCCGTGGCCTGCGATGATGTTGTTGTCAAAATCAATGAGCACCGGCGTCACAAAGCCGAACTCCCGCAGGCTGGCCCGGATCTGATTGATCTGCTTAACGCCGTGCTTCTTGGCGTTATTCGCGTAGGGGATGAGATCGTCAATGGGAACCATGGTGAGCTGCTCCGCTGCGATCCGCACCGTCTGATCGTCTCTTGTCGGCGCCGGATTGACGCCGCCTTTTCCGACTGTCCCGCCGGGTGTCTTTTTCTTTGCCATGCTGATCCTCCTGTGATACCCGGCGCACACGGCGACCCTCGCATGGCAGCCAGGGCCGCCGCAGGAGGATCAAACCCGCTGCGGCGCGAACGCCGCCGTGTGCGTCGGGGAAATGTGTCCGATTCGGACTGCTCCGGCTCATGACCCGGCCTCCGTGGTAGGGCACGGAGACCGGAAGGGAAGGGAAGAAAGGATGAATACCGGCACAGGGGCCGGGTCACAAGCCGGAAAACAAAAAAGGCAAGGGCCGACGCGCACCGGTCTCCGGTGCGTGCTGACTCTTGCCTTTCAGGCTTTTGGTCTATGCCATGTGATTCAATTCCCGCTGCGCCCTCGCAGCGTTTTGTGGCCTCTTGCTGCGCTCCCGCAGCACTCTGACCCTCGCCTTGATTGCCTCCGGACCGCCGCTGACTCTCCCGTGGGGAAAAAATCCCGCACGGAGGGAGGCCCGCGGTATTCCCGGCCGCGGCGAAAACTTCAACCGGCCGGGGGGAGGGGGCAAGGAACCCCGCAGGCGCGGGCCTGAGCCTCCGTGCGCCCAAGCGTTCGCCGATTTCCGCCGCAATCAGCGCCGCCGAAGCGGCCTGTTTTTGCTCATTTCCGCCGCAGTCTTGCGGCTGTGGCAATGGTGGCACAGGCTCTGGAGGTTGCTTGCGTCCGTGAACACAGCCCAGTCGCCCTTGTGGTCCCGGATGTGGTCCACGTCCGTGGCCCTCGTCCGGATGCCGTGCTGAGCACACTCACGGCACCACGGCTCCCGCAGAAGCTGCTCACTGCGCAGCGTCTTCCAGTCCTGCGTCCTGTACATCCAGCGCCAGGCCTGCGCCTCCTGGCTCCGCTCCTTGGGCTTCGGCTGGTGCTCGGAGCAGTACCCGCCGGGCACCAGCCGATAGCAGCCCGGGTATAAACACGGTCTCAGCGGCTTTGTTGCCACGGGCTATCACCTCCGGGTAAAACAAAAACGCCAGACCCAACAACGCCCCCTCCGGGGAGTCATTGGCTTTGGCGTTTAACGCTCTGGCCTTCGTCGATATCCAGGATCACCTCGCTGTGGCACGTCCGGCAGTAGACCGGTAGGCCTCTCGCCCTGGTGGCGTCTGTGATCCTCAGCAGTCGGTGGTTGCGCTTGCAGATCGGGCAAGTTAACCATCCGTCCTTTGTGCTTATTTTATCACCGTTTCTGGCTGGAATCAAGGCTTTTCCCTCACTTTCTAGGCGTTGTCCGTAAATATCCCCTAGGTTTCAAGAGGATACGCTATCTATAGATAGATAATACTAAACTTTGTTATTAAAATAAAAGCGCTATTTTTCCGGGAGCAGATACCGGCTGTAGCCGTATAGCCCCCACCCGCCCAGCTGAGGACGGTCCCTGCCCTGCATGGGCAGCGGTGTGGCGCCCTTGGGCAGCCGCACCATACCGCTCTTGCAGGTGGTCACCTCCGGGGGCGGAAGGTACTTACTCAGCGCCCGTGAGCAGCCCCACGGGTGGCGGCCCACCTCCGGGACCTCCTTGGTGAAATAGATCGCCAGCCCACGGTAGCCGCCCTCTGACAGCACCCTGTCCCGATTCCAGCGCACGTCGTAAGCATTGCCCCAGGTCCAGAGGTATTGCACCACGGCAGGTGGGAAATCTTGGTCACGCAGAAATGCGTGGATGTGGTAACGGTGGTCGCCGTGCAAGCCCTCCATCCGGTAAACGTAGAAATCTACAGGCTTACGGCTCCATCTCCGGAGCCGCTTAAGGAAGGCATCCCACACGCGCTCTACACCGGCCCAGTTAGCCGGAAGATGGGCATTGTCGAAGTTAAGGCTGTAAAAAATGCCGTCATATCCAAACAGCGCCAGGCGCAGCTCCAGCTTGTCCAGGCTGGTGCGGCTGAGGGCCGGTCCGCACCGGCCCCGCACCGCATTAGGTCCATAGCGCCGCAGGTATGCGTAGTTGTCCGTGATAAGGGCCTTGACCAACGGCCCCGCCCGCTGCCGGACGCATACATATGGGTCACTCATCATTTTTTGTTACTGTATAGCCGATTTTCTCAAGTTGATTGATTCTGGTAGCAAGCCCATAAATCGCGCCTATAGTAAAAAACAATACAGCATCAATAATCAGTGCTACCAGAACTAAAAAAAACGCCAGTGCGCTCATAATTTACTCCTCTCCATTGTTTATCAGCCATCGGCAGGAGGCTCCGCACGGCTCAGGCCCAGCGGCTTACTGCCGCCCTCCCCGCAGATAATCCCATCCCGAAGGCTTTCCATCAAACGCTGCTTGAGTTTGAGGCAAAGATCCAGTTTTGCGCATTCCACATGCGTATCAACTGCCACACAGCCAGAATCACCATACAACCGATGCTCAATGACCGTTGAGCGTTTTTCCGGGCAGTCCTTGCAATCTGGCAAGCCCATATACGGTACACGATCAATTTCCATTGGTTCATAACTCATTTTTTTAGTTTCCATGCCTTACCTCCCGTATTTGATCTTTTTCAGATCCGGGTATCTGGCTGGAAAGGGGATCAGCTCCGCATTCCCAGAAATAATCTGTGCCAACACCCGATCCATGTGCACCTGCCGGACGTCCGCCTCCGGGTTCTTGCAGTTCAGAGCGGGCTTGTACTCCCTCTGGGTCTCCAGCCATGCCCGCGTAATACGCATGATCCGGTCATAGCCCCAGCCCTCCGTCTGGTGGAGGGCCATCTTAAGGGTATCCATGACGAATTGCATCGCCATCGCCGCCCCGGCGTTAAAAGTGGAATCCAGCTCCTCCTCCCGCCGCTGCAAATAAGCGGATTGTTTAGTCATTTTCCACCCTTGCTTTCCTCAAGTCCAATTCGTGTTTCAGATCACGAATAAGTTCCCGCAGGTCTTCTGTGCTTTTAGCTGCTTTTGCTTTCAACGAGTATGTCGCCAAAATTCCCGCAATATCCAAATTATTTATGGTCAGCCCCTCCGTCCATCTTCGCCCCACATGCGGGGTAGTAATTGCCGCCGTGGACATAGAACGCCATCGCATACGCCTCGTGGTTGCATAGGGAGCACTTCACAAGCTCAAACTGTTCAGAACAGTCCTCGTATCGGCTATGTATCCACCGGCTATGTATCCACCGCCCATGCACCACCGGGGCCACGTCGGCGGCTTTGGCAGCTTTTATTGCTTCCGCATGGATAATGAGACGGTAATTATTGTCGTATTCTGCGCGCTCCAATAATGTTTCCATCTCAATGTATTTAGCCATTGTCAGCCCTCCTTTTCCGGGTATCCAAGCCGGCTCCGCAGCCGCCGGATCTTAACGGCCCGCTGCTCCGCCACCGCGTCCTCGACTTTAAATTCGATTTCCATCTGATCGAGCATGATCCCCACATCGGCGATCTCCTCGGCGATGTTGGCAAGCGTGTCGCCGTCAATGCGACCGCGAAGAAATTTGCACAGCACATTCTGCAACTCGGCCATTTCCTCAAAAACCATCGTGATCTGTGCCTGTCCGCCGTAGCATCTGAGCGCCTCACAAAAGGTTTTTCTCTCCATATCAGTCATCCTTCATCGCCTCCACATAGCACCAGCTTTGCGGTGCTTTAGTAATCGCCGCAGGAATCATGCAATTTTCATCATAGATACAGGCTGTGCTTTCGTACCCGCTTTTGCTGCATGATTTGCATTTTTTCCAAGTGTGAAATTCTATCAGTTCCTTCGGCGTATCATAAATGCGCAGGTCGGAGATATGCCAGCCATAACCGACATTTTCGCCGAGGTATTTGCAGAACTCTTCTGTAATTAAGCAAGTTTCTTTGAGCCGATTGTCGAGTTGCTTCCCGCTATCGTCCCAGAATCCGCAGATGTTCACACGGGTAATTGCGTCGCAGGTAAACTTCCCGACGACCTTGCCGCCGCCGTAAAACTGTGGCCTTGGATAGTCCGTCGAAATGAAGTCCTCGTGCGGATATTTTGGCAGCGTGCAGTAGATGTAGCATTTGAACGGCGTGTCTAGCTTCGGCTTGGTCTTTCTGACTTCAATGGTCTTTTCGCCGTTGGTGATCTTCTCCACCCACTTGGGACGGATGCTCAGCATAACAGCCTTACGCATCCTTCATCGCCCCCAATACTTTCTCCGTCTCCTCGCTTACCGCAGTAATTCTCCCATGTTTTACCAGATCGCAGAACACATTGTAACCCATGTGAAACACAATTCCGCAACTGCTGCAATAGCGAATTGCAAGCTCTACATCCTTCATAAGTTGCGGACTGTCGATGTTTTCCTTGCATAGCAAAGTGCGCCCACTGGTAAATGGCAGCACCACCAGCCGGCCATCCCTGTCGGCTTCGGCCAGTTTCTCCAACCGGTCAAGATCGCAGTTTCGGCACAGTTGACGAAGCGTCTCTGCGGCTTCGTGATCCATGTCGATTTCCTCCTCCGGCGGTTCCGGCAGCTGCCCCCGCAGCCCCTCAATCTCCCTTTGCAGCGCCGCGATGTGGGTATTCTGGTTAGCGATCCGGTCAGCGGCTTCTGCCAGATCGTCGCACAGGGTAATGGGCGTTTCCCACTGGTTTCCTTCCGCCCATTCCGCATGCTCACGCAGAGCATTTACGAGTTCTTGATCTCTCAAAACGGCAGTTCTCCTTTCTCCTCCTCCGGGATCTCCCGGAAGTCCCCTGACGCAGGCGGTGTGTCCGATTCGGACCGCTTGCTGTACCGAAAATACACATGCTCCGCCACCACCTTCGCGGAGCGCATTTATGAGTTCTGGATCATTCAAAACGGCAGCTCTCCTTCCTCACCCTCCGGGATCTCCCGGAAGTCCCCGGACGCAGGCGGTGCGGACGCTGTGTCCGATTCGGACCGCTTGCTGTCGCCAAAATACACATGGTCCGCCACCACCTCGGCGGAGCGCCGGTTGTTGCCGTCTTTATCCTTCCAGTCCCGGAGCTGCAACCGGCCCTCCACCACGGCCATGCGGCCCTTGGTGAAAAACTTGCTCACGAAGTCCGCCGTGGAGCGCCACGCCACGATGTCCACGAAGTCCGTCTCCTTCTCGCCGGACTGACCCTTGTAGTCCCGGTCAACCGCCAGAGAGAAAGACGCCACGGCCAGCCCGCTGCCGGTATGCCGCAGCTCCGGGTCACGGGTCAGACGGCCCATCAGTACAATATGATTCAGCATGATTTGTCTCCTTTTTTCCAGCGGTCCGGCATATAGCGTCGCCGCCGATCATGGATGTATTCCACCATGTCCACCCACTCCTTACGGGACGGCATGGCTGCCAGCTCTGCCCTATGGATCTCATCATAGGCCGCCCACCGGGGGCAGACCGCCGGATCGTGACATCCGATCCGGCGATCCGGGCAGTTTAGGCACGGAGGCGCGGTCATAAGGTCACGCCCTTGGCCGCCACCGTCAGCAGGATCACGGCAGCCACGGCGGCCGCCAGAGTCAGCACCGGGAGAACCCGGCTGCGGCGCTTCCCGCGCCCTGTGTATCGGATCATGTGTCCGCTCCTTTCCCTGCCGCTGGGACAAGCGGCAGCCGCATCCACCAGACCACTGGGGCCTGTGCCTCAATGCCGCCCGGCATCATCCAGTGTTGGCCATCCCAGTCAAAAAACCGTTTCAGCAGCTTCCCGTCACCCAGGTCCACATAGGCTGCAAACTCTCCCGGCTCCGCCGGGTTGGTGCTGCCGGGCATCCATCCGGCGGAGTATCTGCTGACACACGGCAGCGTCGGCGGGGTCAACTCATCCGTCAGGCCGTAGAGGTAGTCCGTACTGACGCCGAAGCACATCGCCAGCTTAGCGATCTTCTCCGATCCGCACATGGAGGCGTTCTCACAAGCGCTGTATGTCCCCGGGAACTCGTCAATGCTCTGGGCAAATTCCTTCCGGCTCATGCCGGTCTGCTCCCGCAGCGCCCGCACCCGCTGGCAGAAGATGGGGACCATCACCTTGTAGTCCAGCCGGGGATCTTTCACCGCCGGATTCAGCGGCGGTTTTTCCGGTTCCTCCACCGGTTTTTTCTCCACATACTGGCAGGCCGCCGGACAGGTGTCTCGGTCCAGACAGTGCAGGCAGCAGTTAGAGCCATTCCACTCGCCGTATCGGTAGTCATGATCGTACATCCGCTCCGCATTCTCGCACATCCGACCGGTGTGCTCACACTTCCGGCGCGTCACTGTATAGCAGGTGGAGAACTTCCGCACCTCGTTGATGGTGCAACTCCGTCTCTTGTCGATGATCCAGTCCAGCAGCCGGTATTGCTCGTCGATGTCCATCCGGGCGATCTGCAAGGCCGCTGCCTCTGGGATCTCGTCCTGCTTCCAGCGTTCCACCAGTCCCGGCACTTTCAGGCCGTTCTTGATGGCCGACAGGTTGGCGATTTTGGTGGCTTTGACTTGCAGGGCCTCCGCCACATAGTCCCGGATGCGGCCCGGCAGTTCCTCACCGGCCTCCCGGCGCTTGATGTAAGCCGCCGTCAGCTTTTCCGCCTCATCGGCCAGCAGGGCATTGGACTTCACCCGCTGGCGGTTGGCCTCGATCACCGCCGCCTGCTCCTGCCCCTCCGACATAGGGGGCAGCACCCGGCACAGGACCTTGGAGAAGCGCGTCCAGTCCGCCTCGGTGACGTCTTCCCACATGCTCCGGATCGCAGCCAGACGGCTGTGGCCGGAGATCAGGCGATAGGTGCCGTCACCGGCAGGGACCACCGTAGGCGGCTCCAGCAGGCCGTTGGCCCGTATGGAGTCCGCCAGCGCCCGCAGCGTTTGAGGGTCAGGCGTCGGGTAGAAGTTCCGGGGATTGTCCCGGATATCGTCAACCGGGATCTCCATCATGGTGTCCGCCACACCGGCCAGCTGCTCACCCAGCACATCCATCACGTTAAATTTCCGTTTTTCCATCCTCAGCACCTCCCGGAGATTTCCTTCACAAGCTCGGCGTAGTCCTTGCTTGCTGCGCAATAGGGACGGGCCACCGGCAGCGGGACCTTTTGGAAGGTCGCGCTGGGCACGGCCTTGGAAAAACGGATCACCGTCTCAAACACCGGCAGCGCCCCGCCCCGGATGGCCGCGAGGGCCTCCTTCTCATCCGCCATGTGGGTGAATTGAGTGACCAGCACGCCCAGCACCGACAGCCGGGGGTTGATGGCCCGCATGTGCTGGAGCTGCTCCGCCAGATTGGCCATGCCGCCGGTGGAGTAGTAATCCAGCCGGATGGGGATGATGACCTCATCCGCAGCGGCCAGCGCCGCCGTGCAGGCCGCCGACAGCGCCGGCGGGCAGTCGATCAGGATGAGATCGTAGGCGTTGCCCTGATCCGCGTCCTCCTCAATGGCGTCCCGCAGATCCGCGATGGCCCGCTGCATCCGGCCTACGCCGCTCTGGGCCATGTGCCGGTCTGCTACCAGCAGGTTGATGTCAGAGGGGATCAAATCGATCCCGTCAAAGATGGTGGGCGTCACAAACTCCGGATAGTACCCGGCGCCCTCGGTCAGGAGGGCCAGCGTGTCCGCGCCCTCCTCCGCGTCGATCCCGAAGGACATGCTCAGGTTGCCCTGGCTGTCCCCGTCGATCAACAGGATTCGCTTGCCCTGCTTCGCCAGCAGATACGCCAGCGTGGCGGTGGTGACGGTTTTCCCGACCCCGCCCTTGAAATTCAATACCGCAATTGTTTTCATAATTCACCTTTCCCCCTTGTGTTCGCGTCAGACCGCAGTGCTTACGGCCTTGAAATGCGGCTGGCCCCGCCAGTTCTTCGGCTGCGGTTCCAGTTTCGGCCAGAAGTCCTCCCGCCAGTTGTAGCCGGTAATGGGACTGCGGAACTCCACCGTGTAGTACCGCCCAGCCGGGTGGATGTAGAGATCACCCGCGCCGGGATCGGCCCAATGGTGCCCAGCCCGCTGGTTGCCTCCAGTGTCGGTTCCAAATGCAAAATATCTCCGATTTTCATGTTTCACTCCACATATGCCGGGTTAAACGTGTTGGTCTCCGGCCAAAAAGATAAATCCAGGCGTCCGGTGCTGCCGTGGCGGTTCTTGGCCAGAATGACCTCCGTCCGCTCAGGTGCGCCTTTCTCCCGCTTGTAGTCCGCCTGGTAATAGTCCGGGCGGTGGACAAAGATCACGCCGTCAGCGTCCTCCTCCATGGCGCCCGTGGCCCGCAGGTCCGCCAGCGTTGGCCGCTTGTCCATCCTCTGCTCATTCTGCCGGTTGAGCTGTGCCAGACACAGCACCGGCTGGTTGAGGGACTGGGCCAGCCGCTTGAGGGCGTGGGCGATCTCTCTTGACTCGTCCGCATCCTGCCGCTTGCCGGGGCGGAGGATCAGGCCGAAGTGGTCAACCACCACCAGCTTGACATCCCGGCCCGCCCGGGCAATGGACGTGATCCGCTGGACGCTCTGGGCGCGGCCGTTGGTGCAGTAAAACGGCGTGGCTGCCGCCTTGCGGGTAGCGTCGATCATCCGCTTGTACTCATCTGCCGTCAGGGTGTCCATCAGGATCAGCTTGCTGTCCACCTTGCTCAGGCTGGACAGCCGCCTTGCCATGATCTGCTCCCTGGACATCTCCAGGGAGAAATAGTCCACCTTTCCCACCGTCTGGGCCACATGCTCCGCAATGCTGACGCCCAGGGCGCTCTTGCCCATACCGGGGCGGCCCGCCAGGATATATAAACCATCCTGCACCATGCCGCCGCCCAGCAGCTTGTCCAGCGCCTTGATGCCTGTCCGGACGTATGGAATATTTCCCTCGTCGATCTTGGCCCGGTAGTCCAAGAATCCATCTGCCTGCTCCTTCGGAGCCAACAGCTCACTCTCCAGGCGCTGGCTGCTGGCCGTCATAGCCGCGTCCAGCTGGGCCAGCACTTGATCCTCCGGTGCCTGGTCAGCCAAGGCCGCCAGGCCATCCTCCAGTGCTGTCTTCAGCTCCCGCCGCCTGGCCGTCCGGGCTACAATGTCGGCGTACATCTCCACATTGGCCGCCGTGGGCGTGATCTCCATCAGCTGAGCCAAATACTTCCGCAGCGTTTTCTCCTCCGCCAGGCTCTGCCGCAGCGCCTCCGCGCAGACCGTCACGCCGTCGATGGGCTGGCCGTCCCGGTCCATGGTCACGATCACCCGGTACAGGTCCTGGTTGAGGGCCACGGAGAAATCCGACTCCCGCAGGACAGCCGCCACCCGGCGGACGCACCCACTGTCGATCAGCAGGGAGCCAAGGACCGCCTGCTCCGCCTCCACGCTGGCAAAGTTACTCATACACGTCCACCTCCTGGCCGTCGATGATCCGCTTGCCTACGTAGCGCCGCCGGGGCGGCTCCGCCTCCTGGTCCGATTCGGACCGCTCCAGTGCCGTGTCCTTCCAGCGCTCATTTTTGATCCAGCGGCAGGCGTAAGGGATGCCGATGCCCCGCCGCCAGGTCTCGCTCCTGCTCTGGGTCTCCAACGCCTGGGTCATGGTCTGGATGAGGGCATCGTCCGGCTTGAGCCTGTCCCACTCCCGTACAGCGCCCACCCGGTCCTCGGCCCGGCCACGGGTCCGGTACAGGTCCCAAAAGGTCTCAAAGGCATCCGGCATCCATGCTGGGGTTGACTTGCTTTTTCGTGTTTTCACACGCATCCCCTTTTGGGGGATTATAGGGGGATATATACTTGTATTCTTAATACCTTTATATTCCTCCGGATTTTTCGGGATACCCTCTCCAGATTTTTCGGGGGAGGTATCCGGATTTTTCGTGATACCTCCCTGTACCTCCTCGCCATGGATTTGGGGTCCATTTTTTGCCAGAATTTGCCCCAGAAAAATCCGCCTCTGAACCACATCTCCGGAGGCACCAAAACGCCGGATCATCTCCACCCGGATGTGTCCGCAGTCCCGGAGCTGGCTTACCAACTCCGAGACGGACTTGTCCGTCAAATTACAGACGCCCATCAGCTGCTTGTTGGTGGCGTAGCAGTATCCGCTGCTCTGCGCCAGCCGCACGATCTCTCCATACAGCAGCTTTGCGGCAGGCCGGAGCCTGTCATCATACAAGACCCCGGCGGGAATGACGGCATATAAGCCGCCCATCGTCAGATCATAAGCCATATTGCCCCCTTATCTTTCCATCCGATCCACGATCCGCAGCGGGATTGCCGCCACCGTCGCCACGCCGACAACCATGAAAAACATTGCCCAACCGGTCACAGGGATACCCCCTTCCCGGCAAAATTAGGTCTTGCATGCGGCGTGGATCTTGTGCTATAATTGATACATCCAACAGTGGTTGATCCAATACCACACACTTTTCCCCCTGAACGCTCTGAGGTTGCCGCCTCGGGGCGTTCTTTTTTTGCGCCTGAGTAAATCACCTGATAAATGGCCGCCATGGTCTCCCGCAGCTCCACCACGATGGAATCGAACTCCGGCCGCTCAGCCTCGTCGATCACGCCGTCCTCCGCGATCCGGAGCAGGGCGTCCAACCGGCCCGTCGCGTCTTGCAGACGGTTCCGGAGGGCGATGCTCGCCATTGGCAGAGGCCTTGGCGTCACCTCCGGCATCACGCCCAGCGTGTCCGTGGCCTGCGCGTGCTCCAATGCCAGCCATGGGCAGCTGTACACCTCCACCATCCGCGCCACCGTCTCGTCCTTGGGCACCGTCTTGCCGCCCTCATACTGTTTCAGACTTTCCGGGGACAGCCCAAGCAGCTCCGCTGCACGTTCTTGGGTCATGCCGGTACTCAGCCTTGCCCTTTGGTACAGATTAGGGCATTTCTTGTCCATTGTCTTTTCCTCCTTTCCGTGTTACCGTGATTATAGGCCCCGCATGACCCGGAGGAACGCCTCCTTGGGGATCTTCACCCGGCTACCCAGGCACACGGCAGGGAAGGGGAGCAGATCCGGCCGAAGCCGCGCCTGCATCCGGATGGTCTGCGGGTCGGAGCCTAAGATCGGCGCCACCTGCGCCGCCGTCAGGTACTCCTTGGGGATCCTAGCGATATCATCCAATGTCATGTTTTTCGCTCCCTTCTCACGCGCTCTCCGTCCGCTGGACGATCTCTTCGATGGGGACGCCAAAGATCAGCGTCATACGGAAAACTCTCTCCAGCTCCGGAGTCCGCTGGCCCAGCTCCCACTTGCTCACCGTGGGCACGGTGACGCCCAGCTGATCCGCCAGCGCCTTCTGGGTCATACCGGCAGCCGTCCGCAGCTCCTTGACTCTGTTAACGATCATAATTGCTCCTTTCCCGCCTTGACGGCGTTGCCCCGGTGTGGTATATTGTCCTTGGGGCTATGTCCTTTGTGGATATAACTTATCACAAGTTCTTGTGAATGTAAAGTGTTTTTCACAAGTTCTTTTGATTTTGTGCGTGGTTACAAAATTATGAGGATTTTTTATGAATAATTCACAAGAAGTTGCGAATCTCATAAAGGCATTGGCTAAGTCTAAAAAGATCGCCATCGGAAAAATGCTTTCAGACTGTTCGCTAAGCGTTAATACGCTGTCTTCCATGCAAGCTGGCGGGTATTATCCAAGGCTGGAAGCACTTGCCAAAATCGCCGATTATCTGGACTGCTCCGTGGACTACCTTCTGGGCCGCACAGACGACCCGCAGAGCCACCGGAAGGAGCACGGATGAAACGCTATGAAAAAGATTTGAAGCGTCTGCAAGCCCTGACCAAAAACGGAAGCGAACCTGCAGATCTGAACGAGGCGGGGCTGGATGAACCAAGCGCCTATTTGCTCAAGTCTTTAGGGCTGGCCGAGCTGATCCCAGCCGGGGATAATGAATTCTGGATCACGCTGACTGACGATGGCGTTACCTACTTTATCGACAAGGCCAACGCACGGGCTGACTTTGTAAAAAATCACCTTGCCAACTTCGTAGTGGGCTTTCTTTCCGGCGTCCTTGCTACAGTAGCTGCAGCCTTGATAAGACAAGCAGTGCTGCGATAATTCCGCAGATATAGCCAAGGACGTAAGTCCCTTTCATTCCTCGCGCCTCCTCTCTTGATGTTCTGGCCCCGGTGTGGTATATTGTCCTTGGGGCTATGTCCTCTATGGCTATATCTTAAATCGCAATTTCATAAATTTCAAGGTTAAAATCGCAATTTGCTAATTTTTGTAGCCTTTCACAATTTACGTTATTGCGATTGTGCATTTTGTTGGGGGTGATTCCAATGGACTCAGTGGACCGTCTTTTTGCCCTGGTGGATGAAAAATACAAGGAGCAGAAGGACTTTGCCGCCGAAATTGGCGTCACTCCGTCAATCGTCAGCCAGTGGCGTAAACGCATATCAAAATCTTTTGTAAAGTGCTTGCCACAAATCACGGCAGCGTTGGGAACCACGGCGGAGTACATTTTGACCGGCAAAGAAGAACGCCCGTCCCCCGAAGGGGACGAGCGTCCGGAATGCTGGGACCTGCTTACCCGCGAGGAGCGGGAAAAGGCGCGGGAGTATATCGAGATGCTAATAGCTGCGCGAGGTAAGCGTTGACTTGCTCACGCTCCTCCGGCGTCAACTGGCGGTAGAGCGCCAGGGTCATGTGGTCGCGGTCCGAATCGGACACCGTGCGGGTGATCTGGTTGCTCATGGTGATGCCTCCCAAACATATATTCAAGGCCCAAGCCTCGGGCCTAATTTTACATCAAGAAAAACATCCGAATTGGATCAAAGGGGGAGTTTCCCATGAATAGCGAAAAGCAGCGCACATTTGAATGGTATGAATTCATCCCACATGTTTTAGCCGTTATCACGATTCTGTGCTGCGTGATTGTTTTCGCGGCATCGTTTACAGGGTTGGCCGTTCTCCAATTCAACTGGATTCAGCGGACCTGTCTGGCTGTGGGCGCGGTTGTCCTGGTCATCATGCTGCTGCGCTGGATCGGCCAAGATCAGCAGGCCGTGAGAATGGCTCAGGCAGCGGCAAGACCCGCCAAAGCACCGGAAGCGGCAAAAGCCCCGTTTGAATACATGGAATTCCGTGTGGCCGGCGTCTCCTTCCCCAATGATGACGGCGTTGACCGGCAAGAACTTTTGAGGGCATATCGCTTCGGCGATGCACCGTTTGACAAGGAAAAGCGAATCACTCTCCGCGATCTTGAGTTTGAAGGAAAGCCAGCTTTTCAGGTCTTGGCAAACGGCCAGTGCATTGGCTGGGTTCCCAAAAACGAGGTCCCGGAACTGGTTGAAAAATGGGATCAGCTTGATCGCGTTACCGACTTTGATGTAACAGGCGGCGGGTTTGATTCGGACACCGATGAGAAGCTCTATTATGGTGCGACACTTTCTATTCGGTTTTTCTCATAAATAAAAAGTGCCCCCGTCGCCTCTGCAACAAGCGGCGGGGGCACTTTGCGTTTCCGGCAGAGGGGGCGTCTGCCTGTCCGCAAGAAAACCTTACTCCAAATGGGGTTGGCAGCGCAATGCCCAAATTGGGGAAATAGGCAGTATACTGCCGAATCAGATTGAGACTTTATCTGCCCATATGGGTAAATTTGACACAGGAGGGCTATTTTTTTGACGATCCAAGACTTATGCAGAGATAAAAAAGCCGCATTGCACATGACGTCTCAAGACATCGCGGATCAATCGGGCGTGCCGCTGTCTACCGTCAACAACTTTTTCGCAAATGCGTCAAAAGCGCCGTCCATCAATACCGCAGGGCCGATCTGCGCTGTTTTGGGGATCTCCTTGGATGAGTTTTTTGGCATCACCGATAAGCTCACCATGTCGGAGGAAGTCCTCAGCGCTAAAAATGATACACTCCGCGCCCACAAAAAGGAGCTGGAAAAGCATCTGGTTGATAACGGCAAAACTATGAAGATCATGATGGATGGCGTCCGCACCCGGAACCGGATCATTGCCGCTCTGCTGGTGCTCCTGTGTCTGGTTGCCATGTATGCGCTGTATCTGGACTTCCATTGCGTCCAGATCGGCTTCTGGCGGGGATAGCTGCCGATGATCTGCAAAAAGTGCAAGCAAGAAGTTCCGGACGGACCGTACTGTCTCCTCTGCGGGGCGAAGCAGGCCGTGGCCGCCAGAAACGCCAAGAGCCGGGGCAACGGGCAGGGGAGTGTCTACCGCCTGCCAAACGGGAAATATAAGGCCATCCGCGTCCAGATGTATCTGGACGAGACCGGAAAAAGTCGGCGGCGCACGGTGTCCCGGACCTTTGCCCGGAAAAAAGACGCCGTGGATGCGCTCCCGCTGCTGGATCCCAGCCAGCGGTCTGCGGCCAAGGTGGAGAAAAAGCAGAGGACAACGTGGAAGGCGCTGTATGATCTTTGGCTCCCCACCCACCGGGCCGGGCCGGACACGCTGGGCAACTACAAAGCCGCCATGAAATACTTCGCGCCCCTCTACTTTGAGCGCTGCGGCGATATTGACGTGGACGATCTACAGGACTGCCTTGATGAGTGCCCCCGGGGCAAGGCCACCCGGCGGAACATGAAAACCACGGCGGGCCTGATCTATAAATACGGCATCCCCCGTGGTTATTTCCCGGAAAAGCTCAACTTGTCGGAATACCTCACCGTTACTGGTGACAAGGGAGCCGGAGGCGTGGGCCTGCCAACGGACTATCTGGAAACCATCCGGAAAGCCGTCGGCAGCGTCCCCGGGGCGGACTATGTGCTGGCGCAGTGCTACCTCGGATTCCGCCCCTCGGAGTTTCTGGCGCTGGATGTGTCCAATTATGACCGCACCCGTCGATGTTTTGTTGGCGGCGCCAAAACGGACGCGGGCAAGGGCCGCACCGTCACCGTCTCGCCCAAGATCCAGAGCATCATCGACCAGCAGATAGGGGAGAGGGCCTCCGGGCAGGTGTTCTGCACCGCCGACGAAAAGACGCTGGATCTCAAGGCCTACCGCCAGATGTTTTACGATCTGCTGGACGCGCTGAAACTGCCAAACCCCACCTTTGACGTCAACGGCCACCAGAAACATACCTACACGCCCCACAGCTGCCGCCACACCTTTGCCACATTGATGAAGCGCGTCGCCGGATCCGACAAGGATAAGTTGTCCCTAATCGGCCACGCCAGCGAGGAGCAGCTCCGCTATTATCAGGACGTCAATTTGGACGATCTGCGCCAAATTACCGATAAAATTTGAATGAGCCTTATTACAACTCTATTACAACTCAAAACCGCCAGTCCGTTGAAAATGCACGCTTTTTAACTGACTGGGGGTCAAGGGGTCGTGAGTTCAAGTCTCGCCACTCGGACCAAGAAAGCCTGTAACCGCAACGGTTACAGGCTTTCCTTATTTTTTGAAAAGTGGCAAAAAAACGAGAAAAAATGAAGTTTATTACAACTCTATTACAACTCGTTTTTCTTGCCCGCCTTGACGATGCCGTGGTAGTAGGCTGCCAGCTTTTCCTTGGGGGCGGGGCCGTCCTTATCAAAAAGGAACGCCTGGGCCAGCTCCGCGAAGAACTCAGCCGTGCTGACGCCGTAGTGGATGGCTACGCCGCCGTAGTCGGAGTACATCATGTTCATGGTGACCCACCAGCACCACGGGGAGATCTGATCCCAAGACAGGACCATGCTTTCCGCCAAGGCCGTTGTCTGCTCCATAGGCCAGTGCGGGCCGGTGGTGCCGTCCTCGTTGACCATGTGGGCCGCCCATGTCTCCGCGTCCTCCCGGGTGAACTCGCCCCGGCTGCCGCACAGAGACTTGGCCACGGTATCCACCATCGTCCAGCACTCCAGCATTCCGCGTACGCCGCTGGCAGAGCGGTCACCGGGCGGCATTCGCATATACTCCAGGATCCCCTGCTCCAGTTTTTCTTTGTACTGGAGTAGGGCTTCTTTTGTCATAGCACCCATGGGCTACCCCCTTAGATCCGCTGGACCCGCAGGGCCACGTTGTTGACAGTGGCGGCGGCTCCGGTCAGCACCAGAGACAGAGCGGAGCCGGAAGCGCAGCAGGGCTGGCGTACCAGCGCCGGGAAGCTCAGCACGGTGGGAGCACCGGCAGCAGCGGCAGCGGATGCGGTGGCTCCGGGGATGGGGACGCCGTCCTTAACCAGCGTCACGGTGACAGTTCCGGCAGCCGTGGGGGCCACGGTGACAGACACGTCCACGTCATAGTAGCCGGCATTGGTGATATTGACCGCGTTGCCGTTGAGGTTGGCGTCGCAGCCGTACCGGCGGATGATGCTGCCCAGTGGAAGAATCCCGTCAACGGGGATCGCCGTAGGGGTCTGCATGGCGGTATAAAGTGCAGATTTACAACTCATAGTATTTCTCCTTTCAGAATAAATAGGCGGGGCACCGGCCCCGCCCGTCACCCGGCCAGAAGGGCCTGAACTGTTTTCGATCCGAAAACAGCTGCTTAGATGTTGCCGCCGCAGCCGTTGTTGCAGCCGCAGAAGGGAGAGGGGCCGGCGTTGTAGGTGTAGCCGGTGGGATACCGGACTACGCCGCACAGCTGCTCACGCATGTAGAGCTGGCTGTTGGCCTGCTCCAGCTGCGCGATCCGACCCTCAAGCTGGCTCTTTTCCAGAGCCGCGAACTTGGCGTCAATGTTGGCGTTGATGCCGTCCAGCGCCCGCTGGGTGGTGCAGCAGCACTCCGCCATCTGAGCCTGGATGCCGTTGGTGCTCTGCATGATGGCCATGTTGGTGCCGTTCTGGGCCAGGGCCATCTCCTTGCCCAGCTGACCCAGGCTGCCCTGCATCTCGTAGCCGAGATTGCAGATGCCGTTACCGATGTTGGTCAAGCGGTCATCGATCCGGCCGAAGTGCTGGCCGAACAAGATGTCCTGCTGGCTGGCCGCCGTGGCGTACTGGCCCAGCTCGCCCTGACGGGCGCCGAAGCCGAAGCCGCCGCCACCGCTCATGAGGACGAACAGGAACAGGATGATGATCCACCAGGCGCCGCTGGTGCCTGCGCCGTCATTGTCACGGGTGACGGCTGCGAGATCGCTCAAAGAATAGTTATCCATATCTGATCTCCTTTCAAAATTTAAAACAAGCCGTTGCGCACCGGCCTATTTACCGAGAAATGCCAGGAAGTCCTTGGCCTGCTGCTGGAGCTGCTGGAACTGATCCTGAGACATAGTTCCATCCGCCAGCAGCTTTTCAACCTGCTGCTGCGCCCGCTGGGGCGTCATGGTGGCCGCGAACTTCCGGAACTCCGCCATCATGGCGAGGGGATTATTCGGCCTTCTGCTTCCGCTTCCCCGGAGCATCTGCATCATCGGGTTTGCCACTCAGCATCTCCTCCAATCTTTTTACACGGGTTTCCAGATTTTCCACATCCACCGGGGCCGCTGCCTGATACGGCGTCACCGCGTAAGGCGTCACCGTGGCGTAGCCAGCCCCATCCGTCTGCTTGAGCCACACGATAGGATCGTTTTCGTCCATCAGCAAAATAGAGCTGTTGGGGGCCATCCGGAAGGCGTCAGCGCCGTTCCGGCCGTTGACCCGGGTAACTTGGCCCATAAACGCCGGGGACGCTCCTGCGGCGTTCTGCGGGGCCGCTGAGGGGTATCCGTAGGGGCTGTCATAGCCCTGATAGGGATTCGCGAAATAATTCATAGCGCACCTCCTTTTTCCTACCCTCATAATACAAAAAATCCGGACAGCCAAACTGCCCGGAAACTGCCTGTATTCTGCCCTCA
>ERZ1026772.309-NODE-309-length-37376-cov-18.634683_pt1 | contig 37376 bp, 48 predicted proteins | sample MGYA00380124_ERZ1026772 | MGnify/ENA primary metagenome ERZ1026772 (study PRJEB33269, sample SAMEA4719760) | human gut metagenome | biome: human-associated habitat; feature: organic feature; material: feces | place: Cameroon | collected 2013-10 ...
CGCATATATAGGGAAAACGGTGGATGACATCACTACAGATGACATCAGGTTATATATAGCGCAGAGAGTGCACAGAGACAAGATATCCAAGATAACAGTCGGGAACGAGATAAGGGTTTTGAGAAGTTTTTTTAATTACATCTTTTCAGAAGAATTGGTCTTAAAGAACCCAATGCTTCGAATAGAAGCAATTAAAAAGGAAAAAGCCAAAAAAGAAGCATTTACAGAGCTGGAAATTGAAAAAATGCGAGCTGCGCTAAGGACAAACAGAGAAAGAGCAATATTTGAGATATTACTGTCAACAGGCTGCAGAGTATCTGAACTGGTAAATGTCAAATTAAAAGAGATTACAGGAAATGAGGTACTGGTGCATGGAAAAGGGCAAAAGGATCGGACGGTATATCTAAATGCGAAAGCGCTATATGCGCTAGAAAGGTACTTAAAGGAAAGAAAGGACACGAATCCGTATCTGTTTGCAGCCGGTTTTTTTAATATGTGCGAGAGAAAGAATGGGATCTCACAACAGAAAGCGAGGGAATGGTACATGAGAAAAAGCGAGGTAAGCGAAGATAAGCCAATCTCCACAGGTGCAATAGAATCGCAAATAAGAAAGCTGGGACAGAGAGTAGGAGTGAAAGCATATCCACACAAATTCAGAAGAACATGCGCCACATTTGCCCTGCGAAGAGGAATGTCCATAGAGCAGGTATCCCAAATGTTAGGGCATGAATCTATTGAAACCACACAGATCTATCTGGATATATCAGAACAGGATCTGAAAGAGGCACATAGAAAATTTGTAATGTAAACAATGAGATTGATTTTGATAGCAGCGATTGTTACATTGCTAAAAGTACTTAGAGGATTTATTTAGAAAAACCTAATTGTTTGGTATTTCAACAATGCATTGCAGATAAGCAGATTATAAAGTAAAGCCTCAGACAAGACAAGGATGAAGAATGGATCATCAAAGTGACGAGTGTTTCAGTGCCTAATAGGCAGTGAATTAGCGAACTCAACAAATATGACCGGCAGGTGCAGCAAGGGGCATACACAAGTTTATTTTACCTCCTGATGTTTGAATTGTATAACAAGCTGCAGCATGGACTCACCTTATAGCGTTGGTATGCCCCGTGCTGTGCCTGTCGGCAGGGAAAGGAGGGATTAGGATGAATTTAGAGCAGATCACGGTGCAGGATTGCATTGAGCTTATGGAAAAGAAGGACAAGCGTGTCTTGATTGAAGATGGACAAGTTGTTGCAATTACAAAGTAAAGGAGAGAGTGAAAATGAAGAAGTATATTGGTACAAAGATGATTGAAGCAAAACCTATGAACAGAGGAGATTACAATGCATACCGTGGATGGACTATCCCAGAGAATGAAAATCCAGCAGATGAGGGATATCTTGTTGTTTATACGGATTCTGATAATTACGAATCATGGTCACCGAAAGATGTATTCGACAGGGCATACCGCTCCTATGATGGCGGCATGACCTTTGGTGGTGCATTGGAACTGTTAAAGATGGGGTTCAAGGTTGCTCGAAAAGGTTGGAATGGCAAGGAACAGTATATTCAGTTAGCTACAGGCATATCTTACAAGTCAGCAGATGGTGAGATTGTGAATTGTGAGCATGATGCGATCGGAAACAAGGCCATTGCCTTTGCTGGGACATCTGGTATACAGATAGGATGGCTTGCGTCACAGGCTGATATGCTCGCAGAGGATTGGGGGATACCGTATATAACTAAAAAATAGGCGCACATTCTGGCAAATGCGCACCTATAACTAAAAGGTCAATACCTATAACTACATATAGAGTATACGACCTTTTTTTGAAATTGACAAGAGCATACAGCTCTTTGCCGACCTCGTAATGAGTATTATTAAATGGATCACAGGAAGTGTTGTATGGCGAAATTACAGTATTACCAATATGATTTTGCAGATGTATATGGACAGGCTTGGAGGGTGTCACCTAATCCGGCATATGCACAGATGGCTTTAGAGGATTGCTATGACACCACAGTGTTCGGGAACGAATCTAAAGAGGAGAGAGTAAGACGCAAGATGAAGAATCTCCCGGCATGTAGGATCATGCACCAGCGGATCATAGCTGGGGATTATGTGGAGTCGAATGTCTACCCGGTATTCCTGAATAGGTCAGACATCCCAAGAACTCCAAAAGGAGAAGCGAGTAGAGAGGTACAGAAAAAGCTGAACTTAAAGAACCGACAAAAGCGAATTGTGCGACTAATGAACGCCAATTTCCGTAAAGGTGATCTGATCGTTACGCTGACCTATCGTGATGGAGATTTGCCAGATCTGGACCGAGCGAGACGAGATATCCGCAATTATTTACAGGCAATAAGCCGTTACCGTAAGAAGCAGGGGATGACGGCATTGCAATATATTTATGTGATCGAATTTGTACCGGAAGGAACAGAAAGCCGGAAGGTGCGGATTCATCACCATCTAATCATGTCAAAGATGGACAGAGATATTGCAGAATCCAAATGGACAAAAGGGCGATGCGAGTGTAAATATGCAGAACCGGATGATGATTTTGGGTTGGAGGGCTTTGCCAGATACATCACAAAGATGGAGAGCGGAGGAAAGCATCTCGTGCAGTGCAGTCGCAATCTAAAAAAGCCAATTATCAAAGAGTCAGTGACAAAGCTGACAAGACGTAAGATGCAGGAACTGGTGATGGCTGGCGATGAGATTGGCAAAAAGATGGAGCAGATATTCTATGGCAAATGCAGGTATCTGGATTCTAAAATTTACCATTCAGACTTTGTTGGTGGATTCTACATATATTCACGTTTGCGCAAGAAAGAAGGAGCTGATCCCGTGAAAAAACAACAACCGATCAATGTAGCAACAATGCCTCCGGTTAAGATTTATTTAGATATGCAGATGCAAGGCAAACATGCGGAGTACAGCATTACGCTAGAGTATGGCAAGCATGTAGCAATGCATCATGGATGCATCAAAAACACAACGAGAGACAGGGCGATCCTGTGGACCACTTACAAAGCGTTGTCGTATCTAAATAAAAAATGTTGTTTGGAGATCCATGCGCAATCTGACTATTTGGATGGCGGCTTTAATTTGTGCCGCTTCCAGAGCAACAAGAATAATCGATACCAAGGGACGATCAATGCAGATCTGATTGATAAGGTATTGGCAAAGGCAGCAGGACACAGCATTTCCGTAGTATCCGAACAGACCAATAAATATTCGCAGGAGATGGAGCGGCAGAGAGCACAGGCTGAAAGGAAAGAAAAGGTGATAAACGATGGAAGGTAACGATATATTCGGGATGCATAAGCATCATATAGTGTTTCGATCGCAAGGGGGATTAGATTTTGCTCTAAACCTGATCGAATTGACACAGAAAGAACACGAGGGAGATTCCGGACCGCACAAGAATAGAGTGCGTGATCTGGAACTTAAGAAGCGGATGCAGAATCAGCTTGTAGAGCTGTTCCCGGAGGGTGGCAGTTTCAACATTGATCAGATCAGTGCTGCACTGGGAAGAACGAGAAGATATTTCGAGAAGCATTTCCGCAAAGTACCCTGCCAGTGGATTGATGGCGAAGCGTTTTATGAGAGCGAGGATATAATCCGTCTGCTGATGGGTGGGAAGATATATTAGCTGTATCACATTACATGTCACACATAGAACAAGTTGATTAAGCACCACGGGGCGGATAGATCTGCCCCGGGAAAGGGGAGCTATTATGGCGAAGAAAGTTGCACCGGTGCAACTGTTGTTTACGAAATTTGGAGAGTTTGAGTCTGTAGAGGAACTGAACAAAACGGCAGCAGGATTGCGTGCGGAGGGAGATATACAAGGACTGCAGGAACTGGCAAAAGAAAACGGGATAGATCCGTATGAAGTAGAAGATTATGTGGATGGAATGTCGGACGAGCTTGCCACACCGATCACGGCGGCACTGGGACGGCTGAATGTAGAGTTGGAAACTTTAGAGGGACCCGAAAAAGTGATGTGTGGATTTTATGCTGTGTTTGCCAACTCTGCGATGCTGGAAAACGAGGAAGTGGCAAGAGGAATCATGAAAAAAGGAGCAAGGCTCAAAGGAATCTACGATGCGATATATGCGTATGCGCGCAAACATCAGCAGGGAGGATGCTTTGCGGGATCTACAACAGATCAGCAGGATAAACAGCTTGTAAAGGCATATTATACTGGGCAGAACCTGAAACAACTATTTGATCAGTGGTTTGGACAGAGTGATCATGCAAAGAAGTAGGAGGGATGATCATGCAGAGAAAAAAGATATTGGAGGAAAAGCCGGAACCAAGGCGGAATAGAAAGAAGCATGCAGTGGCAGCAGTGCGAACAATCAAGGGCGAGCAAACATTGATCGTCTGGGTGTATAAAGCCGGACAGAGCAAAGAACCGGTGATCACGATAGGTGAGACACAGAAAGATTATGGTGTCTATGAGAAAGGAGCGTGGCATCAATACAACGTTGCGATGAAGATGTCGGTAAATGATATAGACATCAGCAAAGAGGATTACGACACGATTCGGGATTTCTTTAAGGGTGCCAAGCCGGTAAATAATCCGCTATATAGGGATCATACATGGGTGGAATGGGTGGACATTGCGAGACAAAGGATATTGGACAACAAACGCTATGAAGCTGCGGAACGGCGACGCAAGGCGTTGCAGGAGCGACGTGAATGTTTATACGAAATCCCGAAAGAAATGATTAATTGGGCGAAACAAGAATTGGCGAGTAAGCATACGTTGACATATCACAAGAAAGGACGCATGGCAACGGTGCAGTGTTCGTGCTGCGGAAAGACAGCACAGTATACGTTCGAACCTGTCACGCTGGAGGATATGGCAAGACAGGGAGAGAAACCGTACCACAATGAACCGGGCGTGTGCACTTTATGTGGCGCGGAGGGGATTTATAAGGCAGCAGGATACTACAAGGGAGTGTATAGGCAGACGAAACAGGCGTATATGTTGCAGGGAACGAAAGACCCAGGGAAGATAGTAGCCCGCTTTGTTGAGGTGGAGGTGGTCCGAACGGCTGAATACGAGCGAATATATGAAGCAGAGATAGCAAGAGCATTTATCCAAGAGGGCAGGAAAAATGTGCAATATGATTACCGAAAATACAATCCATATTTGGGGGAGTGGTATTGGGATGATTGCAACTACGGAATGTATGCGGGGGAAAAACCGGTACGGCTCGAAGGTAAGATGTGGCCGGTATCTTATGCAGAATTAGCAAACACAAGGATGAAATATAGCGGAGTAGAGTGGTACAAGATGCATGTCAATTTTGCAAATGTAATAGGTTACCTGCAGATATACAATATCAATCCGGTGGTAGAGATCTTAACGAAGATGGGGCTGGAAAAGCTGGTGCATCACTTTACATACGGAGAATGGAGCCTGCTGGAAAATAAATCTGCAAAGACAGTATGTGATTTGCTTGGAATTAATAAGCAACAACTCCGGACGTTGCGCAAGTATCATGGAGATATTGATATACTGCGGGTAATGCGATATGAAAAGAGTCATGGATTGCAATGGAACGAAGATATGGAGGTTTGGCTTGCAAAATGTGCTTTGTATGAAGATGCGTATGAGAGCATTTTGAGCTGTATGAGTATGACGAAGTTCAGAAATTACGTGGCAAAGGTAGCAGCACAGGCAAAAGTAGATATTAATCGGGTGGTCAGGACATATGCCGACTATTTGGACATGAGAGCGAAATTAGGATACGACATGACCAATACGGTTTATTTGTTCCCTCATGATATGTACGCAGGACATGCGCAGATGGTAAAGGAGCAAAACAAAAAAGAACAGGACATATGGAAAGCAGAAAATGAAAAGGCATTCCCGGGCATTAGAAACAATTTTAAGAAATTGGACAAGAGATACCATTATGAATCCGGGGGTTACATGATCCGCCCATGCAAAAGTGCGTCAGAGATCCTCGATGAGGGTCGATTACAACATCATTGCGTTGGTGGGGAAAGTTACCTGCGAAAGCACAACACAGGAATAAGTTACATATTGGTTTTACGCAAAAAGGATGTGCCGGATATGCCGTTTGTAACGGTAGAGATCAGTACAAAGTTTAGCGTGATGCAGTGGTATGGCCCACACAACACGAAGAATAATGACGAAATCGATTTGCACGAAAAGCAGATCGATGAGTGGTTGGAACAGTACACGAATACGAAGCAACGTAAATTAAGACCGACAATGGCAGACACTGGAGCACTGGCAGATACCGGAGCGATGGCACCGGCAGTGTGAATGGAGGAAGAACATGGAAGAATTGATAGAATATAACAACTATGGGCAGTTTAAGGCGGCGTTAGACAAAGAATTGCTATCGGCAGCAGATCACTTTGTTAAGATCGGGTATCTGCTCAAGCAGGCAAGAGATACGACAATATTGTACGAAAGCGGATATCCAAATTTGTATGAATTTGCAAAAGCGGAATACGGCATCGATAAGGGGACAGTATCACGCTACATTGCGATCAATGACCGCTTTAGTGTAGGCGGCAACTCTCCTGCGCTGGAACAGAGATACAGCAATCGGGGCGTTGCAAAATTACAGGAGATGTTGACGATGTCGGATGAAGTGATCGAGGTCATTCCGGCAGAAACGACAAAAGCAGAGCTGCAGGATATTAAAAAGGACATAAAGGCAGAAGAGAACATCACTGACATGGAGGTGATGCTCGAAGATGTTCCAAGCACACCGGTCAAGACGAATTGCTGGTACCAGCAGGCTATATTCTATCACTTACAAAATAATCCGGAAATATTCACGAGAATATATGCAGCTATGCAGAATGATCCGGTAGGAGATAAGGATGTTGTATTAGCGTTAGCACCGAATGGTGTAGCCACCCCAAGAGCGAGAGTTCCCAAGGTTGGAACGGTACTCATGTCCATACAGGGGACAGAATTGCCAATGGCGTTTGTAAACGTAAGAACAAACGAACACGAAACGGTACCATGGGCATGGATTGCAAACACTATTAAAAGCTGGGATGAATGGCGAGGCACTCCGGAAGCAGTATATCAACGGATATATGGAGTGGCGATGTTCGAACAAAATGAATCAGAGCAAAAAGCAGAGCCTAAGGAACATACAAACACAGCGGAACAGATCGCAGAAGATCATGAAGAAATGGACAACATTGTTGATAACAATGTGGATAAACATACAGAGGAAAAGCAGGAAACGGATCAAAGTGCCAATTCTGCAGAGGAAGAGATTGAGCAGGAAGTCTGTGAGGATGAAATCGAACAGATTAACGAAGAGCAGGTCGAGGTAATAGGTCGGACCGAGGAAAGTGAAAAAGTTGCACCGGTGCAACCAAAGGAAGAGGATTTAATAGGGCAGCAGTTAGCGAGGGAATGGATATCCACTAAGGTCAAAGAAGTTCCGGACAAAGATGGCGCGTATTTGATCTGCCGACTGGGATATACAAATGAGCCGGAATACGGAATTGACACAGTAAAAATAGATCCATACAGCAAGCAAAGACGCTGGGTGCTGTGGAAGGATAAGGTATTGTTTTGGATGCAGTTGCCACCATTGCCAGAAGTGAGGAAAGGAGAGGAGACAGATGAGCAATAGACCGCAGATCACAGCAATTCTCTCGCTGTCAATATTAAAACACATCTGCCCGAACAATGACCCCAGAATCTATTGGGCGAGGGAGGTAACTTTTGATTGGGCGACATCACATTCGGTCAGAGTTGATTTTATGAAATTTAAACCAGTGAACAATACTGTTTCTGGCATTGAAAAAGGTGACTTTTATTGTTATGAGGTTAAATCGTCTGTCGATGATTTTCATAGCAAGAATGGTCATAATTTCATTGGCGATTACAACTATTATGTAATGCCCGAAGAAGTGTACGAGCAGATTAAGCGAGAGATTCCTTACCGGGTAGGCGTGTACGTACCAGCCGGAATGGCTTATCAAGGTGAGTGGTACAATCTAAAAGTAATCAAGAAAGCAAAGAGGCAAGACAGGAGTAGACCAGTATCGGAAATGTTGCTGATGATGTTCCGTTCTGCAGCAAGGGAAAGGAGGAATACAACATGAGAGAAAGACCTATTTTATTCAACACCGAAATGGTACAAGCACTTTTGGCCGGAAGAAAGACTTGCACAAGGCGAGTAATAAAACTTCCTGACAAGATGACTGGACGCCCCATCGGAAAATCAGGAGATAGTAGCAATCCATTAGGATTTTTTTATCCGGGAGGAATAAAAAGACCGCCATATCAACCGGGAGACATCCTGTATGTCAGAGAGACATGGAATAAAGCTGGGCTGGTAGATGATTCCGACCATGTAATTGAGGGGGCGGAGAAATATTATTATGCAGCAGGTCCAGAAAAACCTTGCTTTGATTTTTGGGTTGATCCGGAAACGGGAGAACACAAAGACCGTATGCCGTGGAAACCGTCCATCCATATGCCAAAAGAAGCCGCAAGGATATGGCTGAAAGTTACGGATGTAAGAGTGGAGCGGTTGCAGGAGATTACAGAGGATGGAGCGAAAGAAGAAGGAGCAAACTGCAAAAATGGCAAGAATGTTGGATTGGAAGAAAAAATGAGACGAACAGCGATTGAAAGGTTTGCAGAAATTTGGAACAGCACTATCAAGAAATCTGCCCTTGACCGTTACGGATGGGATGCAAATCCGTTTGTATGGGTTATCGAATTTGAAAGGTGTGAAAACTGGGAAAGGAGTAGCAATGGATATTAGAAATTTATATAAGGCGAAAAGTGCTCGCAATGGAGAGTGGTGCATAGGAAGCTTACTGCAGCGTAAAGATGAGTATTACATATGCCCAATTTCTGGTATATATACGGTCGAATTTAGCAATGAAGAGGATCTATATGAATTTGGTGGCTTTGTGCTGGTGGATAAAGACACAATTTGCAAATGCACTGGTCTGGTGGGTAAAGATGGAAATATTATTTATGAGAATGATGTTATAAAATATCATTTTGGCAATGTATATGCACAAATCAGATATGGAGCATATCAAAGCTGCTTTGATAGTCAAAAAACAGAGCACATAGGATTTTATGTGGATTGGTCAGAGAGCAGGAATTATCGCAAAGACTTAGGATATTGGATAAACATGGTTAATGCAGAGGTTGTTGGAAACGTTTTTGATAATCCGGAATTGTTAGAAGGAGGCGAATAAGATGGAATTAGATGAAGTAATTGAAGATTTGGAATATCTCGTTTCGGATAGTTGTACAGACACGCAGTTTGATTACATTGAAGAAATAGAGATTGCAACCAAGTCACTTAAAAAGCAGATTCCCAAAAAAAGTGCAGGAAAAACATATTGATGAATATATATGCCCTGCCTGTGGAGAAGAAAACAGTGGATGCGATGAAGGGAAGATAACAGATAGATACTGCCCGAAGTGTGGGCAGAGATTGGGGGTTAAGAATGAGATCGATTGATGCAGATAAGATTGATTTTAACGAAGTTTTTGCTGGTGAAAGTGAATTTGCACAAGACACAAGAAATGCGGCACAAATGTTGATTGACAAACAACCTACCGTCTATGATGTCGATAAGATTGTGGATCGGTTAGAAGAAGAACGGGAACTTGCATACGCAGATTTTGAAAGGTACGTTGAAGAAGTTGGTTCATGCCTTGATTCTGAACATGATGACTTTTTCCATAAAGGAATAGAAAGAGCAATCGAAGTAGTAAAGGCAGGTGGACAGAATGGATAGAAAACAAATTATAGATGCATTAAAAACTTTACAAACCTGTTGTGAATCACATGAGTGTTGTACAGAGTGCCCGTTATATAATGATCGGAGGCGGGAGTGTGGAGTGGAAGTTGCAGCACCGAGTGTGTGGCGCATCAACGAACCAGAGGTAACAATATGGAGAGGACTAAATTAGAGATGGAGGAATGAGAAATGGGCGTAAAAAAAGACTGCATCATGTATGATGCGAAGTTTGGGCATTCAAACAAGGGGATGTGCAGAGGACTGAAGAAATTGTATTGTGATATAGAGGAGTGCGGATTTTACAAGCCGGAAAGCCAATACAATGCAGACGGCAAACGTAAGGCGAAAAATAATCGCTTTGTAACGCCGGTATCACAATAGATCCCATGGAAGGAGAAACGTATGCAGAACAAAAATGGAGAAGGATATAAAGATCCAACTGCAGCGAAAGCGATTCGTTCCGCTGTGAGACAGGAACGAGAAGCAGAACGCAGACAGAGAAGAGCACGCAACGAAGTAAAAAAAGAGTATTTGCGTCAATATCGCAATATTATGCTGCAGATCAAGGACTTAAGAGATCAAGAACGATCATTACGAGAGGTGACGATGTCTGCTCCGATCCAGCAGCTATCCGATATGCCGAAAGGCTCAACAAGCAAATCCGACCTGTCGGACATTATGATCAAGTATGAGCGGGTACAGGCAAAAATACAAGACAAAATGTGCGAAGCGTTGGAAAAGCGACTGGAGATCGAGGATGCAATATTGGATATATCAGATCCGAAAGCGGCAGCAGTTCTGCGCATGCGATACATAGAACTTAAGAAGTGGGAAGAAATAGCGTCGAGATTGGGATACAGTCTGAAACAGATCCATAGGATACATGGAAAAGGGTTAGATTTATTTCAAAAAAAATAAAAGATGTCCTATTATGACACATTTATATGTGCTATTATAATATCATCAAAAGAAAGAGCATCCGAGAAATTGGGTGCTCTTTTTGCGTGCAAGGAAGGTGGTGTTGTGGCGGATGTAAAGGAATTAGCGGAAATTGATTACTTGGCCGGAATGAAATATAAGGACATTGCGGCAAAATATAATGTATCGCTTAACACTGTGAAGAGCTGGCAGAAACGATATGGATGGAGTAGAAAAAAGGGTGCACCCAAAAAAGCAAAAAGGGTGCACACAAAACGAGCATCATCAAATAGCAATATGCAAGGGGAAGAAGCAGACATTGAAGAGCTTATAGAAAATAGCGAACTCACCGATGGACAAAGGCTTTTCTGCGTATATTACTTGCGAAGTTTTAACGCAACAAAGGCATACATGAAAGCGTATGACTGCACATACGAAGCGGCAATGGCAGCAGGATCAAGAATGTTAAGAAATGTTAAGGTACAAGATGAGATCAAAAAGCTAAAGCAAGGCAGGCTTAACAGAGAGCTTCTTACAGAAGAAGATATTATACAAAAATATATCGATATCCTGTATGCAGACATCAATGATTATGTTGATCAGTGCAACAATATATGCTTGGATAATCCGCTTGCGGATGGCACATTAGTCAAGAAAGTGTCTTTTGGAAGTACTACCAATAGCGTGGAATTGCTTGACAAACAAAAAGCGTTGCAGTGGCTAGCGGATCACATGAACTTTGCTACCGTAAAGCAGAAGGCAGAGATTGCACTCCTGCAGGCAAAGGTAAACGAGCAGTCCGGCGACGGCGCGCAGGAAAAGACGGAAGCGATAGAAAATATACGAGAACTGCTGGATCAGGTACAACCTATGAACAGTGACGAGGCGGCAGAATAGTGGGAGGTGGCTGAATATGATAAAGTTGTCTCCGAAATTTAAGGATTTTTTGTTATGCGAAACAAAGAGAGATTACTTGGAGGGGACTACAGCGGCGGGCAAGACCACTGTTGGGATCACTAAGTTTATGCTGATGGTCGCAAAGTCGGACAAAAAGTATCATTTGCTATGCGGGTTAGATCTCGGCACTGTCGAAAAAAACGTGATCAACAGCGAGTGTGGGTTGCTGGCTCAATTTGGAGTGCTTGCTAACTACTACAGTAATGGCAAGGGGCGCATTGGACTGCCGCATATTGTGTATGACACTCCTTCCGGCGAAAAGATAATCTATGTCAGCGGCTACGACAACAAGAACCGCTGGGAAAAAGTTCTCGGAGCGCAATATGGTTGTGTATATATTGACGAGGTCAATATTGCGGATATGGAGTTTCTGCGAGAGATCACGCATCGATGCCAATACATGATGACCACAAGCAATCCGGATGCACCGGATAAACCGGTGTATAAGGAATTTATCAATCGTAGTAGACCACTTAAACGCTACATACAGGATTATCCACCGGAATTGTTGGCCGAGCTTAACGAGGATCCGGTAGCCGGGTACATCCATTGGTATTTCACGTTTTACGACAATGCAGCGATGACTCCGGAGCAGATACAAGCCAAGATAGATGCTGTCCCCAAGGGGACCAAGATGTATAAAAATAAAATACAAGGATTACGAGGCAAGGCGACAGGTCTTGTCTTTTGTAATTTTAACAAAAAGTATCATGTGATCACAAAGGAACAGGCAAGATCCTATATTCGTGATGATGTATTGATAGACGATGGAAAGCAAACGGAATGGTATGAATACTTTAGCGCAGGTTTGGACACGGCGTATTCCACAAAATCTCCGGACACGATCGCCATGAGCTTTGTTGGAATCACGAATAAAGGACGATGCATTGTGCTGGATGAGAAAGTCTATAACAATGCCAGTCAGACGGTCCCGATTGCGCCCAGTGACACGGTAGTTAATTTTATAGCGTTCCTAGAGAGAAATCGAAAGGAATGGGGAGGGCTGGCAAGAAATGTATTTGTAGACAACGCAGATCAGGCAACGCTAACGGAGTGCGCAAAGTATAAGCGAGCGCACCCGGAATGCCTATATATATTTAACAACGCATACAAGAAAGTAATAATCGTTGACCGTATCATGTTGCAGCTTGGCTGGATGGCGTATGACGAGGATAAGCATGTAGGACCGTGTTATCAGGTGGTTGACACTTGCGTGAACTATATCCGAGAGCTGGACTGTTATAGCTGGAAAGAGGATGAGGACGAGGAGCCAGAGGATGCAAACGACCACATGGTCAACAGCACTCAATATGCTTGGATTCCGTACAAGAACAAGATAGGAGTAAGTAATGGAGGAAATAAATGAGGTGGCTGGACAAAATGAGTGAGAACGTAAAACAGAAGATGCAGAGTTGGCTGCAGATCACTCCGGCAAATGTACATAGTTTTAACATACAAGAGACTATGGATTTTCAAGGAGGCGTGATCAAAAACAGAATATGGTATTTGGGAGACCCCGACGAGCTGGCGCAGTTATACAGTCAGATCGATAGCAGCCAGAACAGACTACGCTTTTGGGCGGCGCGAAGCAGTAATGGAAGAGAGATTCGGAAGATACATATCGGGTTACCAGCGATCATGGTGGATATGTTGACCAGTATTATTATGACGGATTTTGATGCGGTTACAGTGCCGGACAAAAGAAAGGACGCATGGAAGCAGATCGTCGAAGAGAATCAATTTAAGAAGCTGTTGGAAGAGGCGGTCAGTCAAGCATTATATCTGGGAGATGGAGCATTTAAGATATCGCTGGATACAAGGATGAGTGAATATCCGATCGTAGAATGGTACCCGGCGGATCGAATTGATTTCGTCTATGACCGTGGACGAATGAGAGAGGTAGTCTTTAAGACTGCTTACAAAGAGCGAAATAAACACTATGAGCTACAGGAGCATTATGGATTTGGTTATATCCGAAATGAGCTGTTGCAGAATAGTAACAAGGTGGACTTAAAGAATGTATCTGCATTGGCCGGCTTGAAAGATATTCGCTTTGACGATTCGTTCTGTATGGCTGTGCCTTTTTATGTTTACAGCAACCCACGGGTGAAAGGAAGAGGTAAGTCGATCTTTGATGGCAAAACAGATGACTTTGATTCATTAGACGAAGCATGGAGCCAGTGGATTCAAGCGATGAGAGACGGGCGTGCAACGAAGTATATCCCGCAGGACCTCATACCAAGAAATCCAGAAACACAGGAGCTTCTTGTTCCGAATCCATTCGACAATACGTTTATAGCAGTACAAGGGGGCATGAGCGAGAACGCTGCTGACAAGATCGAGGTTACACAGCCGGTCATTCCTCATGAATCATATCTAAGTACATACATCACTGCTTTAGATCTCTGCCTACAGGGAATCATCAGTCCATCTACGATTGGAATTGACGTCAAGAAACTGGACAATGCCGATGCACAGAGGGAGAAAGAAAAGACAACGCTGTACACAAGAGGAAAGATCATTGATGCACTGCAGACAACGATACCGAAATTGATCGATGTTATATTCAAAGCATTGGACACGTTGAATGCAGTAACTGTAGAAGATACTGTGGCATCGGTGGAATTTGGTGAGTATGCAAATCCGTCGTTTGAGTCACAGATTGAGACGGTGGGCAAAGCAAAGTCCAGTGGGATCATGTCCAATGAAGCTGTTGTGGAAGAACTGTATGGAGATACTAAGACAGACGAATGGAAGCAGGGAGAAATTGATCGCTTAAATGCCAGAGATGGTGTGGAGACGATGGAAGAGCCGACGTTGAATTTAGCCGGGCTGGATGTAGAACAGGGTACAAATAATGATACAGGGCAGCAGAGCACTATATCGAAGGAGGGGTAACCGATGCGGGTTAATGTAAATGGAAAAATGTATACGATGCCAAGATCACAGTATAAGCAGCTGCTTACCGTAGCATCTGAACAGGTGCATTTTGGTGTATATGCAGTAGAAAAAGCAAACTATGCAGAGTTAAGGCATGACAAGTGCAAGTCTATAACGCAACTGAAAGCAATGATCCGGCAATATAAAGCACAGGGATTTAAGGTACACGCTAATAAATAATCCGATGGAAGGAGTACAGCATGGAAAACATGAACTATGATGTGGCAAATGCATTTGCCTCGATCGAGAATGAATTGCTGGACTCTATGATCCGGAACATGAAGCGTCATCGTGCGGAGGAAGCAGAGGAGGGATTCCAATGGGAACAGTGGCAGGCAAAGCAATTGGCAGGGCTAGAGGAGTACCGTAGAAAACACGCTGGTCGATTGAACGATCGATATAATTCGATCAATGCTAAGATGCGCATGGCAATATTGCAAGCCAACGCAACCGGAGGGATGGCGCAGGAGAAAGCAATATTGAAAGCAATCCAAAAGGGGGCGAAGTTACATAAAGCATCTGACAAGCTGCAGGGAGAATTTTTCCGGATAAATGAACGCAAGATGGATGCGTTATTGGATGCGGTAGAACACGATATGGTACGCGCAGAATCAGCTATATTACGGATGCATGATGATCAAGTGCGGCGAGCTATATTTAATGCACAAGTGTACGCAAACAGCGGAGCAGGGACGTATGAAAAGGCGGTGGACATGGCGGTTAAAGACTATGCGTCAACGGGTCTAAATTGCGTCAAATACAAAGATGGTAAGCAAGTCAACATTAAGTCATATGCAGAAATGGCGTTGCGCACTGCCAGTAAAAGAGCCTATCTCTCCGGAGAGGGTACCAAACGACAGGAGTGGGGCATACATACAGTGATCATGAATAAGCGTGGCAATGCATGCCCACTATGTTTACCATGGGTAGGCAGGGTGCTTATAGATGATGTATGGAGCGGTGGCACAGCAAAAGAAGCGTCAAAACAGGGATATCCTCTCATGAGTGCGGCAATGGCAGCAGGGCTGTATCATCCTAATTGCAGAGACAGCCACACCACATACTTTCCGGACGTATCCTCACCGCCAAACAAGAGGTGGAAAAAATCGGAGCTGGAAGCAGTAGAAACGCAAGCCAAGAGAGAGGCGAGGAAACAATATGCTAAGCGACAGCAGGACAAGTATAGCCGGCTAGAACGGACTGCATTGGATCCGGAAGATAAGAGAAAGTACCAAAATAGAAAAGAATATTGGGAAGATGTAGTTGAAAAAAATAATAATAATGATATAATTAAATCAGATCTTGGAGCTTTCAAAAAGAAGCTGAGAACTGATAAAGATATCAGTAAAAATTATTACGAAAGTTTGAAAGATAAATTTGCACAAGGAAGTGACGATGCTAAACGACTATTCATGAAATATGCGAATGGCGATACGATAGAAGATGCATTGTTTGAAGGGACAGCTCATTACAATGCAAAAACAAAGAAAATTTCCATGCATTATGGTGCTGACTTGAAAAACCCAAGAGGTGCAGGAGTCACATGGTTTCATGAGCATGGTCATTTGATTGATGATATGGCTGGTGAGTTGTCTGATGATGTGGTATTTAGAGATTTGTTGGAACAGGATGCTTTACAATATAGAGTATCATATGGCCATAAGAATGGTTTAAAAACATTTGATAAAGTTGATAAAGCAATTAGTAAGGAATTGCAGGACATGCGTCACCATTCGGCAGTATCAGATATATTTGAGGGGATAACAAAGGGAAATGTGCGAGGCTGTGCAGGACATTTGGATAGTTATTGGGAGGACCCGAAGAATATTACTGCGGAGGCATTTGCACATATGTTTGAAGCTCAGTTTGATAAAGTTCGTTATGCAGAAATGAGGAAATATTTCCCAAGCTCTTTAGAGTATTTTGAGGAAAAGTTGAAGGAGGGAATAAAATGACAAAGAAACTTAAAGAAGCAAGAATAAGGTTTGTAAAACATTTTAAGTATTCACCAAATTTTCCACCTACAATAGATTTTGATCAAGATGCTTACGCAGAGGAATTACTAAAATGTATTGCCGATGATTTTGACTATACAATAAAAAAATATGGAACTAAGATTCCGAAAGAGATGCCTAAACCAGAAATAATTTGGGATTAAATACCACCAGTCAGAGATGATATGGTGGTATTTTTATGTCCGGAAAGGAGAGTATCATGGAAGATTTTCGCATAATATACAAAATCCTACGAATCCTGCAGAATGCAATGGATTTGGAAGAGTTTGACGTGAAAGAATTGTCAGCAGAGGCGTTGGGATTAACGGTGCCGAAGTGGAGTAGAATGATGGCAATTCTATTGAAAGAGGGATACATATCAGGCGGACAAACGTGGAACAGTATGGGCTGTAGTTATCCTCGCGTATCGTTGACCCGTCCGGAACTAACCATGAAAGGATTAGAGTATTTGGAAGAAAACAGATTAATGAAAAAGGCAGCAGGGCTGGCCAAAGGGATTATAGAGACAGCACTGTAGCACTGTGAAGAAAAGTTGCACCGGTGCAACCTGCGAGAGGAGATGGTAACATGAGAAAAGAAAAAGTATGGGACAGATGGTCAGATTTCCCAATCATGTCCCGCATTGCATTTATTTTATCAGTGCTTGCATTACTAGCTGTAATAGTGCGCTGATTTCATGACGGTATGCACCGACAAAAGCAAGAACAGATATGATAAGAGCAAGCAGATCAATCCATTTATCCAGCAGGTAACGCTTCAATGCGATAGAGTTAAACTCTTTTTGGTGGCGGCCTTTATGGGTAAGTGTTGCGCTGATCAGGGAACGATAACGACCTCTTGTGGTAGAAACATAGCCATTTTCTTCCAAGAAGTCAATAGCTGCGAGAAAATCAGCCTGTGTAAATTGTTCCGGATATCCATGATTAGCATGAAAAGTATAATCGGAATAGTTATACAGATATTCAAGTATCTGTTTAGAAGTTTTATCAAGCATAATAAAGTCCTTTCCGTAAACCTGTGAAAGTTGATTCTATATGATTCAGTATAACAGGTTTCAGAGAGGTTCAAAAGGCACTTAACCAGAGTGCTTTTTTTATTGCCCGAAGGCAGATCGAACACGATGTTCGATCATAAACTACGAGGAGACACCTGCGTATAAAACTGATGTGAGACACACGTAAAACTGATTAGGGAGACACCCTCAAAACTGAAAGGAGCAATTATGAAAACGAACAAATTACGAATGAACCTGCAGTTATTTGCTGATCCAAACGGTGGGCAAGGAGGCGAAGGCGGTCAGAATAATGGACAGTCAGAGCCAAATGGTGCACCTGCACCACAGACAGGACAGCAGGAACCGCCAAAGACCCCGGAGATCGATTATGAAAAACTTGCAAGCGTAATCGAAGGGAAAAAGGCAGTGGCAGAGGATACCGTGCTGAAGAACTTTTTCAAGAAGCAGGGATTGAGCAAGGAGGAAATGGAAAGTGCCATTGGTGCATATAAGAAGCAGAAAGAGGAGTCGGAACCGGATCCGACAGCTTTGCAGGCACAGGTGGTACAGGCACAACAGTTGGCAGTTGCGTCCGAGATTGAGAAGGAGGGCGTGCTGATCGGCGTAGAGATGGGGCTTGATGTGAAAACTATTCCGTATGTGATGAAGCTGGCGGATACATCTGCTGTAGTTGTAGAGGGCAAGGTGGACGCAGACAAGCTCAAGGAAGCAGTCAACAAGGTACTGGAGGATGTCCCGGCGTTAAAGCAGGGAAAGACAGAAGAGCAGTCCAAGGGATTTGTGCAGGTTGGAGTCGGACAGACCGGAGGCCAGACAAATACCACAGGGCAGCAGTCGAACACTCCGGTAACCCCAAGTAAGCGGTGGAACCGTTTTAACAATTAAAAGGAAAGGTTAAATAAGGTGATAATATGTCATTAAATTATGCAGAACAGTGGAGTCCGGAGTTGTTGGAGATCCTGATGCAGGGGACATTAACTTCCCCGTTTGTAACAAGCAATGTAAAGTGGGTGGGCGCAAGGACATTCCATTTCACACAGATGAGCGTGAGCGGTTATAAGAACCATTCGCGCAACGGAGGCTGGAATCGTGGAAGTTACGCCCAGACAGATGTACCGTACACGGTAAATCATGATCGAGATGTTTCATTCCTGGTAGATAAGGCGGACGTGGATGAGACGAACGAGACAGCATCTATCCAGAACATCACGAGAGTTTTTGAACAGACACACGTGGCTCCGGAGACGGATGCGCTGTTCTTCTCTAAGGTAGCACAGGCGGCGCAGGCAACAGAGGGATATCATTCATCTACGGCGACAAGCACATACACCAAGGCGAAGGTCTTTAGCATGCTTAAAGATATATTGGCAAAAGGTAAGCTTCGTCGCTATAAGGCGAATGGATCACTGATCATGTATGTTCGAAGCGAAATTATGGATGCATTGGAACAGTCTACAGAGTTCACACGTAAGATTGAGATGACCCAGATCGCAGAGGGCGGAATGGGCATTGAAACACGTGTAACCGATATTGATGGCGTGCCGATCATGGAAGTAGTAGATGATGAAAGATTCTACGATACTTTTGACTGGAATCCAGAGGGAGGCGGCTTTGCCCCGTTAAAGAAAGTGACAGCAGACAGCAGCAAGGAAACTGAGGCTGTAACAGGTGCACATAAGATCAACGTGCTTGTGGCATGTGGCCAGACATGTAAGACAGTCCCGAAAATTTCCAGCATTTATTACTTCGCTCCGGGAGCTCACACAGAGGGAGATGGCTATCTGTATCAGAACCGATCACTTTCAGATGTATTTGTATTCCCAAATGGCAAGGATGGCAAGATTGACTCCATCTTTGTAGATGTGGATACCACAGAGTATACCGAGGAGTAGGAGGGATACAGATGTATGCCGATAAGGAATACTACACGGAAGTCTACAGAGGTACCCTGATCGGAGAGGAAGAATTGAAACGTCAGTTAGATACAGCCGGTCGGCAGATTGACACACTGACCTATTGCAGGATACGTGGGATCGGGTTTGATAACCTAACCGCTTACCAGCAGGATCAGATACGGTATGTTAATTGCCTGCTGGCTGACTTCATCTATGAGAACAAAGATGAGCTGGACTCAATGTTATCCTCATATGGGATCAATGGCGTGTCAATGACTTTTACGAGCGGTATCAACGTGATCAAAGTGCAAAACATAATCATCCGCACAGATATCTATGCCGAACTCGGCAAAACCGGATTGTGCTGCAGGATGATATAAGGAGGCTAACAATGAGATATCCGTGTTTAGTGCGCAAGCGAGACTGCAAAACCGCAGTAAAGGTACATTTGGAGCCGGAAGGTATTGGCGTGTATGGAGAACCATTACCGGCGCTGGAACTGGATTTTACCTGCAACTATCAGGACAGTGCGAAGACAGTCCTGACCGCAGAAAAGAAACTTGTACAGTTGTCGGGAGTGGCTCTTTTTCCCGGCGATATTGCACCGTCATTCGAGACATTAAGTGGCGGCACGATAGAAGTTGGTGGAGTTACACGGCGGATCTTTCAGGGACGGAAAAACCGAAATCCGGACGGCACGGTCAACTATAGTGAATTGGATGTGATTTGATGGGATCAAAGTCAAGAGTAAGAATTGACCAAGGAAAATTGAGACAATTGACAAGAGCAAAGATAACAGCGTTGGAAAAGACGGCTGAGGCATTGCACACTGAGATTGTGCAGACGCAGGTGATGCCGAGAGACACTGGTGCCTTGCAGAATGAGAGCACATTTGTTGACTATAGCAAGTCGGAACAAGGCAGTTGCGCTATAGTCTCATCTACCCCATATGCAAGACGGTTGTATTATCATCCGGAGTACAATTTCAGTACCGAGGAAAACCCGAATGCCAGAGGAAAATGGTTTGAGCCGTGGATGCAAGGCGGAATGTATCAGAGCCATGCGAGAAACACTTTCAAAAGGTTCTACCGGAAGGAGGCAGGATTGTGATGATGCTGTCAGACATCAGAGATTACATAGCCGGTCTTGATATGGCAGAGCAGTGCTATATGGGGAAGTTGGATGCCAAAAAGGACAATAGTATAGGATGCTATCATCTACGGCGCAGTGGCAGCAGTCATATACCGCTGGGAGGGCGCAACAATGCAACATACGATATCCTACCGGTATCCATATTGATTCACGGAAGTCGGTATGCGATCGAAACCGAACGAATGGCGCATAAGCTGTATTCGGCTCTTAGAGATTTGGAAAATGAAACAGTAAACAATCAGACTATTAAATTTTGCAGCATGTTGGTACCAGAACCGCAGGACGTGGGAACGGACGACAACGGCATATATGAAATGGTTATCGAAACAGAGTTTTACACAGAAAAGGAGGAAGAATAATGGCAAAAGTAGAAGGAGTATTTCCATGCTACAAGAATCAGTTCCATATTGGAGATTCTGCTGAGTCGAAGAACGACATTGCAGAGTGCGAATCGTTTTCCGTGTCGATTGATAACGGCGTGGAAACGTGGAACTCATTTACACAGGAAGGATGGCAGAGCGCATTGCAGACAGGCAAGGCAATCACGATTTCGGTGTCAGCCAAGAGAAGCATCGGCGATGCAGGAAATGACTTTGTGGCCGGTAAGTGGCTTGCGAACGGTCAGGATGCATATGCATACTTTGACTGGACATTCCCGGATGGAACAGTGGTGTCATGGGATAAGGCGGTAATCAATGTAACAAACATCAATGGTGGCGACTCCACAAACGTTGCTCCGTTGGAGTTTGACGTTGTGTCGAACGGAAAACCAAAAGTGACGTTACCCAGCTGATGCGGCACAAACGGTGTCGCAGGCCAACAAGGCGGAAGACGTTAGCACGTCAGAAACAGGCACAAAGAGTAAATAGGTATTAAGCAGACAGCCCCATGATGGGGCTGTTTTGCTGTAACAGGAATGGAGGTTATACATGAGTAAAGTAGTGGATATTACAGATAAGTTGAATTTCGAGGAGAGCCCAAAGCTTATTATCAAGGGAGAGGAGTACACAGTAGATGACTCAGCGGAAACAATGTTAAAAATGATGGCATTGTTTGATGATAAGACAGAGGCTGAGGCAGTTCCGGAGGCGTTCCGGTTGCTTTTTAGCGAAAGTGACAGAAAAAAGATCAGTGATCTCAAACTGAACTTTAAGGATTTTGCAACTGTAATAGAATACGCCATGAATTTAATTAGAGGCGTGGGTGATGACGAGGAGTCTCCCAGCTAATGGAGAACGCTACTATGATTTGTTTGACGATTGGGATCTGATAGTATCCAGCCTGCTGCAACAATATGGAATACGAGTGTATTCCACAGAGTTTAAGCGAATGAAATGGGCTGAATTATCAGCATTGATCGCAGGGATTGGACCAGACACCCCGCTTGGACGGATTGTAAGTATTCGCGCGGAATCTGACAAAGATCGGATCAAAGAGTTTACTTCGGACCAAAAGAGGATATGGGGTGCATGGAGAAAGAAGCTTGCTGGTCAGAAAACGAAGCAGGATATGGAACAGATGCTTGATATGTTCAAGACAGGATTCATCAAGGCGGCTAAGGCAACGTAAGAAAAGAGGTGAAAGCATTGGGAAAAAGTGTCGGCGAAATCGAACTTGACCTTACTTTGAATGACAATGGGTTCAATAAAGCTGTTAATAGCATTACAGGAATGGCGAAGACAGTGGGGAAGACATTAGCGGCTGCTTTTGCTATAGATAAATTGACCGGATTTGGTAAAGAATGTCTTGATCTTGGCAGTGACTTAGCCGAGGTGCAAAACGTTGTTGATGTAGCGTTTGGTCCGACTGTATCAAAAAAGATTAATAGTTTTGCAAAATCGGCTGCACAAAGCTTTGGTTTATCCGAGACTATGGCAAAAAAGTATGCAGGTACGTTTGGATCTATGGCTACTGCGTTTGGATTTAGTCAAGATCAGGCTGCAGATATGTCTACGCAACTCACAGGGCTTGCTGGTGACGTGGCATCTTTTTATAACATTTCGCAGGATGAGGCTTATACAAAGCTTAAGTCTGTATTTACCGGCGAAACGGAATCATTAAAAGATCTCGGCGTTGTAATGACGCAAACGGCACTTGATTCATATGCAATGGCCAATGGATTTGGCAAGACTACAGCACAGATGTCAGAAGCAGAAAAGGTCGCATTGCGTTATTCGTTTGTTCAGAATCAGTTGAGTAATGCAGCGGGGGATTTTGCACGTACATCCGATTCATGGGCGAATCAGACACGAATTCTAGCATTGCAATTTGATTCTTTAAAAGCATCAATAGGACAAGGTCTTATTAACTTGTTTCAGCCGATTATAGTTCAAGTTAATACATTACTAAAAAAGCTGGTTGGTTTGTCAGAAGCTTTTGCAAGATTTACAGGGCTGCTTACCGGTAAAAAGAGCAGTGATAACGGAGTGGCAGATACTGCAGCTATGGCGGCAAAAGCGGATGATAACATGTCGGGAGCTGCTAAGTCTGCATCTGCGTTGACCAAAAACACCAAAGCGGCAGGGAAAGCGGCAAAGAAAGCCGCCAAGGAAATGTTTGGATTAGCAAGCTGGGATGAGTTAAGTAACAATTCTTCATCTAAATCAAACAACAAGGATACATCATCAAAGGCAGCCACAGGATCGTCTGGGGGAAGTGGAACAAAGGCAACTTCCGGATTGCCGGTAGCAGATGATGCCGCCGAAGGTACGAACAAAGTACTGGAGAAATTCAAAGATATCATTGATAAGATTAAAACAGCGTTGCAGCCTACAATACAAGCTATTAAAAATCTATGGAATGCGCTGAAACCTTTGAAAGATTTTACGATTCAGGCTCTGCTAGATTTTTATAACAAGTTTTTGAAACCGGTTGGTAAATGGGTGTTAGGTGAGGGATTACCAAGATTTATCAATGCCCTTGCGAATGGTTTGAGCAAGATTGATTACGCAAAGATTAATAAAGCTTTGGCAGGCCTTTGGGAGGCTTTGGCACCGTTTGCAATTAATGTCGGTAAAGGCTTGCTGTGGTTTTGGGAAAAGGTATTGGTACCGCTTGGTACTTGGACGGCAAATGAGGTTGTTCCAAGGTTCTTAAAGACGTTATCTACAGTGATTGGTGTATTAAATACTGTAATTGAGGGGCTAAAGCCATTAGCGAATTGGTTGTGGACAAATTTCCTACAGAAATTAGCAAGCTTTACGGCAGCAGTATTCCTAAAAGCTTGGGATGGAATTAATAATGCCTTAGGTACTTTTTCGACATGGTTATCAAAGAATAAGGGCGTGGTTAGTGGATTTACGGTGACGGTTGGTGCCTTTTTTGCCGCATGGAAAACAGTGGAGCTGTTATCGTTTATACAGCAGAGCGGAAGTGTGATCGCTGCATTAAAATTGGTTGCAAAAGGTTTATTAGCTACAAGAATTGCCAAAGTAAAAGATGTGGCTGAGACTGCAATATTAAATGCGATGTACGCAAAGGACTTTGTTGTAAACCTTAAAAATTCAATTGTAGCATTGGCAAATCAGGCAAAGGCATTTGCAGCAAGTATGGCGGCAAAGATAGCGGACAAAGCAGAAACTTTAGCATTACAGGCATTGTATGCTAAAGATTTTGTCGTAAGTTTGGCAAGTTCCACAGCGGCGCTGGTAAAGCAGGCAGCCCAGTTCGCTGTGAATACTGCCGCAAAAGTAGCAGATACGGCGGCACAGGTAGCGGCAACAGCGGCTACAGTGGCATGGAATGTAGCCTGTGGAATTGCAACTGTAGCAACAACGGCGTTTGGTGTTGCTATGGCGGTATTGACATCTCCGATCACGTTAGTGATAGCGGGATTGGTAGCATTAGTGGCAGCAGGTGTGGCTGTTTACAAAAACTGGGACAAGATTAAAGCGAAAGCAGAAGAAATATGGAAAAAGATAGTTGCTATATTTTCTCCCGTGGGAGCGTGGTTCAAGACAAAATTTACAGAGGCCGGCAATAACATTACGAAAGTGTTTAATGGATTGAAAGCAGTGTTTGCACTCGTGTGGAAAAACATACAGAGTGTATTTGCAAATGTTGGCGGATGGTTTAAGGGTGTGTTTGACAAAGCTTTTGCAAATGTAAAGAATGCGTTTGCTACAGTAAAAGCTGTGTTCGCAAATGTTTGGAATGCAATTAAGGGAGCTTTTGCTGGGGCAATCAATTGGTTCAAAAACACCTTCTTAACAGCATCGGGGCACCTGAAAAATCCGTTTTCGGGTATTGGAAATTTTTTCGAGGGAAAGTACAAAGACATCAAGAAAGCATTTTCAGGTGCGGGTGACTGGTTTTTGGAAAAGTTTAAGGGGGCATATTCATCTGCTACCAAGGCGTGGTCCGGTGCCAAGGATGCGTTTAAGGGCATACTCGCAAATATCAAAGCACCATTTAAGGGCATTGCGGACTGGTTTGACAAGACGTTTGGGGCAGCATGGACAAAGGTTAAGGATGTATTTTCCTCAAAGGGGAAAATCTTTGATGGTATCAAAGAAGGCATCGACAAAACCTTTAAGGCTGTTGTTAATACGCTGATCAAAGGACTGAATGTTATTGTCGAGAAACCGTTCACGGGGATCAATAAGATGCTCAATAAGCTTCGTACTGCCGGTGTCGGCAAATTAAAGCCGTTCGCCAAACTTTGGGGCGAAAATCCTATTGCAGTACCTAAGATCCCGGCACTTGCACAAGGCGGATACGTACGAGCCAACACCCCTCAGCTTGCCATGATCGGTGATAACAAGCGATACGGGGAGATTGTTGCTCCGGAAAATAAACTGCAGGCAATGGTAGATCGTGCAGTACAGATGTCCGGAACAGCATCAGCAACAGCGCTGGTACCGGTGATCGAAAGACTGTGCAACGCAATTATTGAATTGGAACAGAACGGTGGCAGTGGAATATCTGTTGAAAAATACAAGGAAGGTGATCTGCTTAAGGTTGTTCGGCAGGAAAATAACCGCTACAAACGACAGCACGGAGCATCTGCATTGATATAAAGGAGGAAGACTATGTATGATCCAAGTAAAGGTGTGATAGCAATAGCCACAGGGTATTCCGGAGGCAAGTATACATACACCAAAATCAATCACGATTTACTGCAGACAGACACAATGAAGTCCACTCCGGATCAGATGCAGGATTTAGACAGCTACATCAACGGTAAGGGTTATTTAAAACGTACAGTAATGGAGCATTCACGTTCAAAGTGGGAGTGCAACACATGCATGCTGACGGAAAAGCAATGGATATCAATATGTGATCTGTTGGACAAAGGCTTTCGCGTCAAGGACGGCAAGGCAAGCACGAAAAAACGACACTTGAAAGCCCGTTTTTATAACGATTGGACACATGATTATGCAACAATGTATTGCTATGTGCCTGATATTGATTTTCAATACAAACTGGTCCTTAACGGCGAACTAAACTACCAGCCGATACGTATTGCGTTTATCGAGCTGTAGAAAGGAGGGGATAGCATGATAGATCTTACCGACGAACAGAAAAAAGTATTTTACGAGGCGGGATATTTTTTCGATTACAGAATGCATTTTCCTGATCTTGACCTGACGATCGATACTGATACGCTTCATTCGGAGTCGGTCACTATCAAAGAAAGTATTTGTGATAATGAAGATCTGACACTGGGCGGGTGTATTGCGTTTTCATGCGAATTTGAGGTATCGGAAATTATACAGCATGATTTAAGCAAACGATCATTTGACGTAACACTGGAAGTCCATGATGAAGCCGGTAACACTATACTGGAAATTCCGATGGGATGCTACAAGGTATATAGTGCAGAGATGGTAGACGATAAGGACTATAAGAAAATCGTAGCGTATGATGCTTTATATGATGCTTCTGCAGATGTGTCTGATTGGTATGAGGGATTATTCCCGGTGATCTCGTCGAACGCGGCCACCAAGACCGATGATAATGGCACCGAGATCACGGTAATCGTAAAAAACTATGGGACGACCACGCTTAAGGCAATGAGAGAATCGTTACTGCAGCACTTAGGGATCCCGTATGAAGAGCAGTCATTAATCAACGATGACATGATTGTCAGCAAGAGTCTGCAGCCATCGGGAGACAATTGCACAGGATTAATGATGCTCAAGTGGATGTGTGAGATCCACGGCGGTTTTGGCCGGATGAATCGTAATGGCAGATTTGAGGTAACAACCTTGCAATCTTCCGGACTGTATCCGGATGAGGATCGGTACCCAGATGTAGAACTGTATCCGGAGAATGGCAATGCATCTTCAGTTGCGCTTGGCATTTCGGACGAGGAACCGAGAGCAGAGTACATAACGGCAAAATTCGAGGAATACATGACAAAATACATAACCGGCATCAATGTACGTACAGAGGACGATGATGTTGGATGCACAGTCGGAACAACGGAAAATCCATATATCATTTCCGGAAATGCTTTGCTGTTTGGAAAGACGGCAGAAGAACTAAAACCAATAGCCGAAAATATTCTGAACGTAATAAAAGACATTATTTACCGACCGAACACAACGGAGCTGATCGGTCTGCCATATGTAGAGGTTGGAGATGTATATTCGGTCGAAAAAGAAGATGTGGTGGAATCCTATGTGCTAAGCCGCACACTGTCCGGCATTCAGTTATTAAGGGATACCTACGAGGCAAAGGGCAGTGAAACACGATCCAATAACGTGAGTGATTCGACCGAGCTGATCAGGACGAAAGCCAAGATCCTAAAGATTCAAAAAGACATTGATGGCGTACGGATTGAGATGTCAGATCTGGAAGAGAATACATCGTCAAAATACGAGCAGACCAACAGCTCAATAGTGCTTAAGGTGACAGATCAGGGCAAGATGGTTCAGGTGAGTTTGGGATCAGACCCGGAAAACGGTACAGAGTTTAAGGTGGGAGCCAACAACATTGAACTGTCGGCAGAAGAGGTTATTGAACTGTTATCGGGCGGAACGATAAATTTGTCGGCCGGCGAGGGAATAACCATTGAGGCTCCGAATTTTCAGTTGAGCAAAGAAATCATCAAGATACTGACTAAGAATTTCACGCTAGACGAAGAGGGCAACGTAACAGCGGCTAACATTACGATCACTGGCGGCAGTATCAAAATTGTATCAGACAGCAATGAGCCTTTGATCGAGATGCAATATGGTACTGACGATAATATGGTTACAGCCGGCTTGTCACCAGAAGGCGTGTATTATACTTCGGTAACGGACACGTGGGAAGAACGCAGCACTAGTGGACTGCTGACAAAGTATCGCACAGCAGTTAGTACGGAGCATAAAAACGGAACATGGCAAACAAACATGATAAAACAGCATACATTTGGCGAGGCGCAGGACTGGGAGACAATAGAAGAGTACCCTGCGGCAGAAATTGCTTATCATGCTGTAAGCGGCAAGGAGATAAATCGTTTTTACAGTTCGCAGGTAAGCAGTTATTTCGCTTCCACGGCACCATTTTTTGACGCTGTTGACCTCTGGAAAATTGATACGATCAATTGGGTTATGGCGAATGGATTTACCATAAATGATGCCTATACCTCATGCTTTAAGCTGGCAGACGGCGTGGTGCATCTTGCTATGGATGTGAGAGGTACTATTCCGGCCGGTAAATGGATAACGGTAGCTATGTTCCTGCCGGATGTCTTTGCAGGGTTTAACATTGCTCCGGTGACGGCAAACGTCAAGCAAACGGTCATGTATCCGATCTTGACATCGCAGTCTGGAGCAGGTGCACAGGCGGCGGCACGATTGACTTTAATCGGACCGGAAGTTGGTATAGAAATATATCAGTATGGGACAGCGGCAGCAGATTGGGCGCAGATAACGATGGACTACTGCGTCGAATTGAAGGAGGGTGATTAACGTGTACGAAAAAGTAACGCATGATCCGATCGGATGGAAAAACAAGCGGGTAGGAGGGACCAGCCTATCTGCTGAAAACCTCAACAAAATGGACGAGGACATCACCAAGATAGCAACGCAACTGGACAATGCCTACCAAGATTTATCAGGAAAGATCGAAGATACGTCAATGCTGGTAGATGCTATCAATGGGGAGGTGGTCTAGTGGGAACCCTGAAAGAAAAGCTAAGTTATCTGTTGGAAACGAAAGAAGCAATTAAGCAAGCTCTTATCAAGCAGCAGGTTACAGTGACGGAGGGAGATACGTTTCGGAGCTATGCGGATAAGATAGCCGGGATAGATGGTGGCGGCGGGGGCAGTAACGCTGGAAGTATCGATACTGCCAATATGATCGAAATATGTTCAAGCGATGGTGCAAATTATTCGAGTGAGATCGAAATACAAAACATCATGGCTAACAGGGTTTTTGCAAACGCAGAGGAAGCACAGGGTTATGCGTTTGCAAACTCGATATACAGCAGTGACAGGCAGCCATGGCGAGCTTTTGACGGAAACACATCGACATTATGGTCTACAGAAATTACAGACGATCAGAACGGAATGTATCTTGGATATAATTTCCATGAGACAGTCTATAATGCAGAAATAAGTCTGACTGTAAGCACCGACAATGCAGGCACGCCTAAGTTTAAGCTACAGGGTTGTGAAAGTCCTACAATAACTGATGATTCAGTTTGGGAAGATGTATCAGATGAAGTTACATTAAATGCGTATAGCGATACACACACGCTTACCTACAATGTTACAAATGGCAAAGGATATTGTGCATTCCGAGTATTGCTGCTTGCAGGTGGTAGGCAAGGCAGTACATATGGATGGGCGATTTATGAAATGAGCATAAAAGGCAAAGGAATGGAGGGATAATATGCCGACAAATTTAGAAAGTCTGTGGAATCTATGCGAGAAGGTCACGGGGAAAGCGAGCGAAATAATGAAAGGTGGTTTTATGTACACTTGCATTAGCAATATTGAGATTAAGGAGGTAGAAAATGCAGAATAATAATTTTTATTATGCGTTGAGTGATCAGATCATGAATGGATCAGTAAACATGAGTAAGATAAAGGCTATAAATGGTGATTCCCCGGATCGTGCACCAGATTCATATTATCCTTTTTATGCGTGCGGTGGGCAACTTTTACCGAGTGGTGGAACGAGTGGGGACGGTTACGTTTATGGTGGTTTGCTTATTGGTTCCGGTTCCACTCCGGCTACAGTAAATGATTATAAATTGGAAAATCAGATCAAAACCGGGTTTTCAGCAATTGCTGCTATATCAAATAATAATAATAGTATAGCAAGCGCTAGACAACTTTTGACCACAACCACAATCACTAACACAAGTTCAAGTGATTTAGTTATAAACGAGGTTGGGTATGCGAGAAAATATGCGAATGGTTCTATTGGGTGGACTGTATTATTAGATCGTATTGTATTAGATACACCGGTAACAATCGCACCAAATGAAACAAGAACATTTGAATATCGGCTTAAAATGCCACAGCCGTAAGGCAGAAAGGAAGGTACATTATGGACAAATTACAAATTTATGCAGCACAGTTAGGGTTGTCAACAATAACGGCAACTATTGCGTCAAAGTGTGGATTGCTTGGATGGATGCTAGTGGCGGTAGCTGCAGCAATGGTCATTGATTTTCTGGCCGGCATGGCCGCAAGTGCCAAGGAGGCAGTGGAACACCCGGATGATAAGTCGTACGGATGGAGCAGCAGAAAAGGAATGATAGGGATCTTCAAGAAATTTGGTTACATACTTGTCATTGTGGCATCAATGATTGTAGATTTCCTGATCTATAAGCTGTCAGGAGTATTGTCGGTCACACTTCCGATGACCATGTTCTTCTCGACGTTGGTGACGGCGTGGTTCATCCTGAACGAATGCTTGAGCATCACGGAGAATGCTGGTCGGATGGGAGTGAAGGTGCCGGCATTTTTAACAAAGGTCATTGCCGTGTTGAAGGGCACAGTGGAGGAACAAGGAAATATATTAAAGGAAGATATGGAAAGTGAGGAAGAAGAATGAAGAAAGAACACGCTGTCAGAATTGACAGATCAAAATTGCATCCATGGCTTGACTATAAACTGACTGTATTGCTAAATAAGTGTGCAAAAAAGGGAATTTATCTCATTATTACAGAGGGATTTCGCACAAAGGAATACCAAGATCAGTTGTATGCTAAAGGACGTACAAAGCCGGGCAAAGTAGTAACGAATGCAAAAGGAAGCACATATTCTAGTCAGCATATGTGGGGAATTGCGTTTGACATTGCGATTCAGTACAAAAAGGATCTGTATGACATTGACACGATCAAGAAAGTAGCGAAAATTGCTAAAAGTATTGGTCTTGGATGGGGTGGAGATTGGAAGTCAATTGTCGATACTCCACACTTTTATTTGCCGAAATGGGGCAGTACGGCAACGGAATTGAAAAGAATTTACAAAACACCGGAAATGTTCAAAAAATCATGGACAAAGAGGGTGGTAAGAGATAAAGGACTGCTGCTCTGGAAAGCCACCAGTAAATTGACCGGTAGCTATTTGCGAATTTCAAAGGGGGCAAAGGTCGAAGTTCTATTTGTTAGCTCAAAATCTTGGTATGCTAAAGTGCGCTATAAAAACAAGGTAGGGCATGTTAACAAGAAATATCTTAAATAGCTTTAACTTTAGACAGCCGGAAAATTTGCAAGCCCGCAGCAGGGGGGTTGAAACTGCGTCATGCGTATCAACACATGACGCAGAATCAAACACCTTTGCAATAGCCTAAAACTGGGGCTTTATATCGGATCTGCACATTGCCGATATCACATTTTATATCGGATCTGTACATTGTCTCGATCATAAAAAATAATCTGTTCAATAAAAAAGTTGCATAGATATTTCTTGGTATCAAATTCACCGCCGGCAAGAGCAGTGGGAGCAGAGTTAATATCTAATCCTTCCAGTTCTAGCTTTCGGTTGCTTTTATTTTGGATAGCAAGAATTTCTGCTTGCAGATTTTGTTTCTCTGTGTCTAATAGATCAATTCGTTCGTTCAGATATTTAACAGCAACATCACCAGAGGTAAGACAGGCATCCAGAAGTTTTTGGATGTCAATATCGATGGTGGCTATGCGTTGCTTATATTCGTTAATTTTGGCTTGTTCAGAGGTGGGGATGCGTTGTGCCTTACCATCCTTAAACATTGCTTTAATTTCGGGCTGTGATATAAAGTCAGCAAGATCATTCAGCACATAATCATCCAAAAAATCCATCTTAACACTTTTGCCTTGGCATACGCCCTTGGCATAATTGCGGCGGCCGGAGCATGTAAAATATCTGCCGTTTTTGGCTCCGGATGGAGACATCGCTCTGCCACAATACCCGCATCTGACAAGACCGGACAAAACGGCAGTACGTGATGTCCCGGCTCTAGGGGTTACGGCAAGACGAGATTTCTTCTTATATTGCACTTTAAGAAAAGTATCGCTATCGACTATCGGCTTATGCTTTGCTATAGAAAGTGTCATTTCCGAAACAGGGCGGGATCGTTTCGGGTGCGCACTATTGCGGTCGCGCATTCCAAAGATATTTAATGATTGTTTACCGTCGCACTGTTCGGGAGATACCTTCACACGCACGCCTTGCGATGCGTAAAAATTGTATATGTCCATAGTGTTTGGCGCATAAAGCGGTTTTGACAGCATGTCGGACAGCACCCTTGAAGTCCAGTCTGACCCAGATCGGGTGTGCATTCCGGCTAAATGAGCACGATTCATGATGCTTCGGATCGTGGCACCGGGCTCGAGGTACCATGCAAAAAAAGTGCGGATCACCTCTGCCTCTTCTGGGACCGGCTCTAGGATAGTGTGTTTCTGTCCGCTTTCGACTGTCTTGGTAAGCCGAAAGCCATATGGTGCAGGACCACCGCCCCAAAATCCGAGTTCGCAGCGATAATAGTAGTTGTCTGTGACGCGAGTAATGATTGCTTCTCGCTCCATCTGTGCGAGGGAGACAAACAAAGTGGCCATCATCATTCCGCCGGGGGCAGCAGTATTGATATTGTCGGCAAAAGATATAAAATGTACGCCAAGATCTTGGTAGTCCACGATCAGATTAACAAAGTCACGGATGCTACGGCTTATACGATCGATCTTATAGCAGATTACACCATCAATTAAACCGTTCTGCACGTCTTGGTTGAGTTGTCTAAAGGCAGGACGGTCAAGATTTTTGGCCGACCATCCCTTATCCTTATACACTTTATAATCGTTCCAACCACTTCTTTTGCACAAATTAATGCAATCCTCAATCTGCGCATCGATGGATAACGAATCCTTTTTATCAAGTGACTGTCTTACGTAGATAGCTTTCATGCTAACCCTCCCTCGTATAGTGTTTACATAGCTTCCTTAATTTTTAGGCTTTCACGATATTGCGAAGCGTCAGGAATATCCACAAACTCAACTGTTTTATCATAGTTTTGGCGAACTACTTCCTTGATTTCATCCAATGTAACATGGAAAAATTCACGACGTTTGTTAATCATATTCAATTTACGATCATCAAATGCACGGTGTAATGCGGCTTCCAGTGCAGGAGCATCCTTAGAGAAAATCATTGCGTGCACATCAAAGTTGAATGGAACAGATGCATCACCAAGTTCATCAACTCGTTCTTGTGGATCTAATCGCCGTGTCATACCGATTTTATATATATCAGGGCCAAATGCACCAATATTGGAAATGACATATACATAACCTGCACGCTGATTAATCTGACGATAATCCAGATCCTGCAGGGAAGTGTTGATATTATTGAGATGGTTTTCTATAGTCTCCTTTTTTGTCAACATATCCTGTGAAGGAGAGTCTGTAGCTTCAATTTGTTTGAGCAGTGATGCCAGTGCATTTTTGTAGTGTGATTGTTCCTTTATTATCTGTTTTCGTTTTTCTTCTAATTCCTTTTGCACTCTTGCAGCTTCACGCATCTCTGCACGTGCCTCTTTGGCGGCTTCTTTTTCTTCTTGCTTTTTGATCTGATATTCTAAAGCAAGATGTAACTCGTCAACTTTTGCATCATAGTAAGCACGTGATATTGAGATGCTCATTATTTGCCCTAATTTGGAAATTGCTTCGCGGGATTTTTGCATACGAGACAAATAAGTATCAAAATTATTATATTTTACTTTACTGACGAGAGCGTCACATTCGCTATTAAAAGCACGGAGTAACAGCTTTTGCATATCTTTTACCATTTTTCGTCCTTTAGTAGCATTACCATTAACGGTCCATGCCATATTGCCGGAAGCAGCGTTGCCGGTTTTTATCAATCTCTTCTGTTGATCTCGAACTTGTTTGAGGCGTTCGTTATACTCCTCAGAGTTGCAAAAATCATAGGTTGGCTTATAAAGTCCAAATTCCTGTACAAGGATTTCTTCATCAAGCACGATAATCTTTTCGTTCCTTTTGGAAATCTCCTTATCCAAGGCTTCAATCTTTTTGGTCTTTTTGTCGGTAAGTTGTGTGATTTGTGCATTAAGATCATCAATATTGGTCTGCAGGGTGCTTTCTTGTTGCTTTAATCTATTAATGCGCTTATCTAGTTCATGTGCATCTTGCATCTCTGGAGTCAGAAGACTTTGTGCGGATGTTAAATCAAATTGTAATTGCTCAACGGTTTCAGCATTACGTTGATCTTCTTTGTATTTAAGAAACAGCAGTAATGCTCCAATCAGTGCAGGGATGATAAAGAACCAAAATGCAAACATTGCGCATATGATCCATGTGTGTAGATACCATTTTTTTTCCATAGTGTGCTCCTTTCAAAAGCCAGATGTTATCGTTGCGTTATTCGAGAGAACTTCATCTCTTGATTGTCTGTGAACTGTCAGAGTCGATTCAAAATTATATGTCATTATAGTTAATAGATAAGTAAATAACATTTGTTACATTCTAGATAAATTTTCATGACTCCTCATTCGACAATGTAAGTATAGCAATAGCCGTCAGAATTGTAAATGATAAATTACCAAGAAAATAGGGCTAAAGTTAATGAAATTCGCCTATAATACTATTTATGAAAATATTATTATGGGAACTGCGCAGGCAGAAACATTTGACGTTAATGCAATTATCTTCGCTCACCGGGGTAAGTAAAACGGCTCTGAATGACATTGAGAATGAAAAGCATTCGCCGACCCTGCTACAGTTAGAGAGGATAGCAAAGGGGATGCAATGTAAGATGTCAGATCTGTACGATTCTCCATATAAATAAATTTCCGCAATCACGGAAATCGTATGTAAATATCTACCAATAACTGACAAAATATGATAAAGTCAATACATCATTAATGATCTGGATCTCAAGCATATTAAACAGATTCAAACGAAGTTATCATATTCATATGGGGAGGAAGGTAGTATGGAGACGATTGAGACGATTAGAGAAAAAATCATTGAAAAGATCGAACGATGCGACGATGAGACTAAGTTAAAGATGATCTATCAGTTTATCATTGGAGTATTGGGGTGCTGATCGCACACAGAAGCCGCAAAAAAAATAGCCGCAGCAATGCGGCTATTTTTAGTCTTGGGAATCTTTTTTTAGTTCTTCTTCTACACTTGTTACAAATTTTTCCACAAGCTGCCATTCGGCAGGTGTCAATTTTCCAAGTGCAATAAATACGCTTTGAATAAATTTGTTGTCAGAAGATAACGCTTCGCCGACGGTTCTGGCGGCAAGCTCGGCTTGCGAAAGTTGTTTGAACATTTCGCCCTGTCCGGTGCGAAGCCATTCCTCGCTAACGTTAAATTCCCGGCAAATTGATTTAACTACTTGGTCAGTTACAGAATTTTTATCGTTTTCTATAAGACTAACAGCACTTTTCTTCAATCCAATTCTTTCACCGAAATTATCTAGGGTCATTCCGAGACTTTTGCGCAAATTACGTATACGTTTGCCTTGTGACATACAAATCACCTCCTTGTGTTTACTAGAATAACACGTAATACAAAACAAATCAATAAAAAGTTTATTGAACAAACAAAAAGTATTGACAAGGTTTATTTAATGGAATATAATGTTTACACAGCAAACAAAAGGCAGGTGATAAGAGTGATCGTGGCTGAAAAGGAACGAAAAGAATACACAGAAGAGGACTTCACAGAGTTTAGCAGACTTATGTATCGAACGGCAGCCTTACCACAACAGGCAAGGGAAAAGGTTGCGGCGTACACGCAAGGTATATTAGCGATGTCAGACTATGGGCAAGGAGAGCATAGGACATCCTAAGTTGCACATAAGTTATTGAAGAAAGGGGGGGGATCCTATGATATCAATGCATGATGATCCTAACACAGAATTTCTTGGGATACACAAAATAGGAAATTGTACGATAGAACGATTTCGTCTGATACTTCCAAAAGAAGAGGTGCAGGAGAACATTCTTGGGGTAAAAAAAGTGTTGGCCAAATATGAAGCTGACGTACTTGAGAAATACCAGCTTACGCCAGAGGAAATAGCTTGGAGAAATGCAAAAAAGAAAGAAGCATTTCACTTGATCGAGGCGGGAGAAATGGATAAAGCAAAAGTGATTTATGCAGAGATTAAGGATCGGCTTGATGCAAAATTGATGTCAGTAAAATAAGAAGAATATTGGCAGGCACAGCATGGAGCACACAGGCTCCAAGATGATTTGCTGTCAGAACGGAACGGGACTGTTACAAAAGAAGTGTGCTCCGTGCTGTGCCTGCCGCCGGAGGAAAGAAAGATGAACGCAGAAGATGAGATTGTACAATTGATCGAAGGGATGGCAGGGAAATACAGTCCGTATGTGATATTTGCAGACTGGGTAAAAATGTATGCGATAGCTATTCAAAACGCTTGTAGCATGCAAGACAAAGCATGGCAAGCCAGAGAGAGTCAATACATGGATGTATCCAGAAAATATGATCATAAGGAAATGAGCACTTTTTGCCAGATGAACGCCTTGCTCGTGGATGCCTTTGAAAGAGAAATCAGCGATTATCTTGGAAAGATATATATGAGCTTGGGCGCAGGAAACAAGCGCGCGGGTCAGTTCTTCACTCCGTTTCATGTGTCGCTGATGACGGCACGGATCGGGATGGCAGATATCGACAAGGAATGGATCGAAGAAAACGGCATCAAGCTCAATGAGCCAAGCGTAGGAGGCGGAGGGATGGTCCTTGCGACAGCACAAGTGATTCAAGACAAAGGTGCGAACTACCAGAAATGTCTGGAGGTAGTAGCGCAAGACCTTGATTGGAATGGCGTGTACATGACTTATGTGCAGCTATCGCTAACCGGCATCAAAGCAAAGGTTATTCAAGGGAACACATTGGAAGAATCCGAAGTGAACGCATATCCACGAGAACGGACGCTGCGGACTCCGGCAAGAATGGGGGCATTACTATGACGGATCGAGAGGAACTGTTTAACGGAATATGTTTGCTTGTTCCGGATGAGGACACAAGGAATAGATTATATATCATGTTAGATAAATATGAGATCACAGCGAGAAGTACAGAAATCGCAGTAATGCAGGAGGATAGAAATGAATATTTGGTACGAGCATTCATTACGGCCAAGATAGTGAAAGGATGCACGGAACGCACTCTTGGATTCTATGGAACAGAGGTAAGAAGGTCGCTCGCATATATAGGGAAAACGGTGGATGACATCACTACAGATGACATCAGGTTATAT
>ERZ1026772.310-NODE-310-length-37358-cov-8.200198_pt1 | contig 37358 bp, 36 predicted proteins | sample MGYA00380124_ERZ1026772 | MGnify/ENA primary metagenome ERZ1026772 (study PRJEB33269, sample SAMEA4719760) | human gut metagenome | biome: human-associated habitat; feature: organic feature; material: feces | place: Cameroon | collected 2013-10 ...
CCGCTGGAGCAAATCAGCACTCTGCTTGCCTGCATTCTTGATTCGCTGCAAAGCAAGATTGACGGTCTCGAAACGAGATCGGATAATCTCAAGTTCGCCAGTTGCAGGAAGATACCATGACTTGGCGGGGATGCTCACATCTCCTCCAGGGTCGCCAGTGTGCGATTTTGAATATTTGTAGCAATATGCTACGGCGTAGGTAGCAGGATCATCGTTCTTGTAATAACTACTAGCCATCACTGCCGCTGTTCTCGTCTTACCGTCGAGAAGGCTCCAATCGCTGGATGTCTGATAACCTACAGAATTTTCATTCTGAACACTGCCCCACTTCATAGCACCAGGTTCGGTTAAGGCAATACCGAGACGCAGACTGCCGTGCTGAACGACAATAGCATCGGCATCGGCTTTTTTGATACCGATCTCCGTAGTCTGCCATGGGTCGCATCTCATGTAAGCTCCCCATGTTTCCTTCTGGATCTTACCGATGTAAACACCATCCTGTAAAGAACGCAGGTTTTGCTCCATGTAAGCCTTCATGCTTACTGCTGAAGCATTAGTAATAGCCTGCCCGTTTGCGGCAAGCCACTCGCTCATTTTCTTTGTCTGAATACCCATAATCTTACTTTTTAAAAGAATTTATTTACTTCTCAAATTACTTATCTTTATCTTCCTTGCCTACTATGGCGAGGACCGCATCTATTACGCAGGGAGCGCAATTCTGGACTACCAGGTTGCGGATGATTTCCGCTTCACGCACGGTGTACTCCGTGTCGGCATCGCCGTTCCACATCTTCGTGGCAAGGGCTACTCCTTCCAAACCTAGACCATTGCCCTGGTTGTAGATGAGGTTCGCAATACTCTTGCGAAGATTCATTACCTGACAAGCTGACTTGTCGAGAGAGGTATAAACCTCTACATTTTCAAAATTCAATTTCATTTTTTATCTATCAATTATCGTCTATTTACATATCTCACCATCCATTCTGTTCCATCGTACCAGAACCAAGTTACCTGCCCCCGAGTGCCAGAATACCAGGTTTTGCCATCTGCATCGCTGAGGAGGTCATGGATATTGGTGCCGAGTGCTGATCTGAAGTTTATACGCCCGTTGCCACGCTGAATAACCACATAATGCTGTCCCCATTTCGGACTAGCAGGCAGCGTCAGGGTTATTGTGCTAGTCTCATTATAGCACTCGACGTTAAAATTGTAGTCGGATAGCGCCAAGTCTTTATTAATGCGGACAAAAGAAGGTCTGATACCTGCCACATCACCCGATTCGATGAGTATGGCATGGTTGCCTTCGAGCGCCTTTGTCATATCAATCTCTCCAGCATCAATCGTCCAATCGCATTGCAAATGTAGGGCAGCAGCGAAAGAGGCTATAGGTCTATTGACAAGAACAGAAAAGAAACCACCTACATAAATATCATTATCGCCACTGGAAGAAGAAACAGCCGTCAGGCAGCGTTGATTCCTTCTGCCCAGTTCTATACAATATCCGTCGAAATTGGTAAGGGCTGCAAAGTTTCCGAAATGAATATAGTCATTCTTAAGGAACATATTGCTGCCCTCACTAGTACCGAGACCATACTCGCCGATTCTGAATCCGCCGATAGTTCCGCTTGTGCTATATATTTCGCCGGATTTCGTCACCGAGAATGGGGCACCACCGCCAGTTGCAGCACCTAACCACAAGGCATACCCGCCATCATCTCCATTCTTTGGAGGGATTCTGTATGATCCGAAAATCTCTCCGGTCGTGCTATCCGTGAGATTGATTTCGTTAGACCCCAACAGATTAATCTTGGCATTCTCTGAAAGAAAGAAATCGGTGGCGATGAAATCCACCGTCATATAGGCTGAATCCCAATACTTGGTAAACTCACTAGAGCCTAAGATATTTCTTGAATCAGACTTGCCGGTGGAGTAATATGATTGTATACATCTATACCACGTCTTCTTGCCGCTTGCGCCTGTGAGAAGCACTGCATCTATAAACTTCTCATCATTTCCGCCAGCTTCATACTTGTAAGTTGCCGTCTCCGATGCTTCCACAAAGCCACGATGCTGCCGCCATACGGCTCCACTGCTGCCACGTTCGCCATCCACTCCCTGACGGAGTACGGTGAAGGTGTTGCTGGCAAGAACGGAAATCACCATGGTAGATGTAGGAATACCCTGTGTCTTTTTAAGCACCTGAAGATAATTGTATCTATTAGCTACAGCGGCGGGACCTGAATACCAGAAGAATTTTATCTGATATACGTTTTCTTCCTTGAGACCATTACCCGTGATAGTGCCATATATATCGCTATCCTTATCGCCCGAAAGAACACCAAGCGCCTCGCCATCCGCTCCTATCGGAAATATAAGGAAATCGAGGGTATCTAAGATACCCGAACAGTTCTCCGTCTTGTCACCCGTATGTCTGAGAAGGCGATATTTACCCAACTTGGTTGTCAGGAATTTACCCGTCTTTCCGTCGGCAGACACGGTGTTTGAATCCAGCTTTATCTCGTAGGTTACGGCATCTTTGCCTTCCACCTTCACCCATTTATACTGACTCCAGTCGCTAGGGTCAGGGCTGCTTACGGTGTTGTAGCACACGCCCATATACGCATAAGATAAGCCTGCCGGATTGGAAGTAGTAAAACCTTCTACGCCCGTCATCGTGCCGGAAGAATCCGTCTTGATTCCGGTGGCCCATGCCATGTGGTAGAAATACTGAACCGCCGAGTTGCCAGGTTCGCCCTTGATGTTGCCGCAGTTCACGAATCCGTTAACGATGCCCGAACCAGTTTCACCCGTATACACCCATAGTTCACCATTGATAAGATAGCAGTCGCCCATCTTCTGACCGGAGCTAGGCAGGGCAGAAGATGAAGGTTTTGAACCTTTGATGTTCACCGACGTTCCGTTGTTGCCATCTTTGCCGTTCAGACGAGAATAAGCTGGCTCAGACTCATTGCCCTTTTTATCTACCTTGATAACCCTCATCCACAGATAAGGCTTATCTTTTGTGGTAGGGATAGGCATATCATGCCAAGTTTCAACACCGGGGGAAATTGCCGAGCTCGCCACACTCTCTGTTGCGCTGACGCCGAAAGAGTATTCCGTGTAACTGCCGTTCGCGCCAGACTTTCCCGGCTCGCCTACAATGCGCATCGAGCCGCTCCAGACAGTGTCGGTGCTCAGTTTTTGTCGCATCCACACGTCGCCTGGAGTAAATCCGTCGTGCCAATTTGTATTATCAGCGGAATACTGACATAAGAGAGATGCGCCGCTGGTGCCATTGGCTCCATTATGGATGATAGGGATGCTTATCATAGCGAGCGGATCACCGATAGGCTTATTTGTAGTTTTATCCCTAGTAAAGACGGAAACATCCACTACAGTGGCACTGCGGGGGATCAGTAGAGTAAAAACACCCTTATCGAACGCAAAACTTTTAATGAAAGCGCCGTCCGCAACATAGTACAACTTCTCGATACACAACTCTCGCTGGGAACCGACCACCTTGTATACCGAACAAGTAATCTTGGCATACCCCTCGCTTGTTGTCGTGCCGTCTGCCCAGTTACCATTAGCTTCTATGAGCAACGAACGGGTAGAGGGTACAATCTCGTAAGAGACTGCATCCTCACCGTTTGCTACGCTAGATATATTAAACGTTCCACGAACTAATGTCATAACTAACTATTTTTGAGTTTCGGTAATCTCACAGACAATCTCGCCGTCAATACCACCATTGTCTGAGATAAACGGCTCCGGAATCACGAAAACCGTCTTCTTGTCGGAATCAAGGAACGGAGGATTGTAGCCCGCCGAATCTTTTCCGTTGAGCTTGGTTCCTGCTGAATTAAACAAGCCCATGGTGAATGAACATTTGTCAGCGGCAAGTTTGTTGGAACCTGATTTAACGTAAGGCTTGAAGACAGCAGCTATACCGCTGCCCTTTACGCAGACCAGCGTAGCAGGCTTGTCGCTCGTCTCGCTAGCCACGGGGTTAGGGAAAACCTGCCAAGGGTCGGAAATATCATTGACGCTACAAATATCTGTGCCATAGAGATTCTGTTTACCTGCATCGCTATACACCTTGCACATGAACAACGCACTGCCGTTAACCATCGTCTCCAATACGGTAAGCGTATGTGCCCCCGAATCAGTATTAAGGTTCGTCCATGCGCCGTCCTTCTGCTGGAACCATTCAAAGAAATAGCCATCCACCGTGAAGCCTTCGCCCGAGTTTGTTACAACCACGGCCTGAATCTGGCATTGTCCACCTCTCGCCTCAATGGTGAAAGGAGTACCCTTATAGCTGGCAGGAGACTGGATTCTTACTTTCTTGGATGATGTATCACCATAGGCAATAGTCACAGGGAACTGGGCGGAAAGTTCGGTGCTTGTATTCTCTACCAAACCCGTAGCGGTGGCAGTGATGGCAAATGAACTTCTACTGTTAATGCCCGTCAGATTCTTGATAATCTGAAGGCACTGGATGTTTACACCGTTGATGGTTTTGGTGATGCGCTTGAAATGACCGGTTTCGCTGCCGTTGAATTTGTTGGTAGAAATCTGTCCGGAGAAGGCGAGTTCCACGCCATTCACAAACCACTTGATGTTGGCATCAGGCACCACGATAGACTTGGCGCTATTCTCTGAATCATAAACCAGGAACATCACCGTAGGGCAGTTAGTTCCTCCAAAGGTAGGGAACACTGCACCGCTATCATCATAGAACTGGTTAATATCGCCCTGGTCACACTGCATGATGGTGTAATAAGTCTTACCATTCGAGATGCTGATAATTCTGAAGGTTGCACTACTTTTGCTCATCTGTTACCTCACTTTCTTTTTTATCTGTTTCTGACTCTGTTTTCTTCTCTGCTTCAGTCTCCGATGGGGTAGGGGTTTCAGTATTCTTCTCAGGTTTTGGAGATTCAGAATTTTCTCCCGGCTGAGGAACTTCAACATTCTCTCCCGGGCGGAAATCCTCAGTAGTGTCCTCGTCCTCGTCTCCTCCATATTCCTTCGGGGTATAGCAGGATGCGCAGCTTGTGCCGTTCACCTCGCCAGCCACCTCTAGAGGAGTAATCAGCGAACCGCCCACGGCGGCACATCTTTCGGAGAGTGTATTACCCTCTACCTTAGAGAGAGCAGACTGAAAAAGCAGATAATTACCATCGAAGGTTCTCTGCACTACCAGGTAAGCAGGCAACAATGCCTCTCTCACCTTCTTTGTTACTTTAACATAATAAGGCATAATATGTATCTTTTAAGCATTAAATACTAAATATTAAAAATATCGAGGTATCAATCACCCTCGTAGTCTCTTGTGATGATAACGCTGCCATCGATATCGGTAAGCCATTCACCCGTATCGGAAACCATTACCTTGTTGGTCCCTCTATCTTCAATATCGCAAAAGAAATCCTTGCCGTATTCAGCAGGCAGCATCACCTCTTCGCCACGTGCTCTTTCTATCTCCGTGGTTCCGTCTGGCACCTTCCATGAAGCGTAAAGGTATCTGTTCCAGTTGTCGAGTACACCCTGGTTGTCGCTTACGATTGCCTTCACGCAGTTGGCATCCGTCGTAGAACGGAGACCATCGCCACGGATGATGCACGTAAGGGGCGGAAACTGGCGCTTGATGGTGGTATAGGCTCGTGAATCGGAAGGCTCTGGCGAGCTAGGGAACTTCTTATCAGCCCGGAACATGGCATAAACTACGTAGGTCTGTCCTTCGCCAATCAGTTCACGGTTGATAACCAGCGATGTGATACTGCCATTCTTGCTCTTCACGGCGGAAACCACCTCGATATTATCATAATCGGCGTTAGCGGTGAGCGGCGTTTCCGTTCCCCTTGCGTCACGTCGATACCACATCAACTTGCATCGCTCATCGTTCGTTATATCCGTGGTACCCTTGATAACGGTTACGTTGATGGTTTGCTGCTCGGGCATACGGAGAGGGTTGTAGGCGAGTGCCGCAGGTGAATCAATCATCAGTTCGGAGCCAGCCGGAGTCACATCGTTCGTGATAAGTGGAATACTTCGGTCGAATTTGTAGGTGTAACCGTCCTCCTCGTAGATACCTACGAATCGCAAAGCTCTCGGTTCGCCTACCTTACCGTTTTTCTTGACGACGAGCTGACCCGTGTAGTCGCCGGATGTAATCACCTGATAGCCACTAGCCACCGTACCACCCTTGGAATAGATGGAAACCGTTCCGTTTTTCGTTACTTCAAACCACTCAAATGATTTCAGCATACTGTTGTAGGTCTTGGAAGCTACGGGCGAATCCGGATCAATCAAGACGCAGCGAGGAAAAAGGTTGAGTGGCGAAGCCGAATAATCAGGAAAAAAGATTCCGCTGACCGCATCGTAATTCTGCGTAGTAGGAGTGTAGCCATCTGCCATTACTTCGATATTGCAGAGCATCGAATAAATGACAGGAGCTTTCTCCATTTTCTTTCTGTTACTTCTTGCTAAAGCCATAATTAAAAAAAATTAAAATTCTATTTCGTATTCTGAGGTTAAAACTTCTCCATCCTTGATTTCTGCCGAGCATTTGAAGACGCAGGGATTGTTGGTGCCCCAGTTGTCGCCCAGGTCGCTACCCGTGAGTGGCAAATGAATCTGATCTTTACGCTGCGCTACCTGCTGCGCCCATCTGTTATCTTCCGTTGGGTTGCCGGTATCTCGGGTCCATACAACATTGGTTAAATGCTCCGTCACATCATTGTTGTAGAGAATACCTCTTATCGTGATGATGGTAAAAGGTTGCAATTCTCCGAGATCATCCCTGCAACCGAAGATATAATTCTTCGAGAAACGGAAGCCATTGGAAGACGATATATCAATAGAGAACTCAGGGTTGCCTTCCACGAACGCCCATCCTGTACTGGCGTATCTAGGTTCATCCGTGGTCTTGTCAACCAAGCATCGCCATCGGCATCCGTAGTGCCATACGTCATGCACCTCAGTATTCGTACTCCGATAAGGATTGTTGCCTTGGGCGGTTTCCAGCGACCATTTTCCCCTATCCACCACATTTTGCTTTACATTACCCTCATAGTCGGTTTGGAGGATGTTCTGCACGGCGAGATATTTGGCATAGAAAGCTCCGTCGCGCTTGTCGGCAAGAGGATAATCGGCAAAGATAAATGACAACGCATCGGGCAGTTTGCCGATAGCTACGGAATAATTGCTCTTATCGATGATAGGCTTGGTCACATGGTCGAGCCAGACGAGTAAGCCCTCGGACGATGAAATATACCAGCAACTCTGCCGGTCCTTATCCGTAGCGTTACCCCACCGGATCAATCTTGCGAGTTCGCAGGGAGGATAGTTTTTCTTGCTAGGGACCTCGTTGTTCGGATAACAAACCACATCGATGGTATTCTTCACCGTATTCACGCTAAGTACCCGTAACCACATATCGTAATACTTGCCATCCTGCAGCAGCGTATTGATAGAAGCCAGTATCACATCATTCTCCTTGAATGCCGTGAAATCGTTCTCCCATCGCTTCTGGAGCTGGAGTGTGTAAGTTGTATTGCCACCTTCGCTTTCCGGTGCATGCTCAGTTACCTTCTCCACCAATCCGCTTTCCGTAAAGACAAAGTTGCTCTCCATCGCAGTCTGTCGGTTCACGATAAGTTCCTTGGCGATGATGGAGCTTCGGGACGTAACGCTTTCAAACTCGGCATTACCGAGGGAATCAACTCGGGCACCCGTGCCGAAGAGAATGCCTTCAATAAACTCTCCAAAAGTGGCTCCACCTTTAAAGCCTGATTCTTTTTGAGCAATCAAACCATCGAGAAACTTCTGTATCTTCTCGAAGGTAATGGTTCCATGAGCAACATCATCTTTGTCTTTCGACAAGAAATGCCTTTCTCCAAACAAGCCTAGGTATACAGGAGTTACCACCTTGTCGTTGCTATTTTCTAGCGTTTCGGCAGTAGCTATGCCCGTGAGTTCGCTTTTGCCGAGGATAAGTTTGTTGATGGTAGCCGATTGGGCAGCCAGTGCCTCGAAATCCGCCTTCTGAATGGTCTTGAGGAAGGTGACGGTATCGCTCACGCTATTGTACTTCCACCATTGACCTTCTCCACCGCTTGCCAGGGCTTCATCGGTGGCAAGACTACCGCAGTCTACATGCTGCTGCCATTCTCGCATCCTAGTTTTGCCGTCGCTATCAGTTTTTACCTCCGAAATAATACCTTGCAGGAAGATATAATAAAACTGCTCATTACCTATCTGCTCACCTTCGGTTTCTATTGTTGAGCCATCTTCGCCTTGGGTAGTAAGAATGGCTTTTCCGTAGAGGTCAATACGCTGACTAGGAAACACGATGGTAGCCTGGTCGTTATCCGAGAGGCGTTTGCGGGGTATCGCTGCATACACATATTTCTTCTCGCTATCGGGGAAGATGGAAGGGTAGGCTACAAGCGGCCACCGCTGGTAGTTGTGACCTGCGTCGTATTCCAAGCCCTTAACGCCCTGCATGTAGCAAAGGATGGAAGCCCCCGATGCCACACTGCACTGAGTGTAGTCGGGTTCTCCCATCGCATTGAGCTGAATATAGAGGGCTGTGCTCGAAATCCAATAATTCGTGGTCTTTGCTTCTGTTGCCATTTTTTCTTTTGAATTTTATTGATTATACGGCAAAGATAATGGGTTTTTAGTTATCAGTAGGGACAAGGGTTTCCGTTGATGCCGAGCTTTGCAGTGAAGGAAACTGAGTGCATAACTTTGTTGGTGTTATCCTTAATGGTGATCTCATCTTCCATGGCAATGGTGCAAGGGAGCCAAATACCACTTACTCTTAACCACACGTGCTTACTCATCAAGAACTCGTGATAATACCATCGCAGCCATTTTTCGGTTAAAGGGTCGCTTTGGAAAAGCCAGCCTTCTTTGTCGTTCTTCTTATCTACAACCGAACGAGAGAACTCATTAAAGGTTTCCTGAATCGCTTTTGTATACTCCGTAGTTTCTACGTTCATCTTCTGAGAATAAGACTTCGGAACACTGATACTCTCCAAACAACCGAAGCGGTTAATGAAACGGAAGGTAGTGCGGTCTTCAGCTTCAGAAGCTGGCAGGGCATAGATGGGGTGCCCGTGGATGCTCTGCGCACCTTCCTGCGTGATTTCCTCTTCCTCGGATGATGGGGCTTTGAGAGTTGCGCTATCAAAGAGATTCTGTGCTGCAGAATAGGAGACGGGATAGACGAAACTTTCACCTACCACGGCGAGTTCGTGAGTGTCTGTAGGTTTGCAGGAGAGAAAAGTTACTGACTTGGTCGCACCTGCCTTTAATCGCTCTATATCGCTGAAGGCCCCGGCTATGCACCGCAGATTTTTCGTACTATCCTTGGAACCATCGGCAGGATAATAGACTTCGCCTGCATTGGTATGCACCTTGCCGTTGCTATCCATATACTCATCGTAGGCTTTCACGTACCAGCTTACCACGGGGTAGGTGGCTGGGGTGGCGGTATATTCGTAGCTATCCAGGGGGATGCGGATAGCAGAGGATATATCGAGCGATACATCTCTTCCTTCGGTGGTTACGGGGATGGTGAGCTTATTGGTTTCATAACTGCCTCCATTGTCGAAGTTCACTTCCACGATGACACGGTGGAAGGAAGGTCTCGAGGTCAGCGTATTGGGCTGAATGGTGAAGGTTATCGGGTTGCCGGCAAAGACAGAACCCGATGTGAGAGTGATTTTCTGTGCCATATTATTCTTTCTTTTTAATTACGAGATTGATTACATCGGAAACGAGTTTGCATTTTGCGGCTTCCTCGGGGGTGATTTTGATGTGGAACATCATTTCCACCTGCTGGATCATATCAAGCATATCGATGGATTCAAGCTGGATCTCATCTCGGAGATTAGAGGCGGATGTAACCTCGTGGTTAACCCACGAGGTTTTTAAGCTATTCACGATGGCGATGATGCGAGGGGTTATTTCTTCTTTTTTCATATTTTTTATTGTTAATGGGAAACCAGCGATGGAATCGCTGGGAACGGGGGCTAGAGGACGCTAGGGCTTGGAGATGACGAACGAGGAGTTTGTGCCACCGAAGCCGAAGGCATTACAGAGGATATGGTGAGGACGATAGAGCTTGGAGCGCATTACCAGATTGAGATTCGGGAAGGCGTTCTCCTCTGTGGTGACTGCTCCAGGAAGGCTATCGTAGGTGAGCATGATGACGGCTTGCACGGCTTGCGATACACCTGCCATCCAACACTCGTGACCAGTTAGGCCTTTCGTGGCTACTACGTTCGGACAGATAGGGAAAATCCTTTCTATCGCCTTGGCTTCCGCTTCATCGCCCATCGGGGTGCCTGTGGCATGGGCGAGAACTACATCTATCATGCCTTCATCCAAACCTGCATTTTCGATAGCTTTCAGCATTGATACTTCTTCCTGATAGGTATCGGGAGTGGTGATGGCTTTGCCATTGGTGGAAAAACCATAGCCGGAAAGGGAAGCGAAGGAATGTACCTTTTCTTCTTTCAGTCGAAGGCTATCCGATGGTTCGAGGATGATGCAGGCTGCACCGCCAGAAGGAGCAAGACCATTTCTTCCTTTACCGAATGGCTGCACCTTATCGGGTGAGAAGACACCCAGGGCATCGAAGGCTTCCATGCAATATTGAGATCCGCACTCCTGCGCACCTACTACGATTACCATTTCTGTTTGCTTGCTATCGAGAAGCATTTTAGCGAGACCGATGGCGTGACCGCCACCGGCACAGGCTGCGCTTACGGTGAGCGATAGGCCATGAATATGGAAGATGGATGCCAGGTTCATGCTGATGGTGGAATTGAGCGAACGAAACAAGGTTTCTACAGACAACGCTCTATTATGCAATTCATTGCCTACATGATGCACCACAGACTGACTTTCGTAGCATTCCGAATCATTGCTTACGATGATGGAAACATTATGATTTTCTAGGAAATCCTTGCTCACCTTGGCTTCCTTCAAGGCTTCAAATACTGCTTCGAGTACATAGAAGCCGTGAAGAGGAAGGCATGCTCTCTGCGCACGAGTTAGAATTTCATTAAATTCTGTTACCCAAATAGGCACATTACCGCATAAATCGGAATTGTATTTTTTACGCAGTTCGTCGTGATGCAAGCCGCATTTACCCTGATATAGGTTCAGGGCTACTTTCTTGGTGCCTCTGCCTAGGGCAGAATGAATACCTGTGCCGGTGATTAATATATTTCTATTCATTTTTCTTTGTTTTTATGTTATTAAATATGTATGGGACCAGCGATGGAATCGCTGGGAACGGGGGCTAGAGGGCATATACCGTTAACTCAACTTCGCCCATGCCCGTCTTGGCATCGATGGTGGTGTTTACCTTGTCTATGAGGCATTTCATTCCGCCTATGTTCCACCATTCCTGCCAGTGATTCGGAATATCGGCTATCTGGGCTACGGTGGTGGTGCATCTTACCTTAAATTTCTTTCGGTTTAAAAGGAAATAAGCATAAGGAAGAATGAAGGTATCAAAGAGACCGCGGGAGCGGACCTTCTTCATCATTTTTCCCTGACTATCTACTTCATCATCATTGCAAAGTACTACATCTTTATACTTCGGATCACTCAGCCATGATGGTTCCTTGAAGGCTCGTATCTTCAGAGAGAACTTTTCACCTTCGCCCGTTCCTTCCTGAATACCATTATAATCAAACTCGTTACCCATCATATCCAGAGAATCACAAGCTAGAGCGTATTTGCCCGATACCGTGCGCCATTTGGAAGTGCCGAAATGGTCATAGTTGTAATCGTATGACTGGCGTGTTGCATCGCTTCCACCTCCTCGCATCAAAGCAACGGCAAATCCCCAGCGAGAATCATCCTGCAGTGGAGAGTTTCCATCCTCTGTGTCCGATGGGTCATAGCTCTCTACAAGCGAAAGAGTCTGCTGCATATAGAAATCGCAGAAGGCGGTGGAGATAGTCTGATTGATAATCTGCTCTACAAACTCATGCTCCATATCCTCATCAACATAGGCACAGAGGATAGGCTGGCCGTTGGCGATAGTTACACCATACTTCTTTCCGTTATAGGAGTCGATTGCCTCGTGAGAACCATAGGCAGCTTCTATCTCCTTGAAGTAGTTCACGTCATTGAATGGTACCGGAGTGAAATCTACCGATATATCGTGAATGAAGTCTTCGTTCTCATCGCTGCAATCGCCATACTCCACACCTTTAAACTGACCTACCTCATAGAGGACAGGTTTCAAGTCGGCTGTTGTGGTCGCATCGCCATTTACCTTTACTCGGTAGGCGTTGCCCGTCTTGCGGTCGATATAGCAATGCTTGTCGCCACTACTCAAGTTATGGAAGAAGTCGATATAGTCGAGATTATAGACGGTGGAGTTATCTCCACTATCGGGGGTAGGATAGTCGATGTAATCATAATCAGTGGAATAACCCATATTTTTATTCTTACGGCTATCCAATACGTTCTGTCGCTGATCCTTTGCATCACTCTCTGCCGAATATCGCATACGCACACCGGTAATCTTTTCGGTCATCGGAGTCATGGAATGGATATTAGCATGGAATGTTCTTGCCTTATCTCCACTCTTTCGCAGTACATCACGAGTAAGATAGGCTGTCACCTTCTTCTGCTCGTAATCATACGAAAACTTGATACCGAAGGCACTCTCAAGAGATGAGATTACGGTGCTCACACTCTCGTCAGGGAAGTTGTCGCTGTTGGCTACCATATAAAGCACGTTTGCCTGCACGTTGAACTTACTGATCTTCGCCTCGATACTGATACCAGTAACCTTACCGCCATCATCACGAACCTCACCTACCTGCACATGTTCAGTAGTTCCTTCGGGTGTGTGAAGAGTCAGTTCCTGCACATCTTTATCTTCTGCCTTCACGATATTAATCTTGCCGCCACAACCACGGCTTTCCAGCCATGAATTGATATGTTCCTGGCTCTGGAAATAACCCGTCTTGATTTCGCCAGCCTTCTTCTTCTTGTCAATTACTTCAGCATCTTTGTCGCTGTAATAGGTGCCGTGATGAGGATGCTGAACGGTATCGTACGCACATACGGTAGTAAAGAAACAGAGGTGCTTGAGGTCTTCTATCTCCATCAAAGCATCCTTATCGAAAGTTACGCCCAAATGGGCAAAGAGACAATCGAGGAAATAGAGCACATAGAAGCAGATACCCGACTGCGGACGTTTGGCATCCAATACCCAATAAGGATAAAGGTCTTCATTGGTCCAGGTGCAATCCTTGGTGCTGATTACACCGCTATCTGTCTTTCCGTCATCATCCAAGCCATGATGTTTATAGCAGATGCGGGCGTTGCAATAGGTAGCGGCTCTGCCGGCACTATCCGTTTCGCCATAGGCTGCAGCGGTATTGATATAGTTTCCGTTGTCTGCAATGGCAGGCTCATTTACCTTGTGGTTCTGAGGATAGGAACGTTCAGAAAGTTTCTGTGCATCGCCCATATAATGCTGGGTAGATGTAGATGTATATTCCTTACAGCTTGCAGGATAAGAGAAGCCCAAGGCTTGCGGCTCCAATACCTTGCTTACGCTTACATGAGCTGCCCTGATTTCGTGGGTTTCAGTCTTGTCATGCTTATGCTTGCCTCCAGTAACAAAAACATCTACCTTCACTACCGGATCACTCTCAATATCCACCCTTACATTGCCTATCTTTTCGCCGATAATAATCTGGTCTTTTACCGGAATATCGCGGCATTGAAGGTCGCTGATAAGCTCGCTGAAACTCTGGGTGCTGGCATCGATGTTCATACTGATGGAATCGGTTATTTCCTCATCATCCTGCATCACCAGGGTTCCGCTGCGGAAAGGCAGGCCATCGGCATGAATGCGGGTAGGAAGATACTCTATATTCACGGCTTTTACTGCCGCATGAACATCTTCTATATTCTTCACCAGCCAGCGGTTGCCATCCAATGGGATAGAGAAAGGATAGGAGAACATTTCCGTGTCATTGAACACTGGGTTCTGATCCTCTATATCGATGGAGAAATCATCGGGCAAGGCTACCGGCTTGTCGTTGATTAATATCGTGAGATGCGAGTTCATTTTCTGATTTCTATTTTTGCGTTATCGTATAAATCTATGAGGCGATGGGTGAAGGTGTCGATAGTTGCCGTACCGAAAGCGTTTATCTTCTGATGCCCATGGTCGTGAAGGGTGCCATCGGTGATGAAGACTACACTCTGGTCGTAGCTTTCTGCCTCGCTTCCTGTTACCATGTGGGCATAGTTTCGGGCGATGCCATAACCTGCCTTGATGGTTGCCTTGCTGCCGTCTAGGAGTTCCACCTTGCAGTCTTTATTCATTACTAAGGCGGTGGCGGCATTGTGAAGAACCACATGTGCCCTACCAAGGATATAGATTCTTCGGGAGGTGTAGAGATGGATTTCCTCTTCCGTATCGCCAACAAGGACGTTTCCGGTTGGCGAGTCTTCGTTGTAGAAGATGCCACCTCGGTTTATATCTTCCTTAAATTCGGGATATACAGCTTTGAAGGCATCGATTACTTGCTGCGGTACCTCGGTGATTAAGCCGTGCCAATACTTGCGCCACGCCTCGCACATTTCGGGAATGGTCTGCGTGCTCTTGAAGGCATGCTGAGATTCCTGGCAGTTGCCACTCTGGGCGAGGATATTGACGCAAAGGGTCTTGAAACGCTGAATGCGCTGTTCGGGGGTTTCTTTATTCTTTGCCATACTTTGATTCTTTCTTTGTTTATAGGGCAAAGATAGGGGCTTTTTTCTTATTAAGGGGGACATAAAACAAAAGAACCCAGCGATGGAATCGCTGGGAACGGGGGCGAGAGGGAGGACGGGCTTTTATGCTTCGGCATCCTCTCCTGCTTCTTCTATCGTTTTTGCGAGGATAGCTTCATAGCCGGAAAGTTCCTCTTCGGTCACGATGTCAGAGTAATCCTGGCGAAGTTGATCGATGCGCTCCTTGATGCCTTTCACTCTCGTCTGGGTAGATGGCTTGTCCTTACGGATGATGTACTTGATGCGAGCATCGGCTTCTGCCTTGTGCTTGGCGGCTGCGTCACGTGATGCCTTTACTTCCGGGCGGTCGTTGGCGATTTTCTCGGCTACCTGTGCGGAAAAGCGAGGATCGCGAGACTGCGCCTTCTCGTAGAAAGGCTTGAACTGGGTACGGAGAGTCTGAGGGTCGATGGTGAAGGTTTTCTTCACGTAGTCGATGTACTCAGGGTCGCCTGTCTTCTCGCTCAGTCGCAGATAGCACTCACCCATCTCTCTATCTACTGCGGTGAAGATAGCAGGAAGAAGGTCGCTTTCGATTTCTACGGCTCTTGTGGCGAGTTCGGCAATCTCTTCCTCGGTGTAGATGGCACTCTTGCCTTGTGCTGTGGCTTTCTCGTTGGCTTCTGCCATCGTCTTTGCCTGCTCTGCCTTGCTCGACATTTCGTTGCGGAGGTCACGAACGGTATTCACCTGCTCCTGAAGGGCGGTAGAGAGGAACGGACGGATTTGCATCAGGTTTGGCATGGTAGCTGCGATGCTCTCGCCATTTGGGTTGGCTACGATGCCGTTGTAGGTAAGCGGCTGCACGGTGGTGTCGGGCTTCATGTTAGGGAAGAGAGACTGCTTTGCCTCTTCCAGGGCTTTCTGCTTCTGAAGCTCGGCATAGGCTGCCTGCTCCTGCTTGGTTGGTCTGCCCACACGTCTTTTTTCTGTGGCAGATGATGATGTTCCGGTATCGAGGGTTTGGAGATAAGTTACCATCTGACGCACACGGCGATGGTAATCTCTGAAACGGCGTGCATCCTTTACGAATGACTTTTCCTTGGTGGTACTTTCCAAAATGGAAAGTCCCTGCTCGAAAGCTTCACGCTGATCTGATGTAAGCATTCTGGCTCCAATGGCTGGGGCGAGAAGTTGAACAATCTGTTCTTTAGATAAATTTTCCATAAATCCTTGTTTTGTTGTTTATTTGAAAAATAAGAAAATTTTTTGCCTGTTTTTGGCTTGATTCCCGATTAAACGTCAAATTAAGCGGGTTTTGAAACGTTTGATACGACATTAATGCGGAAATAAGCCTTTTTAAAGTATGTTCTGTATCATCAGCACAGAATAGGGGTGACGAAAATACGAGAACCCTTTTGATTGTTATCGTAGCCTTCGCTACCGTCCTTACTGCTCGATGAGGAAACGCTGGAGGCGTTACTCGGTGATGAAGAAGAGGTACTGCCTTCTGAGCCGTTATCGGCTTTGGCTGCATCGAGTTTCGCCTGTTTCTCGGCTTCCTCTTTCTTCTGCAAGCGGTGAATGCTTTCCCTTACGGTGATGGCATCGTTATGCGCCGTAGAGCGGGTCAGCTTATCAAAATTGATAACTGATGTGCGCTCCTTCAGATAAGCAGCTACAAGCTGACGTGCCTTCTTCAGCATCTTGTCATTTTCATCTGCCTGCAAGAGGCGAGGGATGAAGTCTTCTCCAAATGCTTCTTCCAGATACTCGCTCTGAATGAAAAGCATATCGGGGATAAGACGCACGAACTTGTCTCTGTTGCCGTAAATATCGAGGTATGGCTGCAAAGACTCGCAGGTAGGGAAGAGCAAATCCCGATGATAGTAATAGTACTTGCTCTCCTGCCAAAGGGTTACGATTTCCTCGATTGCCTCATGCTGCTTTTTCTCGGTATCGACTGCATCATCTTTGCCGCTATCTGTTCCTTCATCTGTGCCTTCAGATGAAGAACCTTGATTGCTGCCATCGGATGGAGTGCTGCCTTCTGCATTATCGCCCGATGCTTCTTCGATAGGCATAGGAGTATTCACTTCCTTTGCCCAACCTTCGAGAAGGGAAAGCATGTTATTGAGTGAGGTCATTGCTGACTGGCGATAGCTTTCCTTGCCTTGCGCTATCTGCTTATCGGTGGCTACGGCAAAGTCGTTACTGGATGCTACGTTGATACCGGTACCATTGACGGAGAGGGCTTGCTTCTCGATGTTCTGCGCCATCGCATCGTTTACGATCATGCGCTGGGCATAAAGAAGAAGCTCATTCCAAGGGTCGCTGGTATAGGTACCATCGGTTACTGCATCGCAGAAGGCTCCAGGGTCTAGGCTCGCATATTGCTTGCAAAGGCGGTCGTAGAGCGATGCGCCTAGGCGAGGCTTCAGGAAATCCTTCTCGCTATTGTCGAGCATACCTTGCAGGTTGGCTATCTCATCCAAGGCATTGCTGGGGAGATGAAGCCGGAGTTCTTGGTTTGTGAAGAGTATCATTTCTTTTTGCTTTTACATTATTATATATGGGGAACCAGCGATGGAATCGCTGGGAACGGAAGTGAGAGAGGGCTATTCCTGCCCCTGCTTCGCTACTCCTGTTTTGGAGTTATCGAGGGTGGTTAACACCTCTCTATCTATCTGCCATACCAGGTGCTCATCCCAATCATTGAAGCGGGTGAGTACTTCCAGCGGACGGATCATCAACTGCTGCAAGGGGGCAAACTGGATTTGCTTCACCAGGAAACGCTCTCTCAGGTCGGTACCGCCAGATGATGCGGTATCGCCTGGGGTGTTACCTATCAGCTTGGCATCAAGACCCATGGCAAAGAAGATGATGCTCGAAATCTCTTGAAGCTCGGTCTTGTCGGCATTCGCCTGATCGTTTGCCTTGGTTTCAATCTCTACGATTTCCCAAGCCTTGTGCTCCTTTCCGTCGCTGCCGGTGAAGGCAGAAGAGATGAGCGCCTGACCTGCGTTGTCGGGGTTGGAAAGCCAAGTATTGATGGCGGTAAAGATTTCGTCCTGAATCTCACCGATGGTTTTCTTTTTCTGTTCGCCCTGCTGCTGATAGAGCTTGGCGATGTAATCCTGGTGGATATAGATAACTCGACCGATAATATTGCTGTTGCGCTTTCTCGTGAGACGGTCATCTACGATGGTGAAGGCATACTCGAAGATACTGCCGGCAAAGATGGAGTGCCAGAGGGCATCGGCATAATATGGACCTCCGAAATCTCTTGGCGACATGATGAAGCGGGTAGGGCGTTTCTTGCGGCTCACCCGCTGCTGACGTGCCTCACGGATCTTGCGCTGCAAATCCTTTATGGCTGACGTGGCAGGGAGGTAAGGGATGGCGGCTATCTTGCGGTCTTCCTCTTTCTGTACGCCGACGTATTGGGTTGGGTCTAGCCACTGATTGCTGACGTAGGCATAGTTGATGCGATAGTTTTCATCCATGCGCTCTAAGCGGGTGGTGAAGATACTGCGGTGCTTGATGCCTACTACCTTTGGAGTCCACTGGGCGGTAGGGACGGCGTTGCCGTTCTCGTCGAGGGAACGCTGGTTGAGCTGGAGTTCTACGAAACATTGTGACATCAGAGCCATATCGCCTGCCATATCGAGGAAGGTTTGCATCAAGTCGTTGTTTTCGATGAAATCACGAAGTTGGGCGTTGGTTTCCTCCCATTTCGCCAAGGCTTCTTTCAGGCTTTTCATCTCCTCGGATTCCTCTTCATTCTGAGGGGAGACCTGCGATGAAATCGCAGGGAACGGTGGCTCCTCTTGCTGAGAGGACTGCTGATTTCCCTGCTGCTGGGTTTGGTTCTGCTCTTCCTGCTCGGCTTTTCGGGCTGCCTCTTCCTTGGCTTTCAGGTCGGCTATCTGACCACGGAGCAATACTCCAGCACTCTCGTAGGGGATGTATTTCTCTGTGATGTTGCCACCTACATACTGGGTGTAGTGATACTTGGCTGCGGGACCGCGACCTACCAGTATCTTCTTGATGTAATCAACTCCTGCTGCCGTGAAAGGCGACATGCGGGAGAGCATCCAGATAAGGTTTGGTAGGCGGTTTGCCATACCCCAATCCATAAAGCCCAAGCCTTCGGTACCTACTCCTTTCGGTTTACCCATGTTCTCGCCACCGGAGGAGGCAAAGATGGTGCTGACTTGCTGACGGGCTGCGGAACTGCCCGCATCGCCACCGCTTGCCGACATACCGGCTGTGGTAAGAAGCATGCCGTGTACGTAGTCGTTCCAGGAGAAGACCTTGTTGCCGCCGTTCTTAGGTGATACGAAGGCATCCGGGCGAACGGCTACATAGCCTGCACCTTTCAGTTCCTCACTACGTTGTTGGAGCTGCTGCAGGTTGGTTACTCTGTTCTTGTTTTTGCTTGCCATTTTGCGTTTCTTTTATTTGTTATCCTAAATGTAATGAAAGAGAAAGGTGGCGATATACGCACGCCTGGTTTCTCTTTTTCTGAGTGTAAAGTTAAGGTTTTTTTCTTGGAGAAAGGGGACAAAGGCGAGATTTTGACCAGCGATGGAATCGCTGGGAACGGAGGCTCCTTTTCTTATTCATAATTAATGATGATCATAAAATCCTTGGCGATGGAAGAGATGGCGTTGCTGATATAGCTGCCTATTTCCAATCTTTGGGCGTGAGGGTTGGAGTACCAATCGCCTTCGGCTCTTCCCCTGCTGGCGCAGGTTCTTATTTGTATTCCTGACATAAGAGATTATCTTTCGTTACGGTGGAAATGCAGTTGCTCCAGGGAAAGGGGCTTGGGCGATGATACTTATCTTGATAGCGGCAACCGCCTCTGTCGCCGTGTATCTTGCGATATGCCTTAGCTTCCTCGGTTCTGTAGTGGGTGATGATTGACTGCTTAATCATACTCCACAAGAATCTTGGGCTGCGTTCCGCCCCCCACAAGTATCACAAGTAGGCGCTATTCCTTTTACGGCAAACACTCGTCTTATCTGGGCGAAACGCTTATCAAAGGGAGGCGTATTCAGCAAGCCTACTACTATCGTCTGTATTTCATTCATAACTTTTCTTTATTCATAGCTGAAGACAAGAAGATTATCCTTCGTTCTGAAGGTTCCGATGCACTGCATCAAAGGACTATCGCGGAAGAAGACGGCTTTATCCCGATAATCGTTGGTGCCGGTTCTTCTGCGTACTTCCTTGGCGTGCTCGGTTCTCGCCTCGTGAATAGCTAATATCTTAATCATATTCGTATATAACATAGGGCGACGTATCACCCAAACCATCCTGGTTAGTATAGCTATCGCCGCTACTGAACTGGGTTACAGCATTCGCTACATCCTTGCGTGGGCGATTGCGAACCTTACCTTTGTGGTCTCGAGACCAACCAATATAATGCCTTTCAGTCATATCTTAATAATAACATTGTATGTTGTCCGTGGTTGTCATACAGCCCCCCCCATTCGTCATATCTTGATGATAAGGCGGTGGAGTAGCCATCCAACCTTGGGCATAACTCCTTAAATCGTTTTACGAAAGGTATAACCTTATTCATACTCTAACAATATCTTTGGTTTATCAACATCGTGCCCTTTGCCCCCCCACAAAGACATAATGCGATACCTTTCGGATGCACAATAATGCCATTTTGGGATGGGCTATATGAGCCGAGAATGATGGGACGATTACTATTCATATTCTAACATAATTCCGGTTGCATCGAATCCATCACGTTTTGTGAAGAGAAAATTGCGAATACCCATTTTAAAATAATTAGCCTTTATGGTATGAGATAGCATAATACCACCCCCCCATATACTGGATTGATGGCTATCTTGCTGATACTCATTTCTTCTCCAAAAACTGATGATACATGCTTTCTAACTTTGGATTTTGGAACTTGCCGTTCTCTTTCCAATCGTTGAATAATGGCATAAGAATATCCTCGTGAACGGAAGAAAGCTGAGATTGCAACTCTTTTGGAGTTTTATCCCAAAGATGAGATTCTTCCATGTAGAAGGTGAGGATGGCTTTTAACGCCATGGCATTCTCGTGGCTCGGCTCAATCTCGAACTGATGGAAGACGCAGGTGTCTTTATCGTTCGCCTGAAGGAACTTGCTCACGGCTTCATCTTTCAGGAAGAATTTTGTATCTACTTCTTCCTGCAATACATCTTCCAACTTCTTCTCTAATGGAATAGGGGCGGGGAATTGGTAATCAAAGGCTACATCCTTTCTCATGGAGAGGCAGAAAACTCGGTCTCTGTTTTGTGGCACACCATAGTCTTTGGCATTCAGTCTTGCCCATCGGCTTACGTAGCCCAATGATGAAAGTTTATCGAGCCATTTCTGGAAATCAGGCATGAACTTCTCGCTTACCAGGGCTGCAACATTTTCCTGGAGGAGATATTTAGGCCGCAATACTTCTACGGCATCGGCTACTCGCCAGAGTAATGCCGAACGGGTATCGGAACCTTCTTTTAAGCCCATCTGCTTGCCGGCTTGCGATATATCCTGGCAAGGCGAGGAATACGTGAAAAGGTCGATTTCTTGCCCCCCCACATTATTCTTTACCTGCCGCCAGTCGATTTTGGTTATATCGCCCAGGGCTTTATCGGCAAACTGCGGAAAGATGAGGTCGTGCATCTGACAGGCGTATTTATCTATATCACTCCAACCTACACACGTCCATTTGAAATCGGGATGCTGCTGTTTCAATACATCAGCTGCCATCAACTGAGAATCGTAGCCGGAGAAGGTTGTGAGGATAAGTTTCTCACCATCATTCTTATCTACAGGCTTTAACGGCAAAACGTCTTCTGGAAAGAACTCATCAAATAGGGAAGTCTGCGCTTCCCGCTTCGGTTCTTTCGGGTACCAAAGTTGCTGGTACAAAGCTGTAAGCACGTCAACACAAATAGAATTACCTGCCTGCTTGTATTGCTGGCTGGCTGATACTGCCATATCATCTGGCTTACCTTTGCCTTTGTAGCCGGAAACTCGCTCGGCTGCCTGGGCATTGGTGCTCTGCATGGTTTGTATCACATCATCACGAACACCCATCAGTCTGAAACACTCAAAGGGTGTCAGCTTTCGGATGGCATAAGACTTGATTGTCTTATCCTTGAAATTGAATTTTGTTATCATATTGTTTTTGCTCTATAAATCCTTTATAATTCCTCTACTAAAAACACATTCTGCTCCCACGCATTGATGGTAATGGTAGGACAGAGATCTGTATCTAAAATACCGCCCTTATTCTCGCCTCGTGGGTATTGGTAAAAGCGATGATTATTCATATTCCAACATTACGCCTGTATCAAAAACATTTGCCTTGACACAGCGGCTTAAATTCCATAAAGGACCATTGTTGAAGTCCTTTGTACATTTGGTGAATACCCCCCCCCGTATTGGGGAAATGGTAATCTAAACTTATCTTACTCATATTTCGTTTTTAACCAGCGATGGAATCGCTGGGAACGGAGGCTAGAAGGGGTTAAAGTTCTTTTTACCTTTTTACCCTTTTACCTTTTTACTTCTTTCTTATCTTTTCCATTTCCTCGTTCTCTTTCGATAACCTTTCGAGGTGTTCTAGAACCAGGGAATAGGATTGGGTGTTGACCTGATCTTCTGTCAGGCCGGCATACTTCTGCATCGTGGCGGTTGTGGCGGTGTAGATTTCCATCGGCGTGAGAGGCTTATCATTATTCACCTTCTGCACCTTGAATACGTGAGGGTAGCGACGGGCTAGGGTGTGCATGATGCCGGACCACCAGAAGAGGATGACCTGCCACTTGGTTTCTGAGAAATCGGAGAAATACTTGGCATTGGCGGTGAGCTGATTTGCCTCGTAATGGAAGTCGAATTTCTTCATGCCTGTGGTGGAGTCGATGTAATTCGTGGTGGTGTTGAAGATGACGGCTAGGAACATGTTTTTTGCGCTCTGGACGCTTGCGGCTTGTTGCTGGAGCTGCTCCTCGGTGAATTTATTCATCTTCTTCATCTTTACCAGGTTATTGCTTAACTTGGTATAAGTCTGCATCATATCACTGGCAAAGCGGTATTGCTGCCAGGAAAAGCCATCGAGGTATTGGCGTGGACCTTGGAAGGCTTTTTCCAGATGATACCACTTGGCTTTCTGCTTGATGAGCGGATAGGGGAAATGGGTGAGATAATTGCCGCTATCTGCATCCAGCCAATCCAGGAGACCTGCGCCCTGAGAGATGTACTCAGGGGAGGTTTTATCCTTGGTTTTCGACTTCGGGGTGAGCCAATAGGTAAGCTGCCAAAGATAGAGGGGAAAATAGCTGCACTCTTGACCAGCGATGGAATCGCTGGGAACGGTGGCTAGACTGGAGAGGAGCTTCTTTAGGAGACTCTTCTTCTGCGGCTCTATGCTTACCAGGTAATGCTGCTCATTGATAGGCTTGCGTGGGTCGGGGTAGGCGTTGATTACTATGCCGGCAAAGAGGAAGAAGACGGCTATCTTTACCTTCTGCATATCGAAAGGGTGATAGCGGTCTATCTTCTCTACCTGCTCCTGGGTGATGGCAGCTATCTGCTCTAGCTGCTCAGGGGTGCATTGGTTCCAGCCGCGGGGGAGGATGAGGTTTATCTTTGCTTCCATACTACCACTTGATTTCTTTGCCGCCGTTGGCGGTGAGACTACCGTAATTGATGGCTTCGAGGCGACGGAGCCAACCCTTCTCGAAAACCTGCTGCTTGGGATTGCGGGCGATGATACCGGCAATGTATTGCTTGCGGCGAGCCTTGATGCGGGCGAAGAACTGCTTCGGGTTCTGAGCGTTGATGGCTTTGAGGGTTCTGCTGCCTACGATGCCATCGGCTTTTACGCCTAACATGGCTTGCACGAGGGTTACACCGGGCGTGCCGCTGATCCATACCCAATCTACCAGGATATTGGCGATGCTCTGGTCTTTGATGCCATCGGCTTTCCATCGGTTCCAGTAGCAACGGCGAAGGATGGAGGTGGCATCGCTTTTTGTGATGAGCTTTACATCCTTGGCATCTATCTTGCCATCGCCGTTCTTGTCGTAGCCTTGGGTCTGCCAGGTTTTCAGGGTTACACCCATATTGGTAGGACCGCCCTTATCATTAGGGTGGTTTACATAGCCTCCCTCGAAGGAGAGGATGAAATCTGCAAGAGGTTGTATCTTTGCCATATCTTTTCTGTTTTATCGTTTTTATTCTGATGACAAAGATAGTAAATGCTCAAAAGATAAAGGGGACAAAGAAAGCCTCCCTGCGGCTTGGTAGGCGCAAAGAGGCTTCAAAAATGTTATCCCAATCTTTTTACTTTAAATACTTGCACTCGCCAGTGCGAAATCCATATTATCTATTTCAAAACAAACTACATCATAGCGTGAGCGGACATATAGTCCCATATCTTGGTGCAATCGTCTTCTTCGGGTTGCCAGTCTGCATCCTGGAAATAAAAGAGATAAGCTGCCTTGATGATTTCATCTTCCGTCATATCGCTGCACAGGTCAGCGTACATAGCATTGAAGGCAACATACTTATCCCAATCGTTCACCTTGTTATGAAACTTCATGCCCTTGGTGGCATTCGTTATCTGCGATTTGGTCCAATGTGCTCCGGTTCCCGTCAACTCGCCATTCTCTCCTTTCTTGCTATACACAAGATGGCAGACATCATGGTTGGCCATTTTCTCACTGTAATGGCGGTCATAGAATACTGCGTGCTGGCGGCGAAGGATGCACCAGTACAATTCCGGATTTGTTTCCTCCAGGGAGGCGAGGTCGCAGCTCAACTGCTCCATCGCCTCCATCATCTTCTTCTCGGTAGCCACGCCGTGAGCGCGAGCTTGATCTATCAACTGAATATACTTCATCGTTTCTTACCTTTCCTTTTGTTGGTGGATAGTCATGCGATGGTGAGTGTCAGGGGAGCATCGCACACGAAAGTCTTGCTGCAGGAGCAGCAGGCTACTTTGATAAGACGGTTTTTCACGCTGCCCAGAGATGGGGTAACGTTCGTGATTGCCGTAGCAGAGAATACAGGAATGGTGAAATCCTGACTTACTACCTGCGAACGAGTGCAGCAGGAGCCGCAGTTGCAAGGCACATAACTGATAACACCCTCTACGTGAATCGTGATGAGATATTGCGAAGTACCCACGTTGGCAATACTCTTTACAGAGAACTGAGGGTTGAAAACCGGAGTCTCGTCCACGCATGAAGGAGCACAGAGCTGCTGCGTGATATTTACATCATAATAGGGAGCAGTGGCGGTTGCGCCTACTGCAAGCGTAGCCATGATGCAGGCTGGAATTGTTCTTTTATTCATAGTCTTTTCTGTTTTAATAAAGCGACGACTTCACCGCCGCATTAATGTTTCACCTGATAGCCCTGCGTCTTCTCTACCGGAAGGTTCTTCTGAAGAAGGTCGGCGAGTTCGTCAAGATCCTCCTCGTCAAAGGTAATCACACCCTCTAAGATAGAAAGCGGACCCTTGTAGCGAAGCTGCTCTACCACATCGTGCGCCATCTGAGGAATGCTCTCTTCGGGAATGTTCCCGAAATACTTGGCGAGCATCGGAGTGACAAGCGCATTGACCACAGGCTGAATCATCGGTTCTACATCGGCTTGCAGAGAATAGTTGCCGCTCACCAGTCCCATACTGCCGATGGTAGCCTGGAGAGACTGGAGCATAGGCAAGTGTATCAGATTGCCAGCCGCTATCTGAGAGATGGCAGGGCGTGCCCATTCGGACACCACCGCTGCCAGGATTTGTGAGTTCTTGTAATCCATATCATTTCTTTTATCAGAGAACACGGTTACTGATTACAAGCGCATCCGCATCCCATCTGACAAACATTGCCCGATGGAATCATCAACTTAGTAACATTCAAAAGTGAAGCCACCTGCGATTTCAGCACGTCGATGTTGGCATTGGCAGCAGCATTATATGCCATCTGCTCTGCGTTGACCGCCTGCTGTGCATCCTTGTTGGCATCCACCTTGTTTTCGAGCTGGCGAATCTTACCGTCGAGATACTGAGTTACCTCTACCATCTTCTTGTCGGTATAGTTCTCACTCTTCTGGATAGCCAGTTCAGTCTTCAATGTAGAGTTCTCCTGAATAAGGTTGGTCTCACCCTTGGTTACGAAGCGTGCATCCGGGTCACTCGGATTGGCAGTCATGCCATTGTTGCCTCTGCCGAGGTTAAACAAGGATGCACCGCCACCCAGCAAACTGGTAGCCAAACCTGCGATACCAAGTCCAAGGGCGGTATTACCCAATCCCTTGCTGGCAACATCATAGTTGCCATCATTCGTTTTTACCTGCATAGTTTTTTGTGTTTAAATTCTTCCAATATCGGAATCGTATGCAAAGGTAACATGAATGAAGTAAACAGAAAAGTGATTTTTATTAGATGTTCTTGCGGATAAATCATGAAGCAGGAACACTAATAGACAGATAAGAAAAAGTACAAACGTGCAGAAGTACATAAGTACAAATGTACTTTGGTACTAAACTACATAGTTTCTTCCAAAGCCTTGATATACGGAATGGCTTCGTCCCTGATAATGTCGAGGAAGAGTTGTGCCGAACGCTTCATGGGTACATCCTTCATCCAGTGGGCATTGCTCATCAGTTCTTCTCCTATGCCCTGGATAGGACGGGATATGAGGGTAGGGTGGTTCTTCAGATACAACTTCGGCATAAAAGTAACCAGGTGAGTATCTTCTATGATGGCAAGGTCTTCGTCGGGGTCACTGAGGATACACTTTACGCTTAATTTGGTGAGATCGTTCTGTAAATATTGCTGAAAAGTGTTGAAAACACGTTCGCCTACATCGGGCATGATGATACCGTGCTTCAGCAGGTCATCGTATGTTACCTTATCTTTCCTGGCAAGAGGGTGTGTGTTTCGCATGATGGCACAAATACTGAATGGGATGCAGGGATGGCTCTCGATGCCCTCGTTGGTATAGGCTTCGTTCATCGTAAAAGCGAGATCCAGCATGTGGTCTCGCAACAGGCGGTTCAAGCTCGTTGCCTTGGAAAATTCGGCATTCACTCTTACGTTAGGGTATCGCTCCATGAATATAAGTGCAGCCACACGGATATAGGGTGCGATAAAGGAACCTACACCGATACGCAGTTCTCCGGTCATGCAGTTGTTGAGTGCATTAATATGCTCCTTGCAGTCTTCCGCCAACTTCAGTATTTCCTTGGCACGTGGCAGAAGTGCCTCTCCGTTCTCGGTGAGCATGATGCTGTGCGATGTGCGTATCAGCAGCTTGCATCCCAGTTCATCCTCCAGAGCCTTGATGTGCTGACTGATGGCGGATTGGGTAACAAAGCATCGGGAGGCGGCGATGCTGAAAGAAAGCGTCTCTGCCACATACACAAACGAACGTAAATGTCTTAGTTCCATAATCTCTTACTATTTTAGTTACACTATATAAATTAAAATTTTATGCTGCAAAAATAAGAAAAATATTCTATGCGGAAACGCATTTTGCATTAAAAAATCTAATTATGGGATAAGATATTAAAAAATGAAAGATATGCGCAGTTTTAAATGCGAAAAACCCCGGTATCTTGCCTTATCTTGCTAAGGATCAATACCGAGGCTTGGATTTATAGAGTGTAAATTGCCAATGGAACGCATTGGATAGGGGGAGCGATTATTCATCATTCTCGCCAAGCATAGCGGTTTCATCATTGATAGATGCTACCTGCTTGCTCCGCTTAGATGACTGCCGGGAAGCGGAATTGGTATCGCTCTTGTCAGTTCCGCCTACACTTCCCCCGCTGTGCCTGCACCATTACAGAGAGAATCCCAGCCACCCTCTGGGGTAGCAATCTCGTAGCGGCCGTATGTGGTAGGGCTAAGGGTACCGCTCAGGGTAACTACACGGTCATCCTCTGGCTTCTTACCTGTATCACCCTTGATGTTACCTGAGTCGTATTTGAAGTCGTGCTGCTTGTCGTAAACGATGATCGATTTATCACCGTCCTCGATGATGTAACCACACTTGAGGTTATTGAGGCCACGAGCCACATAAGCAGTATCGGCATTTACGCTCTCAAGAACGTAGTCCAAGGTCTGCTTGAAGCCTTTCTGGAAACCGAGGTTCTCCCAGGTGTGACCCTGACCGCCATCCTGGCACTCAAACTTGTAGAGACCCTTACCTTTCTTGAAGGACGCAGCAGTCAGCGCTGCATAGGTGTTCTTACCTTTCTCTGGTGAGAGAGGAGCAGCAAGCTCACTCTTGATAAAGACATATACGTTTACGCCAAGACCGCCGAAGTTTTCCAAGCAATCGTTCTCGGAAAGCAAATCCTTGATCTCTGGGCATGTTACTGTTTCTGCCATAATTGTATCTTTTTTGATGATTAAACGAAATGGCGACGGAAGCCATATTCCGCCAGGTCAGGCGACCGCCGCCGAGGATTTATAGAGGACTGCCTTTTTCCGGTTGGACCAGCGATGGAATCGCTGGGAACGGAGGCAGGAGAGGGGACTAGGCTTTCTTGAAGAAGGCGATGAAGCCCTGGCTCATGCCTGTTGCAGCGAACTGGATCTTCTTCTCCTTGCTACCGGTGCTCCAGTGGTCGAAGACGTAGTTGGTACCATCCTCTGCCTCAAGAGTAACAATAGCGTTAGGAGTTGTCTCCACTGGCTTCGTGTACTCTGCATCGTTCACCTTCACCTTACCATCGATCTCACCGTCTGCGGTAGATACGGTCTTGGCAAGAGTAATGGTAATGTTAGACTCGGTGTAGTCGCCTGAAACGAACTCTGCGGCTTCGAGGTTTCCGTCTGTCATTGCGAACGCCCAAGAGAATGGATTTTCCACATAACAGCCCTGAATACTTTGTGCCTGGATAGTGATGTCCCTCAGGTCGTCTGGGCTGCCTTCACCAATCAAAACCTTAGTGTCGTTACCCTCAGAATCTACTGCGTAAACAAGGTTGTTTTCGATAGAGAAGAGGACGCGATCACCGATACCCAAGCCCTCAACTGGAACGATGGTACACTTAGGAAGCTCTGGGATAACGTAATTGCCGCCATCTACCACATTGAGCTTATGAGTACCGTATGACTGGAGTGCATAAGCATCAGAGATAGCGATAGCTGTCTCAGGAGTCATGTAAGCGAGAACCTTCTGACGGCGCATACGTGGGTCCAGTTTCATGTAAGCCCCACGGAAGATCTTGTATGCAGAGCTGTCTGTTGCATTGGCTGGTGCAGAGATAGCTTCGGTGTGGATGAGGTTGTGGTTAGCCTCGCTGATAAGACCGTCCTCAATATCGTGCTTGATACCGGTAAGGAAGCCATCATAGAGAGCCATAGACTTCTCTAGATCTGAAGCGCCAGGAACATCTCTGTCAATGTCACCCCACCAGAGGTTGTTGTAAAGGTCGTCGGCGTAAGTCTTCAATACCGCTTCGATAGCTACGGTAGAAAGAGGATAAGCGCCATGTGAGTCTGTACCAAGGTTTGTCTCACAATAGCGGTCCATGTTATCGGTACCGTGGAACCAAGCGAGCTTGGCTGTCAACTTACGTTCCTTGAGGAAACCGATTTCACTGTTCAACTTAGGATTTACATCCTTACGGCGAGTAGTACCACCCTTACGGATAAATACATTAATAGTGCGCTGATACTGGATGCCGCTAATAGTCTTGATGCCAAGACGCTTCATCTCCTCAGGGTTAGCGTAAGATGGACCCTGAACAACGCTCTTGAATACCTGGTTAGCGACCTCTTTAAGGGCGCTGATACCAATAAAGTTGTTTGGTGCTGCCATAATTAAAATTCAAATTTTGCTTATTTATGTATGTGATTTAAATTTCAAAAACTAGAGGAGACCGTTTTCTCTCTTGTACTCCTCGATAGCTTTCTTTGAACCTACTGGGTCGGCTGGATTCCAGGTTGGATAACCGGTCTTAGCGGTTTCTACCTTTGCACCCTCACCGTTGTTCTGAGGTGCAGCACCCTGTGCTGGCTCCTCGCCTGGGTTCTCGTTCAACTCAGCAATCTGAGCGTCCTTGTCGGCGAGCTGCTGCTGGGCTGTGGCGAGAGATGCCTGGGCGGTCTTCAATTCCTCGTCTGCCTTTGCCTTCTCCTCATCAGCCTTTGCCTTTGCGTCGTTGAGGGCTTTGATGTCCTCATCGGCTTTAGCCTTTGCCTCTTTCAGGTTCTTGATTTCCTCGTCCTTCTGGGCGATGGTCTCAGCGAGTGCATCGTGCTTTGCCTGAAGGTCGGCAAGACTCTGCTCCGCTGTGGTGGCTTTCTGCTCTGCATCAGCCACGGCCTGCTCCTGCGATGTAAGATGTGCTTCGAGGGTATCGAGCAATGGGGCATTCATGAATGCGCCTTCCTCCTTTACCTCAATCTGCTGACCATCCTGCATACCGCAAGCGGCGTTGATCTTTGGATAATTTGCCATATTGATGAAATTTTGGGTTTTTGTATGTTGATAATTCTCTTGTGCGGTGGATGATGTTGCCTGGTTCTGCTTCTGCTCCGGCTCGTTGTCTTCCGGCTCTGGCTTTTGGATAGATGCCTCTCGCTTGATAGGCTCAGCTATACCATCGAAAAGGGCGAAGCAACGCTGCACGCAACCCATAAAGGTTGACTGGTCGTCCATAAGGATTCCCTTCACGTCTTCAGCATTGAACACCTTTCCGTGAAGATACTCATCCTTTGCGTTAGGGCAAGCCTTCTTAACATCATTTCTGAACTCTACACCCAGTTCGGCAAGCTCTTTTACGAGTTCCTTACTGTTGTTCTTGTTGGCGATGTCGCGATAAGCCTTATTCTTGTCGAACGACTCGGGATCGTACTCCTCGTGATAAGTCTCATCGGTGTATTTATCCTTTGAACCGTTGGCCAAAGTATAGAAGGCAGCCATCACGCCGATACAACCAATTTCATCCTTCGGGTTCATGTAATAGCGCTCATCGCAAAGAGAAGCGAGATACATACCTGCACTGGCGCACATGCCATCTACCAGAGCAATAACCTTTTGACCTTTGGAGTGGGCATAGTCGATGGCAAGTGCGTAATCATTCTTAGCCCAAGCTGAACCACCAGGAGTATTGATGATGAAGAGATGACCTCGGCAAAGCGGATGATCAGCCGCACGCATCATCATGTCGCGATGGTCGATAGAACCATAAGAGCAATATCCACCATTACGGGTGATAGGACCATCTACGGTGAGAACCGAAACAAACGGGAAGTTCTGCGCACGCTCGTCATCATCCGGATAGTCGAGCTGATAGTTAGTTCTCACCTGCTTGCCATCCTCGGAAATCTGATATTCCTCCGGATAGTAGGTGTTGTCTTTATCATCCTTTGCAGTGACGAATCCACAAGTCTTTTCCGGTTTGGTAAACGCTGTATGAGTATTTAAGTTCTGCTCGATCGTTTTGCGAATGCCATGCACGAAATCGGGGTTCACCATCCACTTCTTCTCGGTCAGAATTTCATAAAGACCTTTCATTGTGGGTAATAGAATTTTTAAAATTAATATATGTTATCGTTATCCTGAAAACAAATCTCCTTACCTTGATTGCAAAAGAAGACTCTTATATATTTTCTGACGGCAAAGGTAATGGGAAAACGTGGGCAGATAGGGACAAAATAAGCCTATATGTGGGATTTCATTATGATTTAGGGGAAAACAAAAAACCCTGCTATCTATCACAGACGGCAGGGCTATTAATTCAAATCTTACTAAACTAAAACAAATTACATTTTTAAAAACTATAATAATTAAGAATCGGCACTTCTTTTTAAAAACTGATTATGAAAGCGTAATCGGGATAAACTCCGACATCGCCTGGCAGGTTGCCGTAACGCTGCGGGTTTCAGCATCGTTCTGACTGGTTACGGAATCGGTGATGCGGAAGGTATTAGGCAGCGTATAGCAGAGATAAAGCGAATCATCCTGCTTGCGCAAGACTATATAATAGTCGTTTCCGTGCATATTCTTGATGATTTCGGGTATATTCTCCTTTCCGGCTTCGATATTGGCGGTAATCTCGAAGCTGAATGCGGTGCCGTTGCCACCTTCCTGGGAAGTCTGCTTGGCGGTGATGGCATCTGCCACCACGTAATTATCGCCTTCGCTGGTGGCAATATGGAGTGCTTCGCCGGCAAACCTGCAGCCATTCATCTGCAACACCCGCTGCACAATGAACGGGATAGGAAGGGAACTTTCCCTTGCAGCATAAAAATAAGCATCGGTTACTCCATCAAGAAATAACTCTCTGCAACTATTTGCTTTTTTCATATCTTTTCCTTGATTTATCTATTATTTAACGTTTATTATACTATGAATTAACACCTATTATATAAGGTGTAAAATCATAGCCACTGCACTTCATCGATGCGATTGGGCTTATCACGGCTATCTTTATACTGCATATCCACGCAGGAATAGCTCTTGAAGAAGCAGTGCTCCGTGCGGAACCACCTGCCGATGATGCGGCGCAATACGTCTTTCTCTTCCTCGCTGGCTTCTATGCTATATCGCATTAAGTACCGTTCCAACATGGCGTTATGGGAGCGGGCGATAACCCTGCCTTTGGACGTGCAGAAGTCGAAGGTGGATAGCGACCATTCTACGAGGCTGCGCTTGAAATCGTTGTTGAGTGAGACTACCAGGGCACGGATGCCGTACGTATCCAATGTAAAGGTAGGCTTTACGGAATAAACGGTATCGACAATCTCTACTTCGCTGGGCAGACGGATGCAGAGATAATCATCATGTGCGCCCTTGCCATCAGTAAGGCGACCATTGAGCTGCTGAACTTCCTGAAAGGTGAGCCAGCTTCCGGCATCACGGCGCATCATTACCTTGCCTCCGGCAGGGTGCCTACCCGTGAGCATATTGCACCATTGCTGCTGGGAGAAACAGCCGAGGTCGATACGGCTGCTGCGGGCTGGGGCATTGATGAGGGAGTTGCGCATGATGAAGTGCTCGTGCGAGTAGTTGCTGAACACTACCGGCTCATCCTTTGCCAGGGTGAGCTTGGGATCGCGGTGCCGGAAGAACTGGCAGCGGGAGGTGGGGAGACGAAGATAGATATTTGGCATTGGATTTAATTGAAAGTTTATAGTTGATAGTTTATAGAGCAAGACTGCCACTATCAACTATTAATTATTAACTATTAACTACAACAGGGCGATGCCTTTCTGCTGGGCATAGTAGAGCATGATGGCATCGGTGACGTTAAGGAAGTATTTCTGCATGCTGTTGCCTTCCTTGGGGCGTGGTACCAGCTTATCGAGCTTGGCAGTCTGCTCCTCGGTGAGATTCATGAAGAGCTTCATGCCGTCGATGTAGCAGCCGCCCGACTCGGTTTTGGCGATAAAACTCTCGTTGAACTTCTTGTCTTCTCCGAAAAAGAGGTTGATGGCTTCCATCATCTGCTCTTGAGTGAAACCGGGGAGGGAAGGGTGCAGTTTGCGGTATTTCTCGGAGTAAGTCTTCATGCGCTTATCTACAAAGGCATTGATGCTATCGGAATACTCGCAGTAGAGTTCATTATCCTTCGACTCGGGGTTTTTGGTTCTCGAAAAATTGAAGAAGACATCTAACTGCTTCAACACCTGGGTCACAGCATCAAACTGGTTGAACTCTACGCTGCCATTGAAGATTTCCATCATATCAGCCTGAATCTGTCTTACGATGCTTTCCAGTGCGTCGGCGAGGAACGCCACCTTGTTAAGGTTGTCGGAAAGTTTTGTTACCTTCTGCTGCATATCGGGCTTAGAATAGTCTACGTAGTAGCGAAGCAGATGACCGAAGTTCAGAAAATCATAGCTTACTTCGCTGCGCAGGTTTATCTGTACAAGCAAGCCATACATCTGCTTGGCGAGACGGGTATCTCTTTCCTGGATTGCCTTGATGAGGGCACCCATCTGAGGAGCGTTGGAAGGTACACGACTTGCTGCACGCACGAGTTCGTTGCGGTTGCGCACGGCTTCAGCGAAATCGGGGTTGGAGAAGAGAGCCTCCAAAGCTGCGGTATATTTCTCGGCAGGCACATCCTTGAAATTAAAGGTGTAGATGGTTGGCAGATTTCTGATCTGCTGCTCACGCTTGGCCAATGCCTGCTGCTGTTGTTTTTTGTTTTTTGTTCCCATTGCTTTTTATTGCTTTTTATTGCCAAGCATTGATTGGCAAAAAAACTCTATTAATCATAATCGCCCTTATTGGGCAATCATCTTATTTCTTTTGAGCCTCGAACATTTCCATTCTTTCGCTGATGATGCGGTTAATCTCGAAACTTACCTCTTTGGCGTTAGGATGCGCCTTGCCGGTGGTTTCTCTGAAGCGGAGGTCGAGGATATGCTGCCACTCACTGATGGTATAGGTGTAGGCTACCACCGTATAGGTATCAAGAGGGAGAATACCGCGGGCATCCTGCGGCTTCATGCCCGATTTCAGCAATCGGCGATAGAGCCAGACGGAAACCTTGCAGCCGGAAAGATAGAGAAATTTCTGCCATTTCGTACCCTCATGCAGCCAGTGCGGACGGGCAATCTGAACGCCACCTTTCTTCTCCAGGTTCACGTAGCGGGTGCTCTGCTCGCTGATGCAGTTAGGCGATGTGCGGTTCAACTCACGGCTGGTGCTGATCTGCGTAGTAACGACCAGCGTCATGCGGAGGATATTGAGTGCTTCTATGAAATCATATTTCTGCGCCTTTTCGATAAACTCGGCTTCCTTCACATTGAATGGGGATAGCATTTCGAGAATGCTGCCATGCTCGCAGAGGAACTGCATGTTGCTGCTGATCCATACCTTCTTTTCCTGCACTGCATAGCTGATATATGGAGATGCGATAAGGAAAGACCAAAGGTGTTTCGGCAGTTTACTGTCGTTCTTGATAAAAAAGTAAAGAGTGCCGTGTCGATACATGGAGCGATGACCGCTCTCCCAGAATCGGTTGGCCAACTTCACTGCCTGTTCTTCCAGGAACTTCTCTTTCTGCTCTTCAGAAAGATTCTCGTCAGGCTGCTTACCCTTGCTCTTGTAGCAAACTCTGCCTACTCGGGCAATCTGTTGAGCGGCGGTCTTCTGAGGCCACCACTCAACACCAGGAATTATCATTTTCATATTGTTTCTTTATTTGATGTTTATATATTAAAAATCTGCTTTCCGCTTCACGGAAACAGATGGTTTCTCTTAAAAGAAGGCGCTGAGAAGACGGATAAAGTTCTGTGCTGCCACTCCTCCTTTTTTCAGTCTCTCTTCTGCCTCTGCTTCATACTCCCGTGTTTCTCGGTTAGCAGTTCTGATGCACTTCACTGCATCCAGCGTAGTAATCAGCAAGCGGTAGAGCGATGAATTATTGCTGATAACGTAATCGAAGGAGTTAATATCCAGCGATACACGATATTCATCACGGTTGGTTCTTTCAGGAGCGATGCCGCGAGCCTTCAGCGTTTCGGGCTTGGCAGCCACATAAATACTCATCAGTTCAATATCCGGAAAATGCTCACAGATGCCCAGGAATCCTTTTTCGTCAATCACATAGATGGCGACATCTTCTATCTGGGCGAGTTCCGTCCAATACTCGTAGCCACCATATTCGGTGTAGGCAAGCATATCCTCCTTGGGAGTCTTGCACTCCTTCACGAAAAAATGCTCCTTACCGTTTACCTCGCCATCCCTCATGGGACGGGTAGTGAAGGAACAGAGCAAAGGGATATTCAGGGCGATGGAAAGGATGTTTGCCACCGTGTCCTTGCCTGCTCCAGATGGACCCATAATTGCGATAATCTTTTGTTTCATATCTTTAATTTTGTAAAGTATTTAAATCCCGCCTATTAGCTATTTTCACTATCCAAGCGAAAGCATTCTAAAACATTTGTATATTTATTTCATTATCCCAAGACCTTGTTTCCTGTAGGGAAAAACGTGATGTTTCTGAGGCGTTTCAATGACGGATATTGCTGATTTACTCTATCACGAAAATCATCCATATCACCCATATCTACTACATACTCCCCCATAGTCATCTCAAAGTTCACGGGGAACGTCATGGTGATTTGACGGAGGAAATTACCCCCCCCCGACATTACATCGAACACTACTTTCATCCATCGCTGACCTTTCTGGTCGAGCCATGACCCTTTCGGGATTTTTACATTCTTTCTTGCCATAATCTATAATCTTTAAATGTATTAAAATTCTTTCTTGCTTGCGGACCAGCGATGGAATCGCTGGGAACGGGGGCTAGGCTCGCTCTTGCCATACTTGGCGCAGGATGGAGTGATATTCTGCCTCGCCCAAGTTCTTCTTGCAGGCGTGGATGAGGTAATTGTAACTCACGGTGGTGCTTCTGCCTAGCTGCCTCCACTTCTGGGAGGCTTGGGCGGAGTTGTACTTGCTGCTACAGGCGGAAAGCTCGTGGAAGAGACGTTCACCGTAGGGATGCGCTTTTAGTGCCCATCCTGCCTTGGTCCACTCGTCATAGCTTTCCGTGATGTTTATACCGCGAGACACCAAAGCTTTTACGATAAGCTCGATGATGCGGTCTTGCGTTCGAGGATCATTCCAGAAGGCTTTGTTGTCATAACCATTGCCGAAAGCGGTAGAGGCGTTACTCTGCGGTTGGCGGTAGAGCGGTCTTGCCTGCGGAATCACCTGCGGTTCTTCCATCTGCAAGCCTTGGTATGGCTGCACATTATTATTAATGTATATATGTGCTTCATCATCCCATGAGGCGAAGCGCACACGTCCGATATTGCCGCATTGTTTGTCGAGCACGATGCCCAAGGCTGCATATTCCTTGAGCAATGCCTTGAACTGCTCCTTGTGCCTGTCTGGATAAGCCAGGCGAACCAATCCGAAATAGCCTGTGCCCGAACAGGAGCGCATCAGCAAGCCTATCTCAGGACGGAAGCGAGTCACCATACGGATATTCTCGAAGTTGGTAAGCTGCTCATTGTCCTGCAGGTCGATGTCGATGGCGAGCCATCCGGTATGCTGCTGAAGGTGGGTTTCTCTTCTTGATACCATCACACGATGACCGGGATGGGTCAAACTCTCATCCTCATATAGACTGAAAAGACCGCTCAATGTGGCTCCAGGCAACATCTTTTTGGTTTCGATGTATTCCGGCATCTTCTTTGCCTTACTGCCAAATTCCTGGCGCATGGCTCGGAGTCGCTCTACATACGGCCTCCATCTATCCGTCAGACAGAACTCACGGATAGTCATCTGCTGGATGCACTCACCCGTCTCTCTATCGACGAAGCGACCGTAGGCATCCGTAGCGGATTCATAGATGGAACAAATCTCCTCAAACATACCTTAACTATTATATTTCAATTCTAAAACTGCTACAAAGATACAAAAATAATCTGAATTCGGTATAGGTAAGCTATATTATATTTGGAATAAATTATATTTTTAACATTTAATATAGATTTTGGAGGGAAACCAGCGATGGAATCGCTGGGAACGGAGGCGAGAGGGGGAGATTTTTAAAAATGAGACCAAGGAGGGATTTTTGGTC
>ERZ1026772.311-NODE-311-length-37347-cov-111.675051_pt1 | contig 37347 bp, 29 predicted proteins | sample MGYA00380124_ERZ1026772 | MGnify/ENA primary metagenome ERZ1026772 (study PRJEB33269, sample SAMEA4719760) | human gut metagenome | biome: human-associated habitat; feature: organic feature; material: feces | place: Cameroon | collected 2013-10 ...
GTAAAACAAGTCGATAAATCAAAATTTATTCAAATGATAGTACAATATAAGTAAGTATGTCCATAGAAAGTGGGGTGCATTATGACTAATTTTGATTATTTAAAGAAAGAGAAAGAATTTGATGGTTTTGTTGATATTGCGATAGTTGCGGAGAAGACATACAAGATAGACGCTAATACTTGTATTGTAAATTGTCGTAGAGCAATGGAAGCTGCTATTAAGTGGATGTTTTCAATTGATAATGAATTAGTCGTGCCTTATAAAAATAATCTTAATTCTTTGATGCATGTGGATAATTTCAAGGATATAGTTGGTTATGATTTGTGGAGACGTTTAGAGTTTATTCGAAAGTATGGTAATGAGGCTGCTCATACTGCGAAGGATAAAGCTAAAGATGTTGCAAAGCTTTGCTTAGAAAATTTGTTTTGTTTCTTTGATTGGATTTCGTGTTGTTACGGCAGTGAATATGAAGAAAAAGAATTTGATGAGTCACTGTTAGAAAATAATGATATTTCCACTATTGTTGAAACAATAGGAGATGTTGATTTACAAACTCTAATTGAAGAAAACAAATCGTTAAAAGAAGAATTGAGTGCTAGACGTTTTGAAAGACAAGATTCTTATATTGTTAAACCATTGGAACTTTCTGAATTCAGCACTCGTAAGCTATATATTGACGCGATGCTTATTGATGCTGGTTGGGTTGAAAGTAAAGATTGGATGAATGAGATTGAAGTTGAAGGAATGCCTAATAAATCTGGCCTTGGATATGTAGATTACGTTTTGTACGATGATACTTTTAAACCTTTGGCAATTGTTGAGGCGAAGAAAACATGCATTAGTGTCGAGACAGGAAGACAACAAGCAATTTTGTATGCAAATATTTTAGAAAAGAAGTACAAACGTAGGCCTGTTATTTTCTTATCTAATGGTTTTGAGACAAGAATTATAGATAATACTTATCCAGAGAGAAGAGTTTCTTCGATTTATTCAAAGAGGGATCTTGAAAAATACTTTAATTTAATGAGAACTAGAGCTCATTTGAATTATATTGATATAAATGAAAATATAGCTGGCAGATATTATCAAAAAGAAGCTATAAAGGCTGTTTGTGAGTCTTTTGATAAAGGAAATAAAAGAAAGGCTCTTTTGGTTATGGCTACAGGTTCTGGTAAAACTAGAACAGTTATAGCTCTTATTGATGTTTTGATAAATAATGGTTGGATTAAGAATGTGTTGTTTTTGGCTGATAGAAAGTCATTGGTTACACAAGCAAAGCGTTCTTTTACAAATCTATTGCCTAATTTATCTTCAACAAATCTAGTTGAAGATAAGTCTAATTACAATGCACATGCAGTGTTTTCAACATACAAAACAATTGCTAATTGCATAGATACAGTTAAAGAAGATGACAAAAAGTTATTCACTTGTGGTCATTTTGATTTAATTATTTGCGATGAGGCTCATAGATCTATCTACAATAAATATAGGGATATTTTTAATTATTTTGATGCACCTATAGTTGGACTTACAGCTACCCCAAAGGATGATATCGATAAGAATACTTATAGTATATTCGATTTAGAAAATGGGGTTCCAACCTATGGTTACGAGCTTGCTCAGGCAGTAAAAGATGGCTTTTTAGTTGATTTTGTTTCGGTAGAGACAGAACTAAATTTTATAAGCAATGGAATTACTTATGATCAATTGAGTGAAGAAGAAAAAGAAATTTATGAGAATACTTTTATAGATGAAAATGGTGATTATCCTGAAAGTATTGAATCATCTGCTATTAATGATTGGGTATTTAACGATGATACAATTCGTAAAGTACTAAAAACTCTTTTTACCAATGGAATAAAGGTTGATTATGGACAAAAAATAGGAAAAACTATAATTTTTGCGAAAAACCATGAACATGCAGAAAAGATTTTTGAAATCTTTAATAATGAGTATTCTCATTTAAATGGCTATGCGAAAGTGATTGATAATACGATTAATTATTCTCAATCATTAATAGATGAGTTTTCGCAAAAAGATAAGTTGCCACAAATAGCTATATCAGTAGATATGTTAGATACAGGTATTGATGTGCCAGAAGTCTTAAATTTAGTTTTCTTTAAACCTGTAAAAAGTAAGGCAAAGTTTTGGCAAATGATAGGAAGAGGAACTAGACTTTGTGAAGGACTTCTAGATGGTTATGATAAAAAAGAATTCTATATTTTTGATTTTTGTGGAAACTTTGAGTTTTTTAGAATTAATAATGGTAAAGCTTCTGCCAATATGCTAGCCGTGCATTGTAGAGTATTTGATTTGAAATTTCAAATCATCTACAAACTACAAGACCTGGCCTATCAAACTGACAAATTGAAACAATGGAGAAATGATTTGGTTGAAGAAATGGTAAACAAAGTGAAGGAATTGGATAGAGATAAATTTGATGTGCGTCAACACATTAAATATGTTGATTTATATTCTAATCCTGATAATTATAATGGTCTTACTTTTGCAGATTGCTTGGAAGCCGAGGAAGAACTGGTGCCACTGATTTATCCAGATGGAGATGAAATAAATGCAGTGCGTTTCGATGCTTTGATGTATGGCATCGAACTTGCTCATCTTGCTGATAAGAAATATACAAGAGGTATTAATGATTTGCTAAAAAAGGCAAAGGCTGTAGCAAGTGTTGCAAATATCCCTGAAATTCAAGTTCAGTCAGAATTATTAAACAAAATAATTAATACTAATTACATTAACGAATGTGAAATAGATGATTTTGAATTAATAAGAAAAAATCTTCGTGACTTGATTAAATATGTTCCAAAAAAGAGCATAACATACGAAACTGATTTTGAAGACAAAATATTAAATATAGAATGGAATGACTCTGATTTAGTAACCACTGATTTACAAAACTATAAAGAAAAGATTGAATATTATATTAAACAACATGAAAACGATAATCCTGTTTTTGCAAAGATAAAAGAAAATAAGCAATTGAATATGGATGATATTAACGTGCTTGAAGATGTGATATGGAATCAACTAGGTACTAAAGAAGATTATTATTCTGAGATTGGAAAGAAACCATTAGGAGAGTTTGTTCGTGAGATTGTTGGGTTAGATATGAAAGCTGCCAAAGAAGCGTTTTCTAAATATCAAGACGAAAGAGAAATGAACGCAAACCAAATATATTTTGTAAATCAAATTATTGAATATATTGTTATGAATGGCTTGTTAAAGGATAAGTCTGTGCTTCAAGAATCACCATTTACTGATAAAGGTACGGTGTATGAATTGTTTGGCAACGATGCCATCCTTTGGAGTGGCATCGATAGCACTATTAATCAAATCAATGATAATGCCATTCGTTATGACTGGGAAAAATTGAAGGATTCAAATAAAAATTAACTATAACTTGAGGTGTTATGCATCTCAAGTTTTTAAAATTGAATTAATCTATAAAAACACTATTCAAAATTGCGCAAATGGAAGATATTAACCAAATTCATAACTATATAGAGGTTCTATAATATTCTTCATGGATAAAAAAGAAGAAAAAAACAAGAGCTCAGGGATGGAAAAGATAGCTTCTTTTATTGTTGATAGAAGAAACTTATTTTTCTTAATCTATATTTTTGCGATTCTATTTTCAATCTTTTCTATTGGCTGGGTCCAAGTAGAAAATGATATTACTACGTATTTGCCTGATGATACTGAAACAAGGCAGGGTCTAACAGTCATGAATGATAACTTTGTGACCTATGGTTCAGCCAGAGTTATGGTGTCTAATGTAAGTTATGAGAAGGCAATTGATTTAAAGGAACAATTAGAGGATATAGATGGGGTTACTTCTATTGATTTTGACAACAGTAAGGATTCTTTTAATAATGGTTCAGCTTTATTCTCGGTTACTTTTGATGGTGAAGTAGATGATGAAATATCTAAGTCAGCTATGAATGAAATAAAGGAAGAACTTAAGGATTATGACTATTATGTAGATAGTGAAGTTGGCGTGGATACCTCTGCTGATTTGGCTAATGAAATGGTAGTAATTGTCATTGTGGCAGCTATTATTATCGTTATTGTCTTAACATTAACATCAAGATCTTATGCCGAGGTTCCGGTTTTGATTATGACCTTTGGGGTGGCTGCTATCTTGAACATGGGAACTAACTTCTTGTGTGGTAAGATATCTTTCATTTCTAATTCGGTAACAGTAGTTTTACAGCTAGCTTTGGCTATCGACTATGCGATTATCTTGTGTCATAGATTTTCTGATGAACATGAAACATTACCGGCAAGAGAAGCTTGTGTTATTGCCTTGTCTAAGGCGATTCCGGAGATTTCATCTTCATCTTTAACAACAATATCGGGTTTAGCTGCTTTAGGCTTTATGCACTTTGGCATTGGCTTAGATTTGGCTATCGTCTTGATTAAGGCAATTTTTTGTTCATTACTTTCAGTGTTTACTTTGATGCCTGGTTTGTTGATGTTGTTTTCAAAGTTAATTGATAAGACAGGTCATAAGAAGTTGTTGCCTGAGATTGATGCAGTTGGTAAGTTTGCGAATAAGACTAAATATATTATTCCACCTATTTTCTTGGTGGTGATTTGTGTTGCCTTCTTCTTTTCAAATAATTGTCCTTATGTCTATTCATATAATGATTTAGAGACGGCTAAGGCAAGTGAAGCTCAGATCGCAAGAAGTCATATTAAGGCTAATTTTGGCAACAACAATATGGTGGCTGTTATTGTGCCTGGTGGTAATTATGATAGCCAACGTAATATTTTAAAAGAGATAGACAGACTAGATGGTGTTAAGTCATCTATGGGTTTAGCTAATATTGAGGCTATGGATGGCTATATGTTGGCTGATGCCCTAAGTCCTAGAGAATTTTCGGAGTTAGCTAATTTGGATTATGAAGTAGCTAAGGTTTTATATTCAGCTTATGCGGTTAAATACGATCAATATGGTGAACTTATTAATGGCATAGGTAATTATAAGGTGCCTTTGTTTGATATGTTTATGTTTCTAAAGGGTGAGATGGATGATGGTAATGTATATCTAAATGGTGATGTGCAGGAAACATTAGATGACTTATTTGATCAATTAGACAAGGCTAAACTACAACTACAGTCAGATGATTATTCTAGAATGGTTGTTTATTTGGATCTACCAGAAGAGAGTGAGGCGACTACATTGTGTTTAGATAAGATTCATGAGATTATCGCTAAGTATTATGATGAAGATTATTATGTGGTTGGTAATTCTACTTCAGCTATTGATTTGTCTTCTTCGTTTATTGGCGATAATACTTTGATTTCTATTTTATCTGCGTTGTTTGTAATTATTATCTTATTGTTTACATTCCAATCAGCAGGTTTACCAATACTACTTATTATCGTTATTCAGGGTTCTATTTGGATTAACTTTGCGGTTCCAACATTAATGGATGAACCATTATATTTCCTAGGATATTTAATTGTTAATTCTATTCAGATGGGCGCTAATATCGACTATGCGATCGTTATTTCAAGTCACTATAGTGAGTTGAAGAAGAAAATGGAGTCTAAGGAGGCTATTGTTGAGGCCTTGAATAGTTCTTTCCCTACTATCTTTACCTCTGGTTCTATTTTGGCTTCTGCTGGTGTTTTGATTTCTAAGATGACAACTAATCCGGTTATCGCGGCTATTGGTGAGTGTTTAGGCAGGGGCACTATTGTGTCTATTATCTTAGTTTTCTTTGTACTACCTCAGATTCTTGTTTTGGGAGATAAGATTATCGAAAAGACTTCGTTTAAGATTGAGGCTCCTATTGGTAAGAATATACAAAGTACTAGTGGTACTATGGCTTTGAATGGTCGTGTTAGGGGTAAGATTAATGGTTATGTTGATGGTGAGTTCAAGGGCGTTTTGACAGGTCAGTTGAATGCACTTGTTTCTACTAAAGAGGAAAAGGGTGATAATGATGAAAAAGAAGCTTAGCTTGATGGTTACTTTGTTGTTGATGTTGACTTTATTTCCTTATGCAGTACATGGCGAGGATAATGTTTTTGAGCTTAATAATCTAAATGATTGGAATAAATTAGTTAAGTTGTGTGTTCTTGATACTAATAGTGAGGGTTTGACTGTTAATTTGAATGCTGATTTGGATTTTAAGGATGGTTTTACTTCTATTCCTTATTTCAATGGTACTTTTAATGGTAATAATCATAAGCTAGTAAATATTACTTTAGATAGCGATGAAACAAATGTTGGTGTTTTTAGAATTACTGGTAAGAAGGCTGATATCAATAATGTAAATGTTGAATATAGTGTTGATAGTAAGGCTAATAATCTAGGTTTTATAGGTTATAACCAGGGTAAAGTTTCAAATATTAATGTTGATTCTAAGGTGCTTGCTAATAGTGATGTTGGTATGGTAGTTGGTTATAATGCCAGTGGTGCTTCAATTATTGACTGTCAAAGTTATGGTGATATTTATGGTAAGCATTATGTTGGTGGTATCGTGGGTGTTAACTATGGTTTGGTTAAGAATTGTTTCAATAGAGCTAGGGTTAATGATTATGTTTTAGATGATAATGTGGATATTAATGCCATTAGTTTGGATACTTTAAAGTCTAGTGAAAATGTGGCGAGTATTACTGATATTGGTGGCGTTGTTGGTAGCAATTTTGGTTCTGCTAAAACGTGTGTTAATTATTCTATAGTTGGTTATGAACATGTTGGCTATAACATTGGCGGTGTTTGTGGAAGTCATTCAGGTTATATTGAGTCTTGTGTTAATTATGGTGAGGTCTATGGTCGTAAGGAAGTAGGTGGCATTGTAGGCCAATTTGAGCCTTGCATGGAGCTTGATTTTAATGAGGATTACCTTCAGCGTTTGCAAAGACAGATTAAGAGTGTTTCTTCTTCTGTTGATGCCTCTATTAATGAAGTTAAGAATATCAATGATAATAATAGCAATGGTTTGAAGGATATTTCTAATAGTTTAAAAGAGGCTAATGATGCGATTGATGTCTTGTTGAAGAGCGGTTTTGTCTATAACGAAGAGGATCATACTTTCTCAAGAAGTGATGAGTATGAGAGTGCGAGGGCTTCTTTGTCTGCTTGTTTATCTAATGCGTTTAATACGATGGAGAATCTTTCTAATTCTAATAAGGATGCCAGTAGTAATTTAAATGATGATTTGAAGAATGTTAATAATAATTTGAAAGCCTTAAGTAATACGATGGTTAATTTTGCGGATTCTTTGACTAATGAGAAGCCGACTTTTGAGGATGTTTCTCTTAAAAGTAGTGAGGATATTGTAGAAGGTAAGTTAACTAAGTGTAGTAATAAGGGTAGTGTCAGTGGTGATATCAATGTTGGTGGTATTGCGGGTGCTGTGGCTAAGGAGAATGATTTAGATCCTGAGGATGATTTTTCTATTACTGGTCAAACATCTTTGAATATGACTTATAAGGTTAGGGCAGTGCTTATTGATAGTGTTAATGAGGGTACTATCTTTTTGAAGAAGAACAATGCGGGTGGTATTGTTGGTAATCAAGATTTGGGCTTGATTAAGAATAATATCAATTATGGCTTGCTAGATTGTGAAGATGGCTCTTATGTTGGTGGTATTGTTGGGTTATCTTTGGCTAATGTGAATAATAATTATGCGAAATGTTTTATCTATGGTAGCGACTATGTAGGTGGTATTGTAGGTAGGGGTAAGAAACTTAATGATAATGGCTCTTTGGCTCAAATTAAAGAGGCTACAAATAATGTTGGTATGATTATGGGTGGTCTTGTTGGTGATGAGTTGGCTGAAAATAGTGAGGATATTAATGGTAATTATTATCTTTATGGCGGTTATGGAGCTATTGATAATATTTCTTATGATGGCAAGGCTTATCCTATTTCTTATGATGAGTTAAAGAATTTGGATATCGTTGATGATTTAAAGAAGATTAATATTTATTTTGTGAATGATAAAGAGTGCATCTTGAAAGAGACTATTGAGTATGGCGAATCATTCCCTTTGAGTATGGTTCCTTATATTGACGAAAAGGATAATGATTATGCTTTGTGGGATGGCTTGAGCGATGGTGTTCTTAATAATGTCACAAGGGATTTGTTGTTTAAGTGCGATTTTAATGATGTTTATCCTTCTATTTCTTCTAGCGAAGAGCCTTTGGCTTATGTGGTGGCTGATGGCAAGTTCTTTATGGGTGATAGCTTGTCTTGTATGGTTGAGGCTAAGGATAATAATGAGCTTACTTATAAGCTTAACTTTAAGCTTGGTAATAGTTCTTTGTGTGATGATTTAAGAATTTATACTAATAACTATGGCAAGTATGAAGTGTATGTGAATGGTGATAAGGTTGATTATACAGAAGATGGTAGATACTGTGTAATTGCTTATGATAATAAGGTTGATAGTATTACTGTTAAGAAACTTAATGATTATTCTTACTTGTTGTATTGTGCTTTAGGTGGTGTTGTTGTCATTGTGGCTTTGGGTATTGTTAGAAGGAAACATAAGAAGAAAAAGTAATAATTTATGAAATATTTTTTCATAAATTATTACCATGTTTTCAGTGTATACTATAAGTAGGCGTTCAGCTAAAACTCGATAGAATCTGCCTCGGCCTTGGGTCGGCGAGGTTAAATAAAAAAATCCCAATCGTTACTTGCTTCGGCCTTGGGTCGGCGAAGAGAAACAAAGAAATCCCAATCGAGCGTAGTGTAAAAGGTGGTTATGATTAGTGCTGCCTTTTTTTGTGCTCATTTTGGAGGAGAGATGGAATTAAAAAGATTAAGTAATAAGTTTTATTCAGTTTACAACAAGAAAGATTATCCTAATATATTAAGAAAGATTAACAGATCATACTCTGTCTATAAGGTAGAGATTGAGGGGGTTAACTATTGTATCCCTGTAAAGACAAATATTAAGCATTCTTCTAGTTTTTTATTTAAAGAAAGTAGTAGAAGAAAAGATGGTGAAAGACCAGGATTAGATTTTAAGTATTCGGTAGTTATAAGAGACGAAAGTTTTATTGGTGAAGATGGTCATATTGATTTAGAAGAAATTAAATTTTTGACAAAAAACGAGAAAAATATTATATATCAATATCTAAGGTATATTAAAGATTATAAGAAGTATGTATCTAATCCGATATCAAAGTTTTGGGATTCTTGGAGATTTTCTCATACATCTTTAGAATACTTTTGGGATGAGATGGGTTTTGAGGTTGATGATAAGGAATTAAAGAAAAGAGAAATAGAAATATCTTATAACTTATATTGTCTTGTTAAGGAATTATGTAATGATGGTGGTTTTAAGCTAAGTGATTTTTATGTCCGTAGGCTAGATAAGGATACTATTTCTATAAGCTGTTTGGGTAAATTTTTGATCAAAGAATTAAGTCTTGAGGATGTTGAAGAGTATTTGAAAATCATTGTGATGTATGATGAGTTCAGTAATATTAACTATGGTATGACTAAGAGCAGCTTGTATGATGAGCTATTAAACAAATTATTATCATTTTCACATGATTTACACAAAATAGTGGTATAAACTAATCAAATAAATGATTAATGATTTTTTCATTTTATACCTTCCGATGTAAAAAGCCCCAATAAGGCTTTTTACTTTTGGCTAGTTGTTGATAAAATATCTAATGTTAGGAGAAAAAATTATGACAAATTATGTTGTTACTTGTTGTTCTACTGCTGATTTAAGTGATGAATACTTTACTAAGAGAAATATTCCTTATGTACCATTTACTTTTACTGTAGATGGTAAGACATATAATGACGACTATGGTAAGTCTTATCCGATTGATAAGTTCTATGCAGATATCAAAAATGGTATGCAGCCAATGACATCACAGGTTAATGTGGAAACTTATATGGAAATGTTTGAGCCTATTTTAAAAGAAGGCAAGGATATCTTACATTTAACATTAACAAGTGGTATCTCTGGTTCTATTAATTCTGCCAATAGTGCTGCGGCTTTATTAAATGATAAATATGATAATAAGGTTCATGTAGTGGATTCATTATGTGCAAGTTCTGGCTATGGTTTATTAGTTACTATGGTTAAGGACAATCAAGATGCAGGTATGTCTTTAGAGGATAATCTAGCTTGGATTGAAGAAAATAAGAGAAAGATTATTCACTGGTTCTTCTCAAGTGACTTGTCTTCTTATGTAAGAGGTGGTCGTATTTCTAAGGCTGCCGGTTTGATTGGTGGTGCTTTACAAATTTGTCCACTTATGACCGTTTCTGATGCTGGTAAGCTTGAGATCTTTGAGAAGATTAGAACTAAGAAGAAGGCTATGAAAAGACTTGTTGAGAAGATGATGGAAGAGGTTGGTCCTGATTATGATGGTTATGTATACATGTGTAATTCAGCTTGTTATGATGATGCATGTATGATGACTGAGATGATTAAGGAGAGTTTCCATAATGTGAAGGAAGTTAGCATCTTTAATATTGGTACTGTTATTGGTGCTCATACAGGTCCGGGAACAATTGCGGTGTTCTTCAAGGGCAATAAGAGAGCTTTATAATAATTATTGCAATATTTAACAACAAAGATTGAGTTAAAATTTGACCCAATCTTTTTTTATTTCGCTTTACTATTAACAATAAAAACGATTGGTGATAAAACTTTTTTGTACAATCTAAGTTCAAAAAATTTCACAAAAAACGTGAAATACACTGAGCTTGTTCGTAGAAAGAAAGAAGAGATAATTAAAGTAGGTAAGAGATATGAATATACGTCAAAAATATGAGTTAAGTATCCTGATTAAAGATGGAAAATTCAACTTAGATAAGTTGGCGGAGACATTTAATGTTAATACCAGAACAATAAGAAACGATATTGTTCAAATAGAGGATTATCTTAAAAACAAGAATGTCAAAGCAACTATTGAAGTAAAGAACAAAATCATCACTATTAATATGCTTAAAGATATTAAATTGGAAGATTTAGTAGAAATTAATTACCATGATTTCTATTCTGACCGTATCTCGAATGAAGAGAGGATTTTGTTAATATTGTCTGATTTATGTTGGTCTGATGGATATCTAACAATTCAAGATTTAGCTGATAAATATTTTGTTTCTAGAGGAACCATTAATAGCGATATCGTTTCTATTAAAGAATACTGTGATAAGAATGGAATTAATTTTGTGTCCGCTAGAGGAAAGGGTATCGGTATAGATGAAGATGAGAAGAATCGTAGAAAATACTTAGCTAGTATTATTAAGGAATTTGCTTATCTTAATCAAAAAGTCAATCTAGATATGTCAATATATGGCCAATGGTTTGATTTGGATGAGATAAATAAAATTCAAGCCATTGTAAATGAAGTTGATGAGATATTTAATGTATCGTTAACGGATGTTGCTTATGAAGCGTTGATTGTGCATATTGCGTTATCAATCGAAAGATTTAAGGGTGGCAACAATGATGAAGAGTTGCCTAGCGAAGAATTGGAGAATATCGATTCATTACAGTACAAAATTGCAAGTACTTTGGTGGAAATGATAAATGAGGAATTTAACATATCACTAGGTGAAAATGAAATTTATTATATTGCTGTTCATACAGCGGCTAAATCGGGAGTTATAGTTGCTCAAGAAAAACGTGAAGATAACTTCCTTGAGTACTATTGTTTAAGACTTATTAATAATGTTGGCTTGTTGTTAAATGTCGATTTGTCCAATGATAAGCATTTATTTAATAGTTTATTTCAACATTTGTGTGCTTGTGAGTATAGAAATAGGAACAATATTTCGCTAGATAATCCTTTAAAAGATGAATTAAAGAATAATTACAAAGATTTATTCGAAATAGTTAAGGCTGTAATTATTGATGTTAATGAACCTGATGTGATTATGCCTAGTGATGATGAAATCGCTTATGTAATGTTGCATTTTTGCACAGCGATAAAAAGAGATATCAAACAAATTAAGCCCTTAAGGGTTTTGGTTGTTTGTGCAACTGGAATTGGAACAGCCGAGTTACTCAGTTTGGGGCTAAAGGAAAACTTTAATTTTGAAATAGTTGATAAGTTAGCTAAACATCAACTAAAAGATGAAAAGTACTTAAATAATGTAGATTTAATTATTTCAACAGTGCCGTTAAAATCAAGGATACCTAGTGTGACAGTTAGTCCTATTTTAAAGGAAAAAGACATTATAGATATAAAACACTTTATCAATAAACTAGATTTAGTTGGAAAATTAGATATTAAAAGTACAAAGATGTCTAAAACCGCTGTCATGCTCAAGGATTTGTTAAATAAATATTCATCTAATAAAGATGAAGAAATACTTATAGAGAAAATTAAAACATTATTACTAAATGAAAAGGGAGAAGAGGATTATATGTTAAGCGACTTAATAAGGAAGGAAACAATAGCCTTGGGTCTTGAAGTTAATGATTGGCAAGACGCAGTTAGAAAAGCAGGACAGCTATTGATTGATGATGGTTCTATTACAGAAGAATACGTTGATGGTGCAATTGAGAATGTAAAAGAATTAGGGCCATACATAGTGATTACTAAAGGCATTGCCTTGCCACATGCTACAAACAAGGTTGGGGTTAATAGAACAGCCATGTCATTAATTACTTTGAAGAATCCCGTAAATTTCGGAAATAAGAACAACGATCCTGTTGATACTGTGTTTATGCTTGCTACAACTGATTCAACTTCGCATCTTGGAGCTTTACAAGATTTGTCGGAATTTTTGGGAGATGAAGAGTTTCTTAATATTTTAAGACATGATACTACAATTGAAAAAATTTTAGCTTTTATAGCTACAAATGAAATAAAGAAAGGAGGTAAGTAAGATGGACACCAAAAAAGCGTTAATCATGTGTCGTACAGGAATGGGTAGTTCTATGATGCTGAAAATCAAGGTTGATAAATTGATTGATAAAAACAAATATCCATTGGATGTTACACATGATGCGTTTAGCGGATTTGCTGGTCAACAAAATGTTGATATTATCATCACCATGGAAGATTTAATTGATGAATTTAAAGATTCTTCTGCTTATGTCATCGGTGTTAAAGACATCATGGATGTTGATTATCTGGAAAGAGAACTAAACAAGTATTTTGAAAGTCAAAAACAATAATAAGAGAGGGGAGTAAATTATGGCTTTTTTACAATTCATAGTCTATGACGTATTAGGTCAGGCTGCATTATTGATTGGTTTAATGGCATTAGTAGGCCTATTAATCCAACACAAACCTGCTGATAAGGTTATTTCAGGAACAATCAAAACTATCGTAGGTTTCTTAATTTTCGGTATTGGTTCAGGTGCTGCACAAACTGCATTAAATGGTTTCCAATACTTATTTTCAACAGCTTTTGGATTAGAGGGTGTTACACCTATTTCTGAAGCTATTACCGCACAAGCACAAACTGCTTTCCCAATGGTTATCGCATTAATCATGGTATTCGGTTTCGTTTGTAACTTAATTATCGCTAGATTCACTAAGTTTAAGTACATTTTCTTAACAGGTGGACACAGCTTATTCTTAAGTGCTTTATTAGCTATTCTATTAAAGGCTTTAGGTTTAAGTGATGTTGCTGCTATCGCAATTGGTTCAATCATTCATGGCTTTGCTGCCGCTATTTATCCTGCAATTGCACAAAAGTCTATGAATGCAGTTACAGGTTCTGACGAAATCGCAATTGGTCACTATTGCACATTAGCTTATGCTTTATCAGGTTGGCTAGGTTCTAAAGTTGGCGATCCTAAGGATAGTACTGAAAACATTAAGCTTCCTGGTTGGCTATCAATGTTTAAGGATTATATCGTTTCAGTATCATTATCAGTAGGTATCTTCTACTATGTTGCTGCTATCGTATGTGGTCAAACTGTAGTTGAAAGTGTTTCTGGTGGTGTTCATTGGTTGATTTATCCATTAATGCAAACATTAACATTCACAGGTGGTTTATACGTAATCATCACTGGTGTTCGTCTATTCTTGGGTGAAATCGTTCCAGCATTCGTTGGTATTTCTGAAAAGTTTATCCCTGGAGCTAAACCAGCATTGGATTGCCCGGTTGTATTCCCATATGCTCCAACTGCTACAGTATTAGGCTTTATCTCAGCTTATGCTGCTGGTTTAATTTGCATGTTTATCATGGCTACATTAGGAACCACTGTTATGATTCCAGTTGCAATTCCATTCTTCTTTATTGGTGCAACAGCCGGTGTATTTGGTAATGCACGTGGTGGATGGAAAGGTTGTGTTCTAGGTGCATTTGTTACAGGCATCTTAATTTCTGTAGGACCAGCATTGATTTATCCAATCATGCAAAGTGTTGGTTTATCAGGAACTAGTTTCCCAGAAACCGACTTTAACCTAATTGGTATTGTATTCAATGTTATTGGTAAGTTACTAGGTAAATGGTAATAGTTTAAGGATGCCTGGTGTTATACCAGGCATCTTAATTGAAAGGATTATATATGGAAGTAAAAGAATTAAAGAAAATCGCTAATAACAATCGTAAAAGAATTGTTGATATGGTTTATCGTGCAAAAGTAGGGCATGTTGGTGGTGCGTTATCTGTTATCGATTTGGTTACTGCTATATCAGAATTGGATATTGATTATTCATCTCCAAATAGAAGCAGAATTGTTCTTTCAAAAGGGCATGCTTGCCCCGCTTTATATGCGGAGTTGGTTCAAAAAGGCATTTTAGAAGAAAGCGAATTAAACACTTTTAGAAGATTAAATTCAAGACTTCAAGGACATCCATATACTCAAGATATACCCGAGCTTGATGCTACTACGGGTTTACTAGGACAAGGTTTTTCAATGGCTGTTGGAATGGCGATTGTAAAAAAACAATATGATAAGGATCATCGTGTTTATGCGATCGCTGGAGATGGCGAAATGGATGAGGGACAAATGTGGGAAGCTATCATGATGGCTGCACATAATAAATTAAATAATTTAATTTTCATTATTGACTACAACAAATTGTCTTCTACTCATCCTACTAATGAAATAATCAACCTTGAACCATTAGTAGAAAAGATGAAAGCTTTCAATTTGTATACTATTGAAATTGATGGGAATAATATGGAAGAAATTGTTAGGGCTTTAGATGAAGTTAAGCAGGTTACGGATAAACCTATTGCTATAGTGGCAAATACGGTTAAGGGCAAGGGTGTTTCATTTATGGAAAATGTTGGTAAATGGCATTCAAGTGGTTTGACTGATGAAGAATACAAAATTGCTATGGAAGATTTAAATCGTATTGAGGAGGCATTATAATGACATACAATACAATCACATTAAGAGAATTAATTGGTGACATGTTGAATGAAGTTGCTTCAACTAGAGATGATATTTATGTAATTGATAGTGACTTAGCCAAATCAACTACTACAAATAAATTTGAAACTTTGCATAAGGAACACTTTGTTGAAACTGGTATTGCTGAACAAAATGCTATGTCTATCGCTGCCGGTATTGCTAGGGAGGGTAAAGTCCCTTTCTATGTGAACTTTGCAATGTTCGTGTCTGGAACTGCTTGGACTCAATTAAGACAAATTTGTTATGCAAAAGAAAATGTTAAATTAATCGCAACCCATCCAGGCATGGATGGTGGGTATGACGGAGCCACACACCACGCTAATGAAGATATTGCTTTGATGCGTGTACTGCCAAATTTAAGAGTGTTGGTTCCGTCAAATCCTGATGAATTAAGGGCTGCGATTAACCTAGCTTTAGAGTATGATGGACCTGTTTATATCCGTTGTGTAAGAGATAGCGTGCCTAACCTTCCTGCAACAGGAGAGCTTGCTTTTGGTAAATCAACTATAGTTAAGGATTTAGGTGATGATTTTGCTTTAGTTTATGAAGGGACAAGCGCGGATTTGGCGTTTAGATCTTTTGAAGAAGCAACTAAGCAAGGACTAAAAGGAAAATTGGTGAATGTTTTCTCTATCAAACCATTTGATACAGAAACAATATTATCTTTAGCACAATCTGTTGGCAAAATAGTTACAGTAGAAAATCATTCAGTACTTGGCGGATTAGGTTCACTGGTTGCTGAGACAATTTCTTCATTAGATCATCATGGAAAACTATATAGAGTTGGCGTAAATGATGTATTTACTGAATCTGGTCCTAGTAAGGATATCAAAGAAAAATACGGTTTAAATGTAGAAAATGTATTGAACTATATAAAAAAATAATTAAAGGCACCGTTTGGTGCCTTTAATCGTGTTGACTATTTAAGAACGTATTCTTTAGTTTCGCCATTAACCTTAACTACTAAGTATTTAGCTTCTGGCTTAACATATACATCTACTCCCTCAACGCTTTTTAAAGTGATTTTATTATCTTTAAGTACAGCTTTGATTTCAGCATCAAGATCAGTAATGTTTACGTCTTTTTCATCAAATTGAACAACAGTGTTAATTTTCATAAGAAATGTCCTCCCTTTACAACAATTCTATGCTTTTTTTAATCAAAATCAAATTTTTCTAATAATTCCCTTAATTCTAATAAAGGACGATTAGGTTTATGCTCAATTTTGTAGTCTTTTTTAAATAGTTCATATCTTTCAATGAATTCTCTAGATGACATTCTGTTGGCACCATTGGCGAAGACTCTTAATTGTTCAAGATAGTCACTAGTAACAACAATTACCTTATAATCTTTAGTTAGTTCCTTAGTTTTGATTTCGATATATTCATCAGCAGTTTGTTTATTCTTAGTATAGACAATAGTGATGTTGTCGTGATTTATGGTTCTAGCTCTTTTTTCTTCTGTTTTATAAGCATCAAAGACAAGAACACATTGGGCATTTACATAGCCACCAAAGTCACAGACCATGTCAACTACCTTGTCTCTTAAGATTTGGAAGTCTTCTTCTCTATATTCTTTTAGAGTGTGTAGAAGGTTATAACCATCCACAATATAGATAATCTCTTTATAGACTATTTCTTTCTTTTCTTCCTTAGCTTCTTCTTTCTTGGTATAAACCCTAGTCTTTTGTTTATAAGTGTTATTAAAGACACGGTTTAATTCTTCATTAGAAATGGTTTGCCTTTCGTAAGTGTATGGAATATATTCCTCTTGCTCTATAATCTCTTCTTCTATTATTGGCTCAAATGTATCTTCTATATAGTAGGCAATAGAGACATCGATATTGAATCTATCTTTTAATAGTTTAATAAAGATTTCTTCTATTAAAGGACTACTAATATAGATAGTGACTTTATCATCGACTAGTTGAATATTTAATTCTGGTAGTTGTTTATTGATTTGTCTAATCTTATTAAATAAGTCAAAGCTACTAAGTTTTGATTCGATTACTTTGTTGTTTAAGGGTGTGGTGTATACTTCTTTTTCTAAAGAAGGAAGATAAGTACCTACATCATACTTAAGGCCTTTGATGGCAACAATATCGTTTTGATTAGCTACTTGAATAGGCGTGTAGTTATTGCCACTAATTTGGTACATCTCGTTAATTTTGTTGTCTTTATCAAATTGAGTCTTGTTTAATAGGGTACCACTTAAAACTTTTACAATCGCGTTGCCATTTTTATCATAACGATAGATGTAGGCATTTAGATTATTATTGTTTGTGTTTGGTGTAGTGTAGTTTTTGATTGTGCTTAAAAGGAAATCGATGTTTATATCCTTTAGGGCAGATCCTTTAACTAAGGGAATGATATTATGATCTATCAGTTCTTGGTTAAGGTTAGTGATTAGTTGTTCATTCAATAATTCCTCTAAATCACTTACTTCTAGAATGTTAGGACTGATGTCTGATTTTAATCTATTTAGGATAGTATCATCATCTTCCTTGGCAATGTCCATCTTATTAAGAAAGATAAAAGTTTTAATATTATTTCTTTTAAGTTCTTCATAAATAATCTTAGTGTTAGTAAGATTTTGTTGGGTAGCAGATACTACAAGGATGGCGTAGTCGAGGATTTTAAGGGCACGTTGTTGTTCGGCTTTAAAATCTTTATGGCCTGGTGTGTCGATGTATATAAAGTCTTGATTATCATATTTAAAGAAGGCTTCTTTATTAAAAAGGGTGATGCCTTTTTCTTTTTCAATCATATCAAAATCAAGGAAGGTGTCTTTGTGATCTACTCTTCCTTTCTTTCTAATCATGCCGCTTTTATATAAAAGGCTTTCTGCAAGGGTTGTTTTTCCTGCATCTACGTCTGCTAAGGCTCCAATAACTATTTTTTGCATGCTATAATTGTATAATAATTGGATAAAAACAGGGGGAAAAGTATGAATGATGTAAGAGTCATTGAGGTAAAGCAGTCCGTTTTCGCTAATAACGAAAAGAGGGCTTCTTTGTTGCGAGATGAACTAAAGAGGAAGAAAACTTATTTATTGAATGTGATGTCTTCACCTGGTTCTGGTAAGACTACTACTTTAGTTAAGACTATTAATTTATTAAAGAATGATTTAAAGATTGCGGTTATGGAAGCTGATATTGATTCTGATAAGGATGCGATTACTGTTTCAAGAGAGACAGGGGTTGATTCTATTCAAATCCATACTGGTGGTATGTGTCATTTGGATGCTGATATGACAGCGCAGGGAATTAATGAATTAAGTGGTGAATATGATTTGATTATTTTGGAGAATGTAGGAAATCTTGTATGTCCTGCAGAATTTGATACGGGTGCTTGTAAGTCTATAAGTATCTTGTCAGTGCCTGAGGGTGATGATAAGCCACTTAAGTATCCTTTGATGTATCAAGTGTGTTCGCTTGTGTTGATTAATAAAATTGATGTATTACCTTATTTCGACTTTGATGTTGAGAAATGTAAGGAGTATATAAACAAACGTAATCCGAAGTGTGGGGTTTTAAAGATTAGTGCTAAAAACGGGGATGGCATCAAACAGTTTGTAGAATGGCTTAAAAAAGAAGTTGCAGATTGGAAGGAGAATTAATAATGCCAGAGATGTCTAAGACGATCGTTCCGCCAAAGATGGGGGACAAAGAGCCTAGTGAGAAGATTCTTGCCTTAGGTAAGAAGATTACTGATGTAGCTAAACATAAGCTACACGGAATTACTTCAGATGATCCAGAATATTGGGGTTTAGCTGGAATTGTTTCTGAAAAGATGGCCGATGTTGCCTTAAAGATGGATTTACGTACACCATATACTTTTAATGAATTAGTTAAGTTGAATCCTGAATTAAGTGAAGAGAAATTACAAGAATTATTGGATCAAATGTCTTTTATAGGACTATTGGAATATGATTATGGTTATCATTATGATCATAATGGTCGTACAGCTCCTCAAAGTGAGAGACGTTATATTCTTCCTATGTTTGTACCAGGTTCTGCTGAATTATTAAATATGGATGAAGATCCTGTGACTGGTGAGAATAATAGATTAAAGACTAATCCTGAATTAGCTACTTTCTTTGAGAGAATGACTTATATACCTCTTAAGGGTATTACGCAATTAGTACCTCCAGGTGGTGCTGGTATTGGTATGCATGTTGTTCCGGTTGAGAAGGCTATTTCAATGGAGAATAAGAAAGTTGATCTTGAGCAATTATCATACTGGTTAGATAAATATGAGGGTAAGATTGGTGTTGGTCAATGTTCATGTCGTGCTAGCCGTAAGGTTTTAAATGAGGGTTGTGGGGATGATCCTCAAGCTTGGTGTATCGGTGTTGGTGATTTTGCTGACTACTGTGTTGAGACTGGTAAGGGTAGAAATATTACCAAGGAAGAAGCTTTAGAAATTTTAAAGAAGGCTGAGGATTTAGGCTATGTTCATCAAATTACTAATATTGATGGTGATAATAAGATCTTTGGTATTTGTAACTGTAATGTGAATATTTGTAACGCTTTGCGTACTTCACAATTATTTAATACGCCTAATATGTCTGCAAGTGCTTATCGTGCTAAGGTTGAGGCAAGTAAGTGTGTTGCCTGTGGTAAGTGCGTAGAGGTTTGTCCTGCCGGTGCTGTTAAGCTTGGTCAAAAGTTATGTAAGGCTGATGGTTCAATGGTTAAGTATCCTCGTCATGAGCTTCCTGATGCGATGAAGTGGGGCGAAGATAAGTATGATGAGAACTATCGTGATAATAATAGAATCAATTGTTATGATACAGGTACTGCTCCATGTAAGAGCGCATGTCCTGCTCATGTTTCTGTTCAAGGTTATTTGAAAAAGGCTGCAGAAGGCAAGTATGATGAGGCTTTAGCTTTAATTAAGAAGGATAATCCATTCCCTGCAATTTGTGGTCGTGTATGTAATAAGAGATGTGAGGATGCATGTACAAGAGGCACTATTGATAGAGCTGTTGCGATTGATGATGTTAAGAAGTTTATCGCTGACTTAGAGCTTAAGGAAGAGAACCGTTATGTTCCTAAGGTGAATATGGCTGTATCTCCTGCAAGAAAGATTAAGATGGATAAGTGGCCACAAAAGATTGCGATCATTGGTGCTGGCCCTGCAGGTTTAAGTGCTGCTTATTATTTAGCTACTATGGGTTATGTTCCTACAGTGTTTGAAAAGAATGCTGAGCTTGGTGGTATGATGCGTTATGGTATTCCTTCATATAAGTTAGAGAAGGATGTTATTGATGCTGAAATCGATGTTCTTAAGACGTTAGGTGTTGAGTTTAGATGCAATACTGAAGTAGGTAAGGATGTTACTATCGCTGATCTTAAAAAGGATGGCTATAAGGCTTTCTATGTAGCTATTGGTTGTCAAGGTGGTAGATATCCTGGTGTTGATAATGATCATGCTGAAGGCACTTATATCGCTGTTGATTATCTAAAGGATGCTTATGAAAATAAAGATGCTAAGTTTGAGGGTGATGTAGTTGTTGTTGGTGGCGGTAATGTTGCGATCGACTGTGCTAGAACTGCTCATCGTCAGGGTGCTAAGAATGTTAATATGTTCGCTCTTGAGACAAGAGAGACTATGCCTGCATCATTAGATGAAATAAAAGAGGCTCTTGAAGAGAATGTTGTGATTAATAATTCTTGGGGTCCTAAGGAATTAAAGGTTGATGAAAGTGGTAAGGTTACTTCTATTGTGTTTAAGAAGTGTACAGCTACTATTGTTGATGGCAAGTTTAATCCTCAATATGATGAAAATGAAACAATGGAAATTAATGCTGATAAGGTAATCTTTGCGATTGGTCAAGCTGTTGTATGGGGTGATATGTTAGAGGGTTCTAGTGTTAAGTTCCATCATGGTAATTATCCAGTTGCTGATAAGCTTACTTATCAAACAGATGATGAGGATATCTTTGTCGGTGGTGATGTTTATACAGGTCCTAAGTTTGTGATTGATGCGATTGCACAGGGTCATATGGCTGCTGAAAGATTGCATAGACATGTTCATGAGGGTGCAAGTTTAACAATTGGTCTTGACAAGAGAGAATTTATTGAGTTTGATAAGAATGATATCTTGGTTAATGATTATGATCATGTTCAAAGACAGGTTGAAGGATTAAAGGGTATTAAAAATCCTGATATGTCTTTCAAGGATAATAGAGCTGGTTTAACTGAGGAACAAGTTCGTATTGAGACTAAGAGATGTTTAGGCTGTGGTGCTTCTGTAGTGGATCCTCATAAGTGTATTGGTTGTGGTTTGTGTACTACAAGATGTGAGTTTGATGCGATTAAACTACATAGAACTCATCCTGAGGCTACTAAGATGATTAAGGCTGAGGATAAGTTTAAGGCTATTCTTCCTTATGCTGCAAAAAGAGCTGTTAAGATTGCCTTGCATATTAAGCCAAAAGAAGTTGATGACTAATGCATGAGCTTGGTGTAGTGTTTTATGTCATAGATGAGTGTGAGAAATTAGCTAAGGAAAACAATGTTGAGCATATCAATTCAGTTACGATTGAATTGGGTACGGTTAGTGGGGTAATTGATAATTATCTTGTGGATTGTTGGAATTGGGCTGTTAGTAAGCATGAGATTATGACTAATTGTGAACTGAAGATAGAGAAGATTAAGGCTATTACACATTGCGAGGATTGTGGGCAGGATTATAATACGATTGTGTATGGTAAGATATGTCCACATTGTAAGAGTGAGAATACTTATCTTCTTCAGGGAAATGAATTTAATATAAAAGAAATGGAAGTCGTATGACTTCCATTTGCTATTTTTTAAAGTTTTTAATATCGACATCTAGTGGTTCATCTATTTTTTCGCCTACGTATTTGCCGTTTTTCTTTCTTTGTTTGACGCATTCGTTTAAGATGTATTCTATTTGACCGTTGATGCTTCTAAAGTCGTCTTCTGCCCAAGCGGCAAGTTCATCATAGAGTCTTTTAGAGATTCTAAGTGGTACTTGTTTCTTGTTGTCGGCCATTAGTATAGTGATCCTGAGTTAACGATTGGTTGTGCGTCTTTGTTGCCGCATAGTACTACTAGTAGGTTAGATACCATTTGGGCTTTTCTTTCGTCATCAAGGTCTACTACGTTGTTTTCTTTTAGTCTGTCTAAAGCCATTTCGACCATGCCGACAGCACCATCAACGATCATTTTTCTAGCGTCGATAATAGCTGCAGCTTGTTGTCTTTGTAACATTACTGAGGCAATTTCTGGAGCATAGGCAAGGTATGTGATTCTAGCGTCAACTATTTCTAGTCCTGCTTCTTGTACTTTTTCTTGAATTTCTTCTTTGATTCTTTGAGCTACTATTTCACTAGAGCCTCTTAGTGATCCATCATCGGCAATACCATCTCCTGTGGTGTCAATGTTGCTTGAAACATCATATGGGTAGATTCTTACAACGTTTCTTAAAGCACTGTCACATTGTAAGCTTAAATATTCTTTGTAGTTGTCTACGTTGAATACAGCTTTATAAGTGTCAGATACTTTCCAGATAACAGCGATACCGATTTCTACTGGGTTACCAAGACAGTCGTTTATTTTTTGAACTGCGTTGTTTAGTGTCATCATTTTTAATGAAATTTTGTTTGATGACATTTGTACTTCATTAGCTGTTATAGTGTTCTTTTTAACATCACCGCTTTGGCTAAGTGTTGTCTTGGCTGCAGGGTTGATTGATGTACAGAATGGATTGACAAAGTAGAATCCTTCGCCTTTTAAAGTTCCAATATAGTCACCAAATAGTGTTAGTACTAATGCTTCTTGGGGTTTTAATACCTTTAGTCCTGGCATTAAAAAGAAGTCACCTACAAATAGGATTATGCTTATTACTATTAATAGTATGTTGTCACTGTTGGCTCCAAATATAAATAGTAATATTGATCCAAAGAATATAAGTGCGATTAGTATTAGCATGCTCATGCCGTTTCTTTTCTTGTTTAGGATAATTTCGTTCATATATATCCCTCCTTTGATATCAATATGATATCACTTTAATATGTGTTGTCAATTATCTTGTTTTAGCGATAAATATGTTAATTAAGGCGCAAAATTGTTATAATATGTACGGTTATAGGAGGAAATTTCGAATGGCTAAAAAATTAGTTACTGATTTAGATGTAACTGGTAAGAAAGTTATCGTCAGAGTTGATTTTAATGTTCCACTAAAGAGTGGTGAAATCACAGATGATAATCGTATCGTTGCTGCTTTACCAACTATTAAGTATTTAGTTGATAATAAGGCAAAAGTTATTTTAATGTCTCACCTTGGTAAGATTGATTACAAGAAGACTGAGGAAGAAATTGCAGCTGCTAAGAAGAAGAATAACATGGCACCTGTTGCAGTTAGACTACAAGAATATCTAAAGGATACTAAGGTAGTTTTCGTTGATGCAACTAGAGGTGAAGCTCTTGAGAAGGCTGTTGCTGAATTAAAGGACGGCGAAGTTCTTTTAATGCAAAACACTCGTTATGAAAAGGGTGAATCTAAGAATGATGAAGAACTTGGTAAGTACTGGGCTTCTTTAGGTGATTTATTCGTTTCTGATGCGTTTGGTTCAGTTCATAGAGCTCATGCAAGTACTGTTGGTATTGCAAGTCATTTACCAAATGCTGTTGGTTTCTTAATTGAAAAGGAATTAAAGTTCTTAGGTGATGCTGTTGAAAATCCTGTAAGACCTTTCGTTGGTATCTTAGGTGGTGCTAAGGTTGCTGATAAGCTTGCAGTTATTTCAAACTTACTTGAAAAGTGTGATACTTTGATCATTGGTGGTGGTATGGCTTATACTTTCTTGAAGGCTCAAGGTAAGGAAGTTGGTTTGTCACTTGTTGATGATTCAAAGTTAGATTATTGTAAAGAGATGATGGAAAAGGCAGAAAGCTTAGGTAAGAAGTTATTACTTCCTATCGATACAGTTGTTTGTGTTGGTTTCCCTGATCCAATTGATGCTCCTGTTGAGACTGAAGTAGTTTCTAGTGATGCTATCCCTAGTGATAAGGAAGGTCTTGATATTGGTCCTAAGACTGCAGAATTATTTGCTGAAGCTGTAAAGAGCGCAAAGACTGTAGTTTGGAATGGTCCTATGGGCGTATTTGAAAACCCTACTTTAGCTGCTGGTACTAATGCTGTTGCGAAGGCTTTAGCTGAATGCGATGGTACTACTATTGTTGGTGGTGGTGATAGTGCAGCTGCTATTAAGAAACTTGGTTATGCTGATAAGGTAAGCCATGTTTCAACAGGTGGTGGTGCTTCTCTAGAATTCTTAGAGGGCAAGGGACTTCCTGGTGTTGATGTAATTGAGGAGAAATAAGAAATGAGAACACCTATTATTGTTGGCAACTGGAAGATGAATAAGACTATTGCTGAAACAGAAGAATTTTTAAAGGAAATCGATCCATATATTGAAGGTATTACTTCAGCTCAATATGGTATTGCTACTCCTTATACTGATTTATATGTTGCAGTTAAGAATAGTAAGAATTTAGTAATTGGTGCTGAAAACTGTCACTTTGAGGACAATGGTGCTTTCACTGGTGAAGTTTCAATTCCGATGTTAAAGGAAATCGGTATCGCTTCTTGCATTATCGGTCATAGTGAGAGAAGACAAATGTTTGGTGAAACTGATGAAGCTGTTAATCTAAAGGTTAAGAAGTTATTAGCTAACGACATTATGCCTATCATGTGCTGTGGTGAAACTGAAGCAGAATTCGATGCTGGTAAGACTGAAGAAAGAATCAGATCTCAAGTTAGCTTAGGTTTAGCTGGTCTTGATGCTGAGGATGTTAAGAAGGTTGTAGTTGCTTATGAGCCAATTTGGGCTATTGGTACTGGTAAGAGTGCTAATACTGAAATTGCTGAAAAGTGCTGTGCTATTGTTAGAGATGAAATCAGAAAGATGTATGGCGATGCTGCTGATGCAGTTAGAGTTCAATATGGTGGTTCTGTAAAGCCTAACAATATCAAAGAATATATGGCTATGGAAGATATCGATGGTGCATTAATTGGTGGTGCAAGTTTAAAGGTTGATTCTTTCAAAGAAATTATTGATGCTACAAAGTAAATAAAAAGGTAAGGAGAAAAAATTAAATATGCCTGGAATTATTGATGTTTATGCAAGAGAGGTAATCGACTCTCGTGGTAATCCAACTGTTGAAGTTGAAGTTGTAACTGAATCTGGTGCTTTCGGTAGAGCTATGGTACCTTCTGGTGCTTCTACTGGTGAAAGAGAAGCTCTAGAACTAAGAGATGGCGATAAGAGCCGTTTCATGGGTAAGGGTGTTTTAAAGGCTGTTGAAAACGTTAATGCTATCATTGGTCCTGCTATCTTAGGTATGGATGTTACTGATCAAGCTACTATTGATAAGGCTATGATCGAACTTGATGGTACTAAGGATAAGAGCAAGTTAGGTGCTAATGCTACTTTAGGTGTTTCATTGGCAGTATGCAGAGCTGCTGCTGATTACTATGGTATGCCTTTATACAAGTATATCGGTGGTGCTAATGGTAAGGTATTACCAGTTCCTATGATGAACGTATTAAATGGTGGTAAGCATGCTGATTCTTCTGTAGATATGCAAGAATTCATGATTATGCCAGTTGGTGCTCCTTCATTCAAGGAAGCTATCAGATGGTCTGCTGAAGTATTCCATACTTTAAAGAAGGTTTTAACTAAGAAGGGTTATAACACTGCTGTAGGTGATGAGGGTGGTTATGCTCCATCTTGTACAGAAGGTAATGAAGAACCTCTTAAGTTAATCGTTGAAGCTATTAAGGAAGCTGGTTATGAACCTTGGAAGGATTTCGGTATTTGTCTAGATCCTGCTTCAAGTGAATTCTACAATCCTGAAACAGGTTGCTACGAATTAACTAAGTCTGGTCAAGGCGTTAAGACTACTGATGAAATGATCGATATGTATGCTGACTGGTGCGAAAAGTATCCAATCCTTTCTATCGAAGATGGTCTTGCTGAAAACGACTGGGATGGTTGGAAGAAGTTAACTGATAGATTAGGTAAGAAGATCCAATTAGTTGGTGATGACCTATTCGTAACTAATGTTGAATACTTACAAAAGGGTATTGAACTTGGTGTTGCTAACTCAATCTTAATTAAGTTAAACCAAATCGGTACTTTAACTGAAACTTTAGATGCTATCGAATTAGCTAAGACTCATGGTTATACAGCTGTTGTATCTCACAGATCTGGTGAAACTGAAGATACTACAATTGCTGATCTAGTTGTTGGTGTAAATGCTGGTCAAATCAAGACTGGTTCTATGTCAAGAACAGACAGAATCGCTAAGTACAACCAATTAATGAGAATTGAAGATGAACTTGGTGAAATCGCTCAATACAAGGGTAAGAAAGCTTACTACAACGTTGACATTAAATAATTAAAGTTAAGGAACTTCGGTTCCTTTTCTTTTATATGCGTTTAATAATTAAACGCATATAAAAGAAAACATCTTTGTGTTTGATATAATTGTGCTATGTCTTTTAAACAAAATTTTTATAAGGTACAAGGCAAATTGTCTTTGTTTATGTTTATATATGGAATACCAAAATTTATTATCTTGTTGCATTCTTCATTGGAACTAAAGGCAATAATTGTTTGGTTAGAGGCTATTCATTGTCTTGGTGATACTTTTAATTCACTAATTGTTTTTATGTTGTGTAAAATATTTGGTAAAAATAAGCATGAATTAAATGATACAAAGGTTGAGAAAATAGAAACGATAGTTGGCATTATCTGTGATTTGGCTATTGTGTTGGGCTTGTGTTCAATGGTCTTTATTTCTGTTGCAGATATTATTCATCCTCATAAAACAAATAGTAATTTGTTTTTAGTTGTGTCTATAACAATTATAAGTATAATTTTTGATACGATTTTCTTAAAAAGGCAGAAAGCGGTGTTAGCTAATGATGATCACATCTTGGCTAAAACGGAGCTATCAACATGTGTTGAGGATATTTTGTTTGATAGTGTAGAACTTGTTTCTTTGTTAATTATTGTGATTTTTAAAAGAGATCGTTTTATAAGATATTTGGCTCCGATTTTGTGTATATTGATTAGTATTGTTGCTATTCATGAAAGTATTATTAGAATTAATAAGCAGAAGGAACTTTTGGATAAAATATGTGCATAGATATAATTAAGAACTATATGAGTGGCATCTAGCAAGAAGTTCCCACTTCTAAAAGTGATGAGTGGTTCTCGATTCAAACAATTATAGAAGAGTAATTGAAATACGTAATAATACGTATTATAATAGAACTGTGAAGGAGGATGCCATATGCCTATGACGTCTAAGGAAATGGCAAGTCTACTTAAGAAAAATGGTTTTGTGGAATTAAAATTAAACGGTGGTTCGCATCGTAAGTTTCATAATCCTTTAACTAAGAAGACAGTTATTGTCCCATTTCACAGTAAAGACTTAGGGAAAGGCTTGGAACAAACTATTTTGAAACAAGCAGGACTTAAATAGTCCTCCCTGTCTTTGAAAAGGAGGAAAACAGTATGTCAAAAATTACATATCCAGCACTGTTTCATGAAGAAGATGGAAAGTATTGGGTAGAATTCCCTGATTTGGAAGGCTGCTTGACTAATGGTGATACTGTTGAAGAATCTTATAAAAACGCGAAAGAAGCTCTTGGATTTTATCTTGATAAAGAAGGCGATGTTTACGAAAGAATTATCAACAAGCCAAGCGAAGTTAAAGACATTGTTAATGCTAATCCTGGAGTATTGGTTATGCTTGTAGAATATGATTCTTTAGAATATGCGAAGAAGTATAAAACAAAAGCAGTTAAAAAGACTTTGTCAATTCCAGAATGGCTAAATGATTTAGCTGTTAAACAAAATGTTAATTTTTCTAATGTATTGCAAGATGCACTGATTAAGAAATTGAACAATAATGAGTGAGAAACTTAAATGTTTCTCATATTTAATTTTAAGAGAATAAATATGTCAATTGATTTAATTAAGAACTATACAAGTAATATCGAACAAGAAATGTTTGATAAGAAAAGAATACTAGATGCATATGATAAATATGGTAAAGAGCTTTTCTATAGAGAGAATGAGATGATGCATTTTACATCGAGTTCGATGATTATCAATAAAAATAGAGATAAGGTGTTGATGGTTTATCATAATATCTATGATTCTTATTCATGGACTGGTGGTCATAATGATGGTGATATGGATTTCTTGAATGTGGCTTTAAAGGAAGCTAAAGAAGAGACTTCTTTAAGTGAATTAAAGGTGTTGAGCGATTGTCCTTGTTCAATAGAGGTGTTGCCTGTTAAGGCTCATGTTAAAAGAGGTAAGTATGTAGGTGCTCATTTACATTTGAATGTGAGTTTCTTGTTTGAGGCGGATGAGAATGCTTATGTTCATATCAAGGAAGATGAGAATAGTAGGATTAAGTGGATTCCTATTAAGGACTTGGGAAAATATATTTCAATAAGTGATATAGAAATGTTAAATGTGTATAGGAAAATTCTAAGGAATTATTTATAATATTGAAATATCGGAGGAAACTGATGGATAGAGAGTTAGTTTTAGTTGTTGATTTTGGTGGCCAATATAATCAGTTGGTTGCTAGAAGAGTTAGAGAATGTAACGTATACTGTGAGATTTATTCTTATCGTAACGCTATTGAAAAGATAAAAGAAAAGAATCCTAAGGGTATTATTCTTACAGGTGGTCCTAATTCTGTTTATGAAGAGGGTGCTCCTACTTGTGGTAGAGAACTTTTTGAATTGGGTATTCCTGTTTTAGGATTATGTTATGGAGCTCAACTTATGGCTCATGTTATGGGTGGTGAAGTTAAAAGGGCTGATCATAGAGAATATGGTAAGACTGATATTAAGTTAGATTCTTCTTCAGTGTTGTTTAATGGTATTAAAGAAGATAATACTTGTTGGATGTCTCATTTTGATTATATTTCTAGAATGCCTGAAGGTTTTAAGTCTATTGCTCATACTGATAATTGTCCTGTTGGTGCCATGAGCGATGATGAGCATAAGTTATATGGTATTCAGTTCCATCCAGAAGTGTTGCATACACCTGATGGTACAAAGATGCTTTATAACTTTGTTAGAAATGTTTGTGCTTGTAAGGGCGATTGGAAGATGGATTCTTTTGTGGAAGAATCAATTAAGTCTATTAAGGAAAAAGTTGGTGATGGTAGAGTGCTTTTAGCTTTATCAGGTGGTGTAGATTCTTCTGTTTGTGCTGGTCTTCTTTCTAAGGCTATTGGTAAACAATTAACTTGTGTATTTGTTGATCATGGTTTGCTTAGAAAAGATGAGGGTGATGAAGTTGAAAACATCTTTGGTCCTAAGGGCAATTTTGATTTGAATTTTATTAGAGTTAATGCTCAAGAACGTTATTATGAGAAACTAAAAGGTGTTACTGATCCTGAAACAAAGAGAAAGATTATTGGTGAAGAGTTCATTAGAGTCTTTGAAGAAGAGTCTAAGAAGATTGGTAGTGTTGAGTTCTTAGCTCAAGGTACTATTTATCCAGATGTTGTTGAATCTGGTTTAGGTGGTGAGTCTGCTGTTATTAAGTCTCATCATAATGTTGGTGGTTTACCTGATTATGTTGATTTTAAGGAGATTATTGAACCTTTAAGAGACTTGTTTAAGGATGAAGTTAGAAAAGTTGGCCTTGAATTAGGCTTACCTGAAAGTCTAGTATTTAGACAACCTTTCCCAGGTCCAGGCTTAGGTATTAGAATCATTGGTGAGATTACAGCTGAGAAGGTTAAGATTGTTCAAGATGCTGATTATATCTATCGTGATGAGATTGCTAAGGCTGGTTTGAGTAATAGTATCAACCAATACTTTGCAGCTTTAACAAATGTTAGATCTGTTGGTGTTATGGGTGATGAGAGAACTTATGACTATGCAGTTGTTTTAAGAGCTGTTAAGACTATTGATTTCATGACTGCTGAGGCCGCTGATATTCCATTTGAGGTTCTTCAAACAGTTATGTCTAGAATTATTAATGAGGTAAGAGGGGTTAATAGAGTATTCTATGATATTACTTCTAAACCTCCTGGTACTATTGAGTTTGAGTAAAGTGATAAAAACGAGGAAAACCTCGTTTTTTGAAAATTCTTAATGGGTTATTTCCCAATATCCATTCTTTTTTGCGCCGATTCTTTTTATGATGTTATGATCGGTTAACTGTTTAAGATTCTTTTTTATTGCTGGAACAGATATTCCGATTTGGATAGCCATTTGGTCTGCGGTAATATTTGGATTGTCTCTAATCAGCTTGATGATAGCATCTTGACTTTTGTTTAATTTAAAGTCTACTTTGTTGGATACTATATCAAATTTGTTAACATTAATTTTATTGAATGGTATTGTAACTGTTATCCTATTCTTCTCGATTTTTACTGCCTGCTTACCATACCTCGAAACAATTTTAGGAACACCACGACCGGATCTTTCACTTATTCTAAGCTGTAGAAAAATTGATGCAAGTGATTCGTTGACTGGAAGACTTGAACCATTAAAGAAGCCTGTTTCATCCTGATCTATAGCCAGTCCACCGTGAGATAATATTTCCATTCTATCAGTAAAAATAGTAATGGAAGGGGAGTTTAGGAGAAGCCATTTGTTGTGAACAAAAGCATTGATGATTGCTTCCCTAAAAGCATCCATATCAAATAATGGAACTTCTTTTCTGTCGGATTGCCTGTTTCTTTCGTCGGCTTGAATGATATTTATTGCATCTCCATATTCAAGAATCTTTTCCATTGAATATAAGATGCATGTATTTCCAAATTCCTTAACCGAGAATAGAGGGGATGATTTATCAGTTCCTGTAAAAACAGACACCCTAAGTGGTATTTCGTTTTGATCAGACAAGATATATGCCATGATGTTGTATTCGTTTTTCTTTGTTTTCAACCTAAGAGTTTTTTCAAACGTATCACTTCTCAGATTTATTCCTTTAGAAGCATAATACACAAATAACTTGTTGAAAGTAAGATCTTGAGCATAATCAGGTGCCACTGTATTTACGATGGTAGGAATGCCGTTAACTAATATATTATTCAGTTTAATTTCCCATTCTGGATACTTAGATAAACGTTCTTTGCTAGAACCAATTCTAATAAAAGCTTCGGATTTAAAAAGTGTTTTTACTGATTTAGCTGCAGGGATTATCAGCATTACTATCCTTTTTTTCTGATATATAACCTCAGCTGTTTCAAAGGCAATACCAGGTTTTAGATTTCTGGCAAGATAGTGCTTATATGGCTCATTCGAGATATCTTTATCAAAACTGATAGATGTCCCTGTTATCTCCTTAGTGCTATCGTTAATTCCCCACACAATATATCCAAATTCTTTTCCACAAATGGCAGCTCCGTTTGAAATGGCTGAAATGTATTCACCTATTTCATCTTTAGAAAACCAGTTTTCCTTAAAATCTAACCATTCATATTCATCATGAAATGTTAGCAAGTTTTCAAGAATATCAATATATTTATTCATGTTCTCACCTCGTGATAAAGTATACTATAAATCGCTAATAAAGTATACTTTAAAGTATACTATAAATCACTTAGGAGTATACTTTAAATCGTGTATTATGAATATTTTTAATTTATCTTTAATAGGTTATCTAAAATACATATTAGCATATGTGCACCGCAAACTTCATAAAGCTTAGTATTACAGTAGATACTTTTTATAACAGTTGAAATATTGTTGTTGGTGATATCAAGGCAATCGATTTAAATATCATACCTGCCCCATAATGGCTCAAGGCAGGTGTTTAGAACCTGTTCCCGGTTGATAACTGATACAAGATACATTTTAAAGTCTGCCAGTATTACATCGACATCCTCTTAATGTATCAGAATCAAAGAAGCATATTTGATATCCTTATCATTGATGTAATCAATAAACATTATTGATCTGTGTTTTCCAGAGCATCATTGTTCTTCCATCCAAGGCAGGCAGCAAGATTACCCTAAGGGTCAAAGTTAATAATCAATACTTCCTTTCCATTTCAAGCTAAAAGGATAACAACATTCTCTGTTGTGGTAGTCTTGTCAACATCGCCTTTCTGGTTGGCAACCGCAATAACTTTGCATTTGGACATAATAAAAACTCCTTTCCCATAACCACCAGTTATTAGTGGATATGTAATGGAGTTTTAGTGTTTTTTGATAGACAAACTGGAATTTGACACTTTGTATTTATCGAGAATACTCTTGAAACCATTTTGCAAAGCGTGATTTATTGAAAATAATGAATTTATACAGTTCTCCATTTTTCATATTAACTGTTGCAATTGGAAAGACTATCCACTTCCAAGAGATTTCTTTTATTTCTTGCATCGGCAAAACTAAATTTCTGTATTTTTTGTAAACTGTAAGCTTGTTTGTCTTGTAAGTAAGCGACTGACTATCGAGGTACAGACCTCCTCCAAGTATGCCATTGTGACACAAACTGCAAACAAAAGTTTTCATAGAAACATCCTTCCATTAAATCCCGATTTGTATAAATCAAGCCATAAAAATCATCTAAAGTATAGCATTTATTAACAGCTATGAATAGACGACATAGATCTGCTAAATCCATATTGGATTCCGTCTGATTCAACTGTAATAATATAATCAATCGGTACATGTAATCGATGATCTATTCGAAAAAGCAAAAATTCTTCGTGAAATGCAACAATTACATTAAAATATCATCCGTGAAAACATTTTTTGTAGATGCATGAGAAAAAAAGCCTGTTTTTATGGAATTGCACCTGTAAATAAGCTCCAAAAAAGGCATGCTTTCGACCATTTAGAAAATAATACAATCGAGTTTGAATAAGAAAGAATATAAACTTTAAAGGGGCTGTTCATGGACGGCCTCTAAATCATATGTATAATACTTTTTTGCATACATCATTTAATTTTCGGTTAATATATCTTGCAAATAAGTTTTTCATTGAGGACAGATTATGTTTTGTGTGATATTCATCGAATACATTGTGGTGAGTGTTTCTGTCTGTAATTTTGTAATAACGTAACTATCGGAATAATACTTATTGCGCTGGTGGAATAATACAAAAACTGCAACTGGTGGTTGCTAAGAATTAAAGTATGCTTGATATACTTTTTGTAACTTCGTTGATAAACTGAATTTACAAAGGAGTTTTGTATATGACACTTGGAGAAAATATTGTACGTCTTCGCACAAATAAAAATTGGTCACAAAGCGATCTTGCTGAAGCATTGGAAGTATCAAGACAAAGTGTTTCTAAATGGGAGACTGATACTTCTATTCCGGAGCTTGATAAGTTATTAAAACTTTCTGAACTTTTTGGTGTGACTCTTGATGAGCTTGTTAATGGTGAGGAAATTTCAAAGGTAGGGGTTGTGTCTGTATCAAAACATGAAAAGCATCATTCTATTGCTGGAATGGTTTTGTTGTGTACTGGTGTTGTCATAATGATTCTTTGTTTATTATTTGCTGGGGATTTACTAGCAGGGCTTTTGCTTGCATCACCATTTATGATTTGTGGCGTTATTTGTTTTGTGGTAAAAAAGCATGTTGGATTATATTGTGCTTGGATAGTTTATCTTTGTGTCGATCTTTATTTGCGTTTTGCGGTAGGCCTATCTTGGACAACTATCTTTATGACCCATATTTGGACAGCGCAAATGAATTATGCAAGACTTGTTATTGCTTGGGTGCAATTTATTGGCATGATCACAATGATAGTTTGTACGGCGTGTTCCTATAGGACATTAAAGTTACCTATGACAAAGAAAGAGGTAACGTGGTTAATTATTGGTTGGTTTGTTGTAATAGTTATGTTACCAATTATAATGAGTTATGGTGTTATGCCGTTATGGATGGATGATTTAGAAAGTTACAATAATTTATACTTCTTTATCAATATTTTATACAGCTATTTAAGATTGGCTCTTGCCAACGTGTTACTTGTACGTAGTCTTGCTTTTTGGCGTATGAGGCGTTAGATACAGTATAAATAAGTATTTATTTTAGTATGAATATTTGCTTACTTTTTTATTGGTTGCAGATAAAAACTATTTACTGTGAAAGCGTTTTCAGATTGTATTGATTTGTGATAAATAATTACATTTTTAAAAGGCGGAATTATTTTCACTTATTGTTTTGTTTTTTCATCAAAAGGTCAAAATAGTTGCATTTTCGTTAATTTTCAGCATGTATATTCAAAATTTTGTATGATAGAATGAGCATGTAATGTATTTAGCTAGATTCATTTAGAAATTAAAATAGATGTGATATGGATTATCTATTTTAATGGCTCTTTTTTTCGGTGTAAATGTTTTTAGCTGAAAAAAATAATTAATTAAAAGAAGGAAGATGGAAAATGAAACTATTTAAAATCGTTCTTTCTCTTTTACTTGCTCTTTCGTTAGTAGGGTGTTCAGGTAAAGAAAAGAATGTTGCGGTTACTGGCAGTTATGTAGCAGAAAAACTTGGTATTGAAGTTGCGGATGGTGATGCTGCCGTTTCTAATCAAGATGCTGTTAAGGCTTTATTAGAATGGACTGGTTTGAGTGAAGAAGCTTTAGGCGATTATCCAAATGATTATAATGCTTTTGCAGAAAGCTTAGGTTTGTTCTCTGATGATATTGATCTTGATGCTCAAATTATGAGTGAAGATTTCAATACTATGATGGATGTTGTATCAAAGGTTAAGGATGCTGTAACAAGTGATAAGCTTGAACCATTGTTCATTAATGGTATGGCTCAACCAATCTTCCCTTATACTAAGGGCACAACTAAGGGTTATACTAATGAAAATAGTGATGTGTTACGTTATAGCGTATATGTCGAAACTGATTATGATACAGATGGCGATGGAAAGCTAGATTTAGTTAAGGCTGTTGTTCAATTGCCTAAGTCTGCTGCTGAGGGTAACTATAAGGCAGCTACTATTTTTGAAGCTCGTCCATATATTTCAGGATGTTCAAGTGGTGAGTCAATTGATGGTTTACCAGGTGATGGTGTTGGCTATGACAACGATTTATTGCATGCTCAACCAGCGGCTCGTACACCAGAGGGTGAAATGACTACTCTTGAAGTTGCTGCTAAAGCTACTCAAGATGAATGGTTCTATTTCAGCCCATATGAAGGTATTACTGACTATGAAGATATCGATTGGTATGATTATTTCTTGGCTCGTGGTTTCGCAGTTGTGTTGTCAGCTGGTATTGGTACTAATAATTCTGAGGGTTTTGAGACTTGTGGTAGTGATGTTGAAATTGATGCATTTGCAGCAATTATCGAATGGTTAACAGGTGATCGTGTAGCTTATACTGATAAGGAAAACAATATCGAAGTTAATGCTGATTGGTCAAATGGTAGCGTTGGTATGACTGGACGTTCTTATGCTGGTACTACTCAATTTGGTTTAGCTGCAACAGGCGTTGAAGGCTTAAAGACTATTGTTCCAGTTTCTGGTATTGCTAGCTGGTATGATTACTATAACTGTCAAGGTGTAAATATCGGTACTGATGAGCAAATCGCTGGTTTGGCTATGTATTGTGCTGGACGTTATCTTGATAAGGAAGATTGGGCTACTATAGAAGAAAGCTATGGTGCTTACTTACATCAATTAGCTAAAGATATGTTCGCTAATGGTAACGACTATAATGATCTTGCTTGGTCTAATCGTGATTATACATTGGGCGATGGTTTTAAGTGTAGTGCTTTAATCGTTCAAGGATTAAATGACTATAATGTACGTACTAAACAAGCTGAGATGATGTATAACTCATTTAAGGCAGCTGGGTTAGATGTTAAGATGTTGATGCATCAAGGCGATCATATTACTCCAACTCATCAAGATACTCATGCTCCTATTCCTGATGAAAATGGTGAATTAGAAATCACTGATGATATGTGGATTGCTCAAGTTGGTTGGATGGAACCTGGAACTTATACAATTTATGATGATGTTGCCGGTTTCTCAATTCCAGTTGCAGGCCATAGTTATGATGATATTTTAAATGCTTGGTATTGCCATTACTTATATGGTCTTGATAATGGTATTGAAGAAAAATTACCAGAAGCTTTAGTACAAAGTAACTTAGATGAAAACAAGTGGGTTTCTTATGATTCATATGCTAGCAAGAACAAGGTTGAGATTACTGTTTCTGATAAGGAAGAAGTAACAATCAGTGCTGATTATGCTGCTGCAGGTTTGGATTTACAAAATGATGAGGCTATGGGACATGATGAATTTGTTTCTAAGGTTCCATCTTCTGCAAATGTTATCTTCCAAACAGAAGTCAAGAATGATTTAACTATTAAGGGTACAGTTGAAGTGGACTTTAGTGCTGCTCTTGCTCATGCTAGCGAGGGTGCAGATAATAACCTTATTATTAATGCTTTGCTTGTTGATTTAGATGATGAAGATTTCACTTTATTTGATAAACCAGGTTATCATGTTGATACATATGTTGTTGAAGGTGGCGAAGGTAATCACTGGATGGGTTCTGGTGTAACTAAGATGGATATCAAGAATTTTGCACCAATGCAAAGAGATTATAAAGTTATCGCAGAAGGGTGGGTAGATTTGGCTAATCCTGATTCTGGATTTGCTTCTGCTACTTCTACAGGTTCAATTGTTCCATCTGTTGGTGAATATCATGATTACACAATGTTCTTACAACCAAATGTATACGAAGTAACTGCAGGTCATAGATTAGCAATCGTAATTACTGCTTATGACCCAGATACTTATACACCAGTAGATAGAGATTATAGTTTCTCTGTTAAGACTGATACAGTTAAGGCTATTCTTCCAGTTGCTACAGATAGTGTTGCACTAGAAGCTACAATGGTTAAATAATTAGTCAAATAAGCACATCAAAATAAAATGGCTCACCAAATAACCTGGGGGTTTGACAAAAACCTTGGGGGTTAAAGTTGGG